>SWCF01002417.1_pt2 | contig 32081 bp, 23 predicted proteins | sample 4690081 | NCBI WGS metagenome assembly SWCF01 (sample SAMN10267280, study PRJNA491770) | bioreactor metagenome | isolation source: DHS bioreactor inoculated with | place: Japan: off Shimokita Peninsula
CCCGTTTTTGTTAGCATTGTCGTGTCTCAGCATTGCAGGTAACGGTTCTCAGCTATACGCAGGCAGGGATTTTTACCACTGAACTTCCTACGAAGAACTGAACTTTAATTTTACCACTTATCTGTCCTACGAAGCACGAAACCCCTGCTTGCGTATAGGTGATGTTATGCCTTCGCCCTTCTTTTTCTGTCGTCTGTTTTGTTGTCATTTCGTGTCTGTTTGGGTGCGTTGGCTTGGGGGCTCTTTTGCAAAACTTGGCTTGTGTGTTGGCTTGAGCGGTTTTGCAAATGTGCCACCAATAGCGTGGGCTTATTCTTCTTTTTTGTCTCCGTTTTTTACCAAGTCTTCTGCTAACATTTTCGCTTGTGTGATTACCGTGTCAACCGCTTTTTCTTGTAAGTCTGGCGGATAACCGTGTAGTCTTAGTATTCTTCTAATGTTTCGTCTTAATGCCGATTGTACGCTTTCTTTAATTGTCCAATCTATGGTCGTGCTGTTGCGGACGGTTTTTAATAGTTCTTGGGCAATGTGTTTTAGAATGTCGTCACCCAATACAGCTACTGCACTGTTGTTTACTTCCAAAGCGGTGTAAAAGGCGTATTCTCTGTAATCCAATCCCAATTTGTCGCCACGTTGGTCGGCTTCTTTCATTTGTTGGGCAAAAGGAATAAGCACTTTTTCCAAAAACTCTACTGTGTCAATCATTCCGTTGTGGTAGCGTTTGATGGCATCTTCCAACATCTCGGAAAATTTCTTGCTCTCCACCAAGTTGATTTTTGTCCGCTTCTTAATTTCGTCTTTGAGTAGTTTTTTCAATAACTCAACCGCTAAATTCTTTTGTGGCAAGTCTTTCAGTTCTTGCAAAAAGCGTTCGTCAAGGATTTCAATGTTGGGCTTTTTCAGTCCTGCGGCATCAAATATGTCAATCACATTGTCGGCTGTGATGGCTTCTGAAATGATTTGCTTGATGGCGGTTTCCATTTCTTCATCCGTTTTACCGCCTTCGTTTCGGTCGGATATTTTTACCAACCTTGATTTGATGGCTTGAAACAAAGCCACATCATCACGAATTGCCATTGCCCGCTCGTGGGGAACGGAAATGGCAAATGCTTTTAATAGGTTCTTTGTGTTTTCGGTAAAACTCTGTTCTCCGTTTTCCTGACTGAAAATGTAATCCACGATAACGGGAATGAATTTCAGTTTTTCTTCGGGTGTAAGCGTGAAGAATTTACGCCAATCAAAATGCCTTAATTGGTAGTCTATTGCTTCGTACAGTTCCAACATTTTGGCTACTGCCAATTCCTGGTCGAGTGTCGGTTTGCCTTCGCCACCGCTGGCTGTGTAGTCGGCTAAAGCGGTTTTTAGTTCTTGTGCAATGCCTAAATAGTCCACCACCAAACCGCCTTCTTTGCCTTCGGTAAATACTCGGTTTACCCTTGCTATGGCTTGCATCAGGTTGTGTCCACGCATTGGTTTGTCCACATAGAGCGTATGCAAACAAGGTGCATCAAAACCTGTGAGCCACATATCACGAACAATGACCAATTTTAAAGGGTCGTTCGGATTTTTCAATCGGTCGCCAATCGCTTTTCTTCTGGGTTTGTTGCGAATGTGGGTTTGCATATTCAAGGCATCACTGCTGCTGCCTGTCATTATCACTTTTATGGTGCCTTTATCGTCATCATCTGAATGCCACAATGGGCGAATTTTGATAATGGCATCATAGAGTTCCACACAAATTCTGCGGCTCATACACACTATCATTGCTTTGCCTTCCAACACGGCATTGCGCTGCTCGAAATGATACACCAAATCTTCGGCAATTTTTTGAAGTCGGTTTGGATTGCCAACAATGGCTTCCAATCGTGTCCATTTTGCCCGCATTTGTTGGCGATTGCTCAGTTCTTCTCCTTCGGTGAGTTCTTCAAACTGCTCGTCAATGGTTACTTTTTCATCTTCTTCAAAATGGACTTTTGCCAAACGGCTTTCATAGAAAATCGGAACGGTGGCTTTGTCTTCAACGGCTTGTTGAATGTCGTATATATCCACATAGTTTCCGAAAACGGCTTGGGTGTTTTTGTCGGTAGTTTCAATGGGCGTGCCTGTGAAACCTATAAATGTGGCATTGGGCAAAGCATCACGCAAATGTTTGGCAAAGCCATCAATAAAATCGTATTGGCTTCTGTGGGCTTCATCTGCTATGACTACAATATTTTTCCGTTCGCTGAGTGCCTGTATGTCTGCACCGATATATTCTACACTTGGCTCGTTTACTACATTTTCATTTTCGGGCTGCACAATGTCGGAAGGCATTGGCATAAACTTCTGAATGGTGGTAAACACAATACCACCTGATGCCACTTTGAGTAATTGGCGTAATTCTCTGCGGCTTTCGGCTTTTTGGGGTTCTTGCCTTAAAAGCTGTTGGCAATTGGTAAAGGTTTCGTGCAATTGCTCGTCCAAGTCGTTTCTGTCGGTCAGAATGACCAAGGTGGGATTTTCCATTCTCGGCTCAATGATGAGCTTGCCCGAAAAGAAAACCATACTCAAACTTTTGCCGCTTCCTTGTGTGTGCCAAATTACACCGCCACGCCTGTCGCCATTACTGCCGCTTGCAGTTACGGTACTTTCTACGGCTTTGTTTACAGCATAATACTGATGATAGGCGGCTACTTTTTTGAGTGTTTTGCTGTCACTTTTTTCAAATACGATAAACTGGCGGATTAAATCCAATAACGTGTTTTTGTTCAACATTCCGTGAAACATCACTTCCATTTGGGGTTGCAAATGGTCGGCTGTGGTTTGTCCGTCTTTGGTTTTCCAAGTCATAAACCTGCCGTAATCGCTGGTAATCGTACCACAACGGGCATCCCAACCATCACTGATAACGAGTAAACTATTGTAAGTAAAAAGCGAAGGAATGGCTTGTTTGTAGGTTTGCAGTTGGTTGAATGCCGATTTCAGGTTGGCGTTTTCGTCCACGGCATTCTTGAGTTCTATCACCACCAAAGGCAAGCCGTTTACAAACAGGATAATATCGGGGCGTTTGTTTTGGTTGCCTTCAATTACCGTAAACTGGTTGACGGCTAAAAACTCGTTGTTCTCTGGGTGTGTAAAATCAACGATATATATTTTCTCGCCACGAATGCCGCTTTCGGTTCTCATTTCTACATCTACACCATCAGTCAGGTAGCGGTGAAATGTTTCGTTGTTGATTAAGGCATTGGGGCTTTCGGTACGCAATACTTTTTTCAGGGCATCTTCTTTGGCATCTTGCGATATGTTGGGGTTGAGTTTGTCAATGGCATCACGCAAACGGGTAACCAACACCACTTCGTTATACTGCCTTTCGGGGTGCTCGCCATCAGGGGAAATGACTGTTCCCAACTGATAGGTATAGCCTAAACCTTGCAGATAGCCAAGGGCAATTTCTTCTATGTCGTTTTCGGTGATGCTGTTTCTCATACTACTTCTAATTGTCCGCTCATTAACTTGGGTAGAAGTGTGTCACGGGTTTGAGTTAAAGTTTGGATTTGCTTGGTGTTTTCTAAAATTTTATCATCTATAGGATTGACTACACTTTCAAATTCAGAAACGATTTCGTCCGAAGGAACAATGATTTCAATGCTTTCAAAATTTGATTTATTTATCGAGCCAAACACTGTTCCTTCACCTTCAAACCCTTTAAATACAGGCTCTAAATTCTTCATCATATAAAACGTGAATGAGTATGCATCAGATTTATGCCTAACAGAAGATAAACCACGGCCAACGCAGCACATTTCATTTGCCATATTGATGTCGCCAACAGGTGCTCGAACACTAACTAAAGTATCAAGTGGTTTTGCTATTCGTTTTGGTTCAGTAGTGTAAAGCCTATTTGTTGGAAATCTAAAACCAAAATCTGTCCTACCTTGATAAAATACCATTCCTTCTCCAATTTCATTGTATGAAGTGCCTGGGGGCGATTGACCCATTATTAAATTAAATTCTTCACCCAATTTCCCCATTCTCCACCCCTTCGGCAGGCCACCTGCCTTGCCGTCAGGCAGGTCCACCAACTCGCCATCAAAGCTGGGGAAGTTGAAATTAACAAACCACTCTTTGAAAATGGCTTGTGCCATCGCTTCCAAGGTTTGGTTCATTTGCAGGTTGAGTTCTATTTTGTCGTCAAGGGAAGAAAGGATTTGGGCGATTTCTTTTTGGGTTGGAAGGTCGGGGATTTCAATTTCAAAACTTTTCAGAATTGATGCCGATACTTCCGCAAAAGTGCTGCCCGTACCAAGCGACTTTATACGGTCAATATTGCTTTTTAAAAGGTAATACAAATACTCATTGTTTATTATGCTTTCATCAACAATGAAACTCTTGAAACCTTGATTTGTAGAAAGTTCGTCACCTGCAATAGCTAAGTAACCGATTGGAGCACGTGAAGTCATTAATACTGTACCTTCTGGCATCAGTCGGGCACTTGAATTTTTCAAGCCTTCATCTGTGATATTTCTTTCACCTTTTGAAATGTATTTAAAAGAATATCCTGTCAAATCTCGTGGTGTTAGCCATCCAATTTCTCCATTCCAATATTCTTCTTTGGTTGTAGAAGGAGTTCCACCGCCAATAATTTGAGCTACTTCACCCAATTTATATTTTTTCAATTCGCACATTCTATCGTACTCTTTTTCTGCTTGCTGCAACATAGATTTCTGGAATATCATCATCTAAAATATCAAAATCATACCCACGTCTGTCGAGTATCTCCAAAAATCTTACAATGTGTGTTTCATCAGGTAGTATCTGCCCGTTTTCTTCTCTAACTATTACCCCAATACGAGTACATTTTTCAAGGAGTTTTTCCTGAGAAGTTCTTTCTAAATCATCTCTCGATTTAATAGATGCGATAAGTTTTGCAGCAGTTTTTGAATGCCCAACAAAGTCAGCTAAGTAATTGAAGTTTACAAACTGAATCCTAACTGATAACTGTCTTGTAGCATCAGCAGCAGAACGTAATATTTCATCTTCAATATTCGCTATGAAATTAAAACCTGTTGGATGCAAAATGTCAACGTTGTTTTGATGAATTACAAAATCAAAATCATTGTCGAGTTTAAATACATTATCCCCAATTCCTTGAAGTGTATCATCAATGAAACGAATGAGTTTCTTTCTTAAAAGTCCTTTGAAGGTTGACGGCCTTTTAACGGCTATCTGTTTTGAGCCGTTGTTATGTCTGAAAATTGCAAAATAGTATGTTATACTGTTGGCTATTTGCCCAATTTCAACATCTGCAATCGGAATGTTATTTAGATTATACAAATCACGAAGTGATTGTAAATGCTCGTTATTCAATGGAATAATGAGTTTTTCTGTTGCTCCGTATTTCTCACTTGCTTGATATTGCTCTGGTTCTCCTTCAATACCAAAATAGGTATTATAGAACTCTTCGTGCATATCGTATAGAAATTGTCTTACGGAATCATCGATAGGTATTCGGACTACTGTTTGCTCACCTTCAATAATGGTGCATATTCCAAATTCAATATTTCTGTAATCTTCAATTGGCATAATTATATTTCTTTAGTTCAATGAATACTGAGTTGCTAAGTCTGTGAACTTTTATTTCATTCAGATTTTTGGGTATAGTTGAACGTGTCGTTAACAGAATAGCAGAGTCGAAACTCTCAATCGTGTAAACTCTGTATCCTTGAGCAGCAAACAGAATATTTACGAAATGCAAATTCATATTCCATAACACGAAAATGACAAAACATATAGCGAAAAACATTGCTCCAAATTCACGATTATCATTAATTGATACGCTGTAAAGTGGTAGCAAAACAGTGAAAAGGTATGTAAAAAGGTATTCCTTATTGTTCTTGGTTTCTGAAACATCCAAAACAAAAACATCATTGCTTTTTCGGGCAAAATGAATTCTCAACTTGATTACAACAAAAGGAATTAGCAATAGTAACAATACGGCAATCCAAAGGTGATTGTCTTCAACAACACCATCCATACCACGAATACCAACAAGCAGAAAAAGCGGAGCCATACTGCTTAATAGCATCATAAACTTTACTAATGGTAAACCTTCGTTTGTTTTCATACTAATGCATTTTGAGAAATGTCATATCCAATTTTCTTAAGATTATTGATTATCGCTTCATCTAATTCATTCGCTTTCTGCATTTGCTCTGAAAGTGAAGAAGTAAGTATTTGCATTTTCTCGTCAAATGCCTGTCCGTCTTCTGCTACTTCTTTGAAATCAATGTATCGTCCTGGTGTCAGGATATAATTGTTTTTGCGGATGTCTTGAATATTGGCAGACTTGCAGAACCCTGCTATGTCTTTGTATTCGGCTTCAAATTCTTTGCTTCTCCATTTGTGGTAAGTTTCGGAAATTTTGGCAATGTCTTCATCCAATAATTCCTTTTGCTTACGGCTTATCATTGTGCCTAATTCTCTGGCATCAATAAAAAGTACTTCATTCGTGCGGTTTCTGAATTTGGTGGTTTCGGTTTTGTTGCGAGCTAAAAACCACAGGCAAGCTGGTATTTGGGTGTTGTAAAACAACTGAGAAGGCAATGAAACCATACAGTCCACCAAGTCGGCTTCAATCATTGCTTTTCTGATTTCGCCTTCTGTGGCAATTTCAGAACTCATACTTCCATTTGCCAAAACAATTCCTGCCGTTCCGTAAGGGGCAAGTTTGCTCACAAACAACTGCAACCAAGCATAGTTGGCGTTTCCTGTTGGCGGTATGCCATATTTCCATTTGTGGGTTTCGGCTTTGTTGATGTTGTAATCGCTCACGTTAAAAGGCGGATTGGCAATAACATAATCAACTTTCAATTCAGGGAACTTGTCGTTCATCAAGGTATCGCCCAATTCAATTTTTGCATCAATCCCACGGATAGCCAAATTCATTTTCGCCAATTTGTAAGTGGTTGGGTTGCTCTCTTGTCCGAAAATGGAAATCTTGCCTTTTCGGTGTTCGTGCATTTCAATAAAGCGTTCGCTTTGCACAAACATTCCACCGCTACCACAACAGCCGTCATACACTCGTTTTTCAGGTTCGGGTGCGAGCATATCCACCAATATTTTCACAATGCTTTGCGGTGTGTAGAATTGTCCGCCCTTTTTGCCTTCGGCATCTGCAAACTGTCCCAAGAAATATTCAAACACAAAGCCCAAAACGTCTTTGCCTTTTCCGTTTCCGCCTTTGCTCAACGTGATGGAACCAATCAGGTCAATGAGTTCTCCAAGTCTTTGTTTGTCGAGTGCTGGTCGGGCATAATCTTTCGGTAAAACGCCTTTCAAAGAAGCATTGTCACGCTCAATGCTGTCCATTGCTTCGTCAATGTCTTTTCCGATTGTCGGCAGTTTTGCTCTGCCTTGCAGCCATTTCCAACGAGCTTGTGGTGGCACATAAAAAACTCTTTCGGCTGTATATTCGTCCTTGTCTTCTGGATCGGCTCCTGTTTCGTGTTTTGTTGCTTCTAATTTTTGGTACAATTCATCAAAAGCATCTGAAATATATTTTAAGAATATCAAACCCAAAACAACGTGTTTGTATTCAGCCGCATCCATATTGTTGCGAAGTTTGTCGGCTGCTTGCCAAAGGGTTTTTTCTAATTCTAAATTCTCACTCATTTGTTGTCTGTTATGCTAAATTTTTAATCGGCAAAGTTAATTTTTAAATGCCTGTTATTGTTGTCAAACCGTGTCTAATGTCGGTGGGTGCGTTGGGGCAAAAGCAAATGTGCTGCATTGCGTTGGCTTTGAGCGTGGGGATGCAGCTCTTTTGATTTTGCTGAAGCGTTGGCATATTTTCTTTCATTTTCCTGTTCGTTTATTGTCGGTCGTGTCGTTTTTTAGGGTGAGGCATAACGGTTGGTGTATGAAGCGTTGGGCATTTCGAAGCACTTCCCTGTCAAACCGCTAAAAAGTTGATTAAATGTAATACCTTTGAAACCAGTACTATCCGCCCAATGATTTATACACATTGTTGTGCTTTCGTGCTTTGTTTTCCTCCGTCCGTGCGTTGGCGTGAAAGCTCTTTGCAACCGCAGGAACGAGGATTGCAATGTGCTTGAACTGAGGGCTGGCTTTGCAGTCATTTCTAAATTGTTTTTAAACCCAACTCTTTTAGGAATTCATTGTGTTTGTCCGTATTAGTTTTAATCCTTTCATTTATCGAAGTCAGCTTTGCATTAACTTTTTCAAGGTCAATTTGCACTTCATCCTCTGCCGTACTCACATATCTCGAAATATTCAGGTTGTAACCGTTCTTTTCAATTTCTTCCATCGAGACTTTTCGTGAAAAGCGTTCGGATTCTTGACGGTATTTATAGGTCTCTACAATGTTTTTAATATGCTTTTTGCCTAAACTGTTCTGGCGTTTTCCATTTTCATATTGCTCACTGGCATTGATGAATAAAACATCATCTTCCTTTTTGCATTTCTTTAGCACCAAAATACAAACAGGAATACCGGTTGAATAGAACAGTTTGGAAGGTAAACCAATAACCGTATCTATGTTATTATCTTTTAATAGTTTGGTGCGAATTCGTTCTTCTGCACCACCACGGAATAATACCCCGTGAGGCAAAATGATTGCCATTGTTCCTTCTCCACTTAAAAAATGGAATCCATGTAACAGAAAAGCAAAATCAGCAGCAGATTTTGGAGCGAGACCATAACTTTTAAATCGGAAATCTTCTGCTAAGGTGTCGTTTGGATCCCAACGCAAGCTAAAAGGTGGATTGGCAACAATAGCGTCAAATTCCATCTTCTTTGCGGGGTTCATTTCGTTGAGCATATCCCACTGATTGAGCAAAGTATCTCCATGGAATATCTCAAACTCGGTATCTTTCATGCCATGCAAAAGCATATTCATACGAGCAAGGTTGTAGGTGGTAATATTGTTTTCCTGACCGTAGATTTTGCCAATAGTACCACCATTCTCCTTGATTCGCTTTCTCACATTTAGCAACAAAGAACCTGAACCACAAGCAAAATCAAGCACTTTGTCCAGCTTGTTTTTCTTACCTGTACTTGGGTCTTGACTATCGAGTGTAACAATTTCGGAAAGTATGGTTGAAATTTGTTGGGGTGTATAAAATTCTCCTGCTTTTTTCCCCGAACCTGCGGCAAATTGACCAATCAGATATTCATACGCATCGCCCAGTGTATCGGTGTCGGTGGAAAAATCGGCAATTCCTTCCGCAATTTTTTGAATGATTGTACAAAGCTTTTTGTTTCGGTCGGTGGGTGTTTTTCCGAGCTTTTCGGAGTTTAAGTTAATTTCTGAAAATAAGCCTTGGAACGAGTTATCAAACGATTCGTTCTCGATGTATTTAAACCCTTTTGCAAGTGTTTCGAGCAATTCACCATCCTGTGTACGGGCAAGTTCGGTTATGTTGTTCCACAAAAATTCTGGTTTGATTACATAATGCACTTTCCTACGCATTTGTTTCTCAAAGTCAACAACATCGTCCGGGTTTTCTTTGTACCATTTCTCTAATGGTGGCTTAATCTTAAGTTTAGAGGTCAAATCAGGTGGGGTATCTGTGGGGTAATCACGTCCCAATTCCTTTTTTGCGGACTCTTCGTAATTGGTAGATAAATATTTTAGAAAAAGAAACGAAAGCATATAATCACGGAAATCATCTGCATTCATTGCACCACGAAGCTGGTCTGCTATTGCCCAAAGGGTTTTACCTAATTTATCTTGTTCTATTTGTGTCATCCTGATTAAAATCTAAAATTGTATTTAACAAGTAGCTTTTCAAAAATCTCATTGAAAGCAACGGTTTCACTTTCATTCATTTCTTTGTATTGGGGCACAAATACTTTTTTATGAGACAATGAATTAAGCATGTAAATTGTTTCTTCCGGTTTGTCCACCTTAATTTCGTCTAAAACGAATTTAATTTGACTTTTGCCTAAAAATGAAGTGATGTTTTCCAGTAATTGCCTTAGCAAAACAAAGTGCCAGGTATAAAGCTGCGCTTTTCTGGCATCATCTAAAACCTGAAAAAGATGAAGATGAAATAAAAAAACTTCATTCTTGAATTCTTTTAGTTCCAATTCGCCATTTTGCTTTTTAAGCATGAAAGATTTTGAATTTGGCTTATATCTTCCACTTTTTTCACCATAGTTGAAACGGTCGAATAAAACAGCAAATAAACCAATATGGTGTGTGGTAAGTATTATTTTTCGGTTCGTATCAAAGTTGTCTTCTACCAACTGGACAATGGTGTCTGCTGTAAGAAAAATATTATTGTCATCTAAACTGGAAACAGGGTCGTCAATAAAAAAATGTGCATCCTGAACATCAGCCCAGCCTTCTATTTTAAACAAAGCTAAAAAGAAGCACCAAATGAAAATCCTTTCTTCCCCACGTGATATTTTAATTGATTTATCCGCTTCCCCTTCATTAAAAAATGCAATTGATTCAATACCAACTTCAGGATTGGCATGCAAGTTAAATTTAAAACTGTAATTCAGATTATACCTGAGTAATTCTTCTCTTAGGCTATCTTCATTGAGCAGGCTATAAAACTTGTTTAAACTACTTTTTAATATATCGAGTTTTATGTTTTCATTATCGTGCTCTTCATCATTGTCCCAAACAAAAAGGTCTTCACTAAAGGCATTGTAATAAACGCCTGCGTGATTACCTTCATTTTCTGCTTTAGTAATGTCTTTATATGCAACCGACAGTCTTGTTTTACCTGTTGAGTTAAAGGCATAAATACAAATGATATATTCACCTACGTCTTTTAATTGCTGCGCTATTTCAGTTATTGAAGCCATTTTCTATTCATTTATTTTAGGAAATAAACCCTGCATCAAGCCTTTTTTATGCTGTTGCAATTGCTCTATTTTCTCAGACTGTGCTTTGATTAATACATCTACAGCCGAAAGACAAGAGGCGATTTCTTTTTGTTCAATCTTCGTGGGTGGAATTTGAACTTTAATCTGTTTTAATGCACTGGAATTGATAGCAGGATAATTTGAACCAGTACATTTATCAAGAACACTTGAAACAAATCTATCAGTATGAATAAGTTGAAACAAAAACCTGCTTGAATTAAAGGCTCTTAATTGAGCATAACCTGTTGATGCCACATATTCGTATTCATCACTTTTGATAAAATAATAGTTGTTTTTTTGATATGGGCGAACCATTTGGTATATAACATCTTTGTTTTGTATAAGTCTTTGGGCTCTGCTTGGCGCACCTTCCTTTTTAATAATATTCCTTTTTAGCAATAATCCGTCTGATACTGATTCTAAATCAACGTACACAAATTCATCGGGTAATTCACTTACTCTTGGATTTACTTCACAAACCTTTTCTAATTCTTTCTCTACCCACTCCCCATCCTTCTCAAAATTTGGAAAACGATAGTTTGGCACTTTCTGACCTTCCTGCGGAAAAAGGTTTTGCATCAAGCCTTTTTTGTGGTCTTTGAGGGCTTCAAGTTTATCGTTGTGGGCGGCTATCAGCTCATCTAATGAAGAAAGACAGGAGGCTATTTTTTGTTGTTCTTTGAATTTTGGAATTCTAACTTTTATATTTCTAATATCTCTTTGAAACAAATTTGGTTGGGCACCTGGTGAAGCCATTTTCCACATCTGCTTTTGACAGTTTGGAATTGTCAATTGCTGATAAAGAAATTCTGGTAAAATTATCGACTCATTGCATTCTATGACATTTACTGCAGCATTTACTGTAGCTGGCTCTTTTAATCCCTTTATAAGGCACACTTTGCCAATTGTTGCACCTGTTTTTGCCAATAATAAATATCCATTTTTAAGCATAATTTCAGGCGACTCATCATATCTTTCCTGAGGAATATGTTTCAAATCACTAAAATCAATTTTGTGGTCACTTGAAATGTTAGTAACTCCAAGCAATAATGGTCCTTCATCAATATAATCATTAGTAGTTAAACCTTTCCAGCCAATTCTACCTCTTAAATCAGCGACTTCCCCTAATTTTTTTTCTTCCCACTCTCCTTCATTTTTAAACTCAGGGAAACGCATTTCTGGTAATAATCTCTTTTTGCTACTCATAAGCTGTTAATCCTGAAATTTCACGCCCCTGGGCCAGTTTTTTTAATTGGGGAACCAAATCTTCCATCAATGCCAGTTCTTTTACTCTGCGTTCTTTCCAACTCAGTTCCAATGGCTCCAGCAAGTCGGTAAGTTTTTCTCCGTCAAAAATCATCCGGCTCATTATTTTTTCTACAAAGTTTTTCAAGTCTTTTGGTTGTAAACCATGGTCATTGGCAATAGCAGCCAACTCCTTGTCGTATTTTTCGACTTTAAAGGTTTCAAAGTTTTGTTTCAGTTCATCGGCTGTTTGCCCAACACTCCAATCTACCTGGTTAATGTAGTCGGTTAAATCCTCTTCTTCTTCCATCAGGTTTGAGTTCGATTTCAGCAAACTAATCACCTGCGCCTTGGTCATTTTTTGTTTGGAAGGTTTCTTCTGCGTACTGTCGGCAATCAGGTTCATAATGTAATCGTAATCAATTACCGCAGATGCAAACAACACAAATTCAAAATCGAGTTGCTGTATATCTTCCGGTGCATCATCACCTTGTTTTTGTTGTATTTCACGCAGTTGTTTAGCCGTTTCTATGTATGAACTTCTGAACTCCTGTAATTTCTCTTTTGGTAGAATGGATTCAATTTTATCTTGTTGCCCTTGATCTAAATCGGTGTACTGGTCAAGTTGTGTTTTCAGGCGTTGTACTTCCTTAAAGTTTTTTACAAAAGCAATCTTAGCTGCATCCCCTCGCAGGTTATACACTTCCTGTGGTTCGTTCACCAGATTGTGTTCCTTCATAAATTCGCTTAAAGCCTCTACTGCCTTTTGATATTGGTCAATGACTACCGGAGCAGGGTCAACCATCCATATTTCTTTAGCTTTTCCGCTGTCCTCACCTGAAAACAAAATAATAGCTTTATTTACTGCGCCCTGCTGTGAACGAAAGTCTAAGATATTGCCGTAAGGTTTGGTGTCGTTTAGTATTCGATTGGTGCGTGAAAGCGCCTGTATCAGACCATGATATTCTAAATTTTTGTCCACATACACCGTATTGAGATATTTGGAATCAAAACCTGTTAGCAACATATTCACCACAATGGTTATGTCAATCTTGTTTTTATGTGGATAATCTTTATTACTGTATTTCTGGTCTTTTATGCGTCTTTGTACATCCTGATAATACAAATCGAATTCATTAATCGAATGATTGGTGCCGTATTGCTTGTTGTAGTCAGAAATAATTTCCATTAGTGCCGCTTTCTTTTCTTCCGGATTTTGCTTGTTGTCTTCTTTTTCATCGGGTAAATCTTCCTGAAGTTGTCTGATATCTGCTGCATTTTTTTGACTTTGCTGGTCGCCATTCTTTGCAATCAATTGGGCCGGAGGTGAAAACACACAACCAATATTTAGTGGCTCAAATTCAGGATTCTCTGCCTGTCTTTTCTGTTGTATTTCTTTGAAAAGCTGATAATATTCAATGGCGTTATTTATTGATGCTGTTGCTAACAAAGCATTAAATTTTCGTTGGTTTGTTGCTCCATTGTGCTTGTCAATAATTGCCTCAACTACCGCTTGCTCAGCAAGGGGTTCTCCAGGTTTGGCATTCACCTGGCCTTCTCCCTTGAAATAGTCAATATGAAATTTCAGTACGTTTTTATCGTCTATGGCGTGTGTAATGGTATAGGCGTGTAGTTCTTTTTCAAAAACCGATTCTGTTGTCTGATATGTTTCATATTGGTCTTCCCGGATTTTATGCGTTGCATTTTCATCAAAAATGGGTGTTCCGGTAAAACCAAACAGTTGAGCTTTGGGGAAGAACTCTTTTATGGCTTTATGGTTTTCGCCAAACTGTGAACGATGACACTCATCAAAAATGAAAACCACCCGTTTATTACTCAAAGGTTCTAAACGTTCTTTAAAGTTTTTCTTATAAGTGCCATCCAATGCCAATCCTAATTTTTGAATGGTGGTCACAATAACTTTATCGGCATAATCCATAGAAAGTAAACGCCTAACCAAAGTCTCGGTATTGGTATTTTCTTCCACGCTTCCTTCCTGAAATTTATTGAATTCCTCACGGGTTTGTCGGTCAAGGTCTTTCCTGTCAACCACAAACAGACATTTTTCAATATCAGGATTGTCTTTTAACAGGGTAGATGCTTTGAATGAAGTCAATGTTTTACCACTTCCGGTAGTGTGCCAGATGTAACCGTTGCCTCTGTTTTGGTGAATGCAATCTACAATAGCCTTAACCGCGTAAATTTGGTATGGACGCATCACGAGTATTCGTTGTTCGCTTTCTACCAACACCATATACTTGCTAATCATTTCACCCAAAGTACATTTAGATAAAAACTTTTTAGTAAATGGCTCAAGATGAGTTATTTTGTTGTTCTTTTCATCTGCTAACCTGTAAATCGGCAAGAACTGTTCATCCGCATTGAATTGAAAATGCTGGATTTTGTTATTGGCAAAATAAAATGTATTGGTGCGGTTACTAACGATGAATAACTGCATGAAACACATCAATGTATTGCCATAACCATTGCCAGGCTCAGTTTTGTAATCGACAATTTGCTGCATGGCCTTTCGTGGTGAAATATCCAGTTTCTTCAACTCTATCTGAACTACCGGCAAGCCATTTATCAGCAAAATGATATCATATCGTTGATTGCTGTTTTCGGTATTGATGCGTAACTGACTAACAACTTCATATTCGTTTTTACACCAATCTTTGATGTTTACCAGGGTGTAATGTAAAGGAGTTCCATCTTCCCTTTGAAAATACTGTCTTTCACGCAATTTTTTAGAAGCTGTAAAAACATCAGGGTTAATTATTTCTTCACGTAAGCGTAAAAACTCACTATCCGAAAGCCGGACACGATTTAATGCTTCAAATTTGGCTCTAAAGTTCTGTTCAAGCGATTTCCTGTCTGTTATCTCCGGCCGATGAGTGTATTTCAGCTCTTTTAGCTGCTTGATTAGTTGTTCTTCTATTTGATATTCTTTAATCATTCAATTCTTCTTTCAATAAGTCTTTAGGGTTTACATCTAATATTTTTGCAATTCGAAATAAGTCCTCAATACTTGGTTGCCTTCTGTTCTGAGCGTAGCTATTAACCATATTGTAACTTTTCCCCAGCTGTTCAGCCAACCATTTTTGTTTTATTCCCTTGTGCTCTAAAACCTCTTTTATCCGGTTCATTTTTGAATCTTTAATTCAGTCCACTAAAATAGGGTAATTATTTTATATCTCACTAAATGAGTATTAAAATTATCATTCTTGTCAGTCAGCGTTGGCAAAAAGGCAAGCTCTTTTGCTGTGGAGGAACGGAACAGCAAATGTGCTTGACTGTGCGGTTGGCTTTTTTCAGCATGAAGCCCAACGGTTGAGGCTAAAAGCTGGCGGGCAATTCGGTGCACTTCACTGTCAAATTACGATGAAGTTTAGTAGTTGCTCTGCCCTTCAAATTAGCACTTTCCGCCCGCTTGATTTTAGCCTTTGTTGGCGGTAGTTAGTCCTTATCCACCGCAAATTCAACACTATAATTATCTGGCAATTTTGGTACTAATACCCAATTCATAGATATTGCAGCTTTGCTATTATTTTTACACTTCATATATATTGTATAAATATACTTCATATTACTTTCATCTTTTATAACCTCTCTTCTATAATATTTCACCTCTCCGTCAGATACAGTAAATTTACCAAGTAAAGTATAAGTTGTAAAATCAATTTCAGGCAAAGTATAATTACCACATACGACCGTACCTAGTGTTAACAAGTTCTGATACAAGCTGTCATTAGTAATAACGTACTCATCTGGTTCATTGCCAAAAGGGGGGAAACAACGGCCAGTATCAAATTCTTTTACAATTATTCCTTCAAATATATCCTCTTTTTCACAACCACTAAAAAACAGTATGGATGATAGAATTGTAATTTTTAAAAATATTAATTTCATAGCATTTATTATTTTGATATTATTAACTTACTTGTTTTAATGGTAGTATTTGTTTTTAATGAACATATATATATTCCTTGTTTTAAGTTTCTTGCGAAAAAGTCCACTTGAAAAATCCCTGATGGATGCAATTCATTCTTAATTACTGTCATGATTTTTATACCTTGTAAATTGTAAATATCAATTGTAACTGGTGTTTCTTCCTTTAATGAATATTCTATTGTAGTTTTATTTTCAAAAGGATTTGGGTATACCTGAATATAATCAGACTTAATATTAGGACTGAATTCATCAAATTCAATTTTATAAATATCTGTTTCTATATCATTACCTATTTTTAATGATTTTGACCCAGAACAGGGTGCAATTTCTGCAACAAAGTTACATCCTGCTTCTGCTGTAAAACCATCAGACAATATAATTTCATCACCCGCTCTAAAAACATATTCGGAACCTGATTTAATAGTAACATTGCCTTGTGTTTCAATCTTGTGCTTTGCTTGAACAACAACTCTGTTTTCAGGCTGATAATATTCTTCTGCTGAATAAAAGGTTCTGTTTTGAATCAATAAATTATCAAAACACGGATTTCTTCCGTCAATATTATTTGGATCATTATCATTCGGGTCTAACCATTCGTGTAGCCGTTTGTCAGAAGCTGGACCTGTCCATGCTTTTCTAAATTTTCCATACCTATCTTTCCCATCAAGATTATCACATTCAGAAGTGCCATATGATAACCATCCAATAATTTTATCATTATCATCATCAAAAAGCGGTGAGCCTGAAGACCCTCCAGCAGTTGGTGCATCATTTCTATCCCATTCAACTCTCCAAAAATTTGGATTAGTATTACTTTTTCTACTACCTAAAGAAACACTTTTTCTATAACCATGAGGATGATGTATTCCCATTACATCATCAATACCTGATGCACTTTCTCTATCCCAACCTGCTAAATAAACATTATAATCTGGGGGAGGGAATGAATATAACTCCATTAAAAACATATCATAAACAGACCTTTTTGCTTTTTTAGATGCACCTGTCATTGTAAACATAGATGTACCACCACTTGCGTTACAATCAGGATGTTGATAATTAAAATAAAATATAGCCGTAGATAAATCTGCATTTTTGCCACAATGATTTGCAGTTAAAATATATGGTTTTACATCATTTGAAATTACATCTTGGTTAACTAGTGCACATGAGCAAACATAATAACTTTCATCATTAGTGTCATAAAATCTCCATTTTAAAACAGACCTTTCAACATCAATTCCACTTTCACAATGTACATCTTCAAAACAATCTCCAACAGTTTTTATATTATTTGCTTCAGAAACACCTCTATAAAACATTCCAATTCTATTAATCACAAGCTTAGGAAGTACTTCAACAGTATCAGGTTGATAGTACTCTAATATTAATGTTTCACCGGAAATTGGTTGAATTGAGAATTTTTCTGAATTTTTATTATTTCGAGATGTATATGCCCCTAAAATAGTTGTCCTATCTTCATTGTAAGCAAATAATTTACAATTCTCTGGAATAAAAAAGTTGCTAAAATCTACGCCTATTCCCAAAGCATTTTGAATATCTACTTGGTATAAATATATTTTTCCGTCATTAGTTTTTTTTAATGTAGAATTTGTAATTAAATCAATATTTACTTGTTTTGCAATACAGACAGCAAATGCAGAGTCATTTTTTGCCTGCTCAATTGCTTTTTCTACATCAATCTTATCTGTAATTGTATTAATGTTACTTAATCGTTTTTCTTTTATTTCAAAACTTTTAGGTATACCATATTCTGAAATTTGTCCAAATACATTTAATAAGCTTAGACTTATTATTGCTGTTGTTAATAATATTTTTTTCATTGCTTCTGTTTTTTTGTTTCTAATTACCGCCAACTTCTTATATCCCCACCTTTTGTAACCTTATCCGACAAACGGCTGCGGATATGTACACCTTTTGGGCTGTTATATCTCAAGTTCATCCAGCGGGTTTTTTACGTTTTTTAAATTCTTCATGCTAACATGCGTATAAATTTCAGTTGTCCGACTACTTTTGTGCCCCAACAACTCCTGAATTATCCTTAAATCTACGCCCATATCTAACAAATGTGTTGCATAACTGTGCCTCAAACTATGCAGCGTAAAAGTATGGGTTTTAATAGTCTTGTCCAAATATTTATGAAAGATTTTTTCAAGACTTGTGGCAGAATATTGACTGCCGGCTTTTTGACCTTCAATCAACCATACTTCTGGTTTAAATTGCCTGTAATAAGTAGCAATCAATTCCTTTAACTTCTTAGGCAAAGGCAAATCTCTGTCCTTTTTGCCTTTGGCATTAACTATCTCTATCACATCCCTTTTAAAACTGATTTCAGTAAGCTTCAGGTTCAGCAATTCGCTTCTGCGCAAACCCAGCGAGTAAATAGTAGTGAGTGCCGTTTTGTGTTTTATATTGGATATACCTGCCAAAAATGACTGCATGGTTTCAATAGGTATTACTTTAGGTAGCTTCTGCCCCTCAATGGGGCGTTCCAGATTGGCAATCTCGTGCTTGATGCCTTTCATTTTAATGTAAAAGGTTTTAATGGCGCTTATATACTGGCTTTGTGTTTTTGATGAGTACTTATTTTTAACGATAAACCCGAAATTAAAACTTTCGATGTCCTTAATGGTTATTTCAGAAATATCTTTCGTAGCATAATACCGAAAAAAAATGGTAAGACAATGGATATAAATTTTCAGTGTATTTTCAGCGTATCGTTTCTGAATCAGCCATTTCCGGTATGCCTCAATCTCAATCTTACTGGCTTCAGATAATTCGTCTAATTTACTGATAGGTGTATTTTGAATTATTGCTTTCTTTTCAATCGTTGGTTTGCCCGTTTGGAGTGACGAATAATCCAAAAAAGCCACTGGTGAAAGTATGTCGAAAACCTCACTCAAACTAAAATCACTTTGGGGAATATACCAGAACCCCCGGCTCTGGCTCCACGCAGCACCTTTTATGCTCTTGACCTTGTCAATAATGGTGTAATCTTTCTCAAAACGCAGGCTCACCACTGCATTGTCGCGGTGGGTGTCATGAGCCAATGTAATTACAACTTTCCCCATTATCTCAAGGTGTTAAATCTTTGATAATAGCCCTTCATTCTCATGTAAAATCTCCTTTCTATTCACAGCTCCGCCCGGTCAGTCCCATTGATGGGCTTACACCAGCTTGTCCGGGTTTAAAAAGAAGCTGTATAAAAACACATCAAATGTAAAGAGAAAAATTCCATATACCAACAGCATGAGAATAAAGTTAGAAAATAATTCTATTATCTTACGTCCGGTGTCTAAACGCAATTGACACCCTGTTGTAACTGCGTTTTTTTAACCTCCCGATAGGTAATAATAATGAGCAGGCTGTATTGTGGGGCTACCAGCTACCGCTGGCTCCTCCGCCTCCAAATCCGCCACCGCCGAAACCTCCGAAGCCGCCACCGCCACCGCCAAAGCCTCCGGATGAACCGCCCCATCCACCTGATGAGCTGCGACTTCCACCCCCACTACCCATCATAGACATGAGCAGCCAAAAGGGCAGATCGGAGCTTCCAATGTTGTGATGACGTTTTCCACGACCCCGGCTCATAAAGAAAATAATCAGTAAAATAATGAGTATAGGAATGATAAAGTCCAGGATGCTGCCTTTCTTTTCATAATCCTCCGCTTTGAAACGTCCGGATGCAAGGTCCATAACTACGTTGATGCCTGCATTGATGCCTCCATAGTAATTGTTTTCACGAAACAGTGGTATCATTTCATTATCAACTATACGGCGGGCTATTGCATCCGGAATGATCTCTTCCATACCATATCCGGTTGCAATGGCTGCCTGTCCGTTTTCACGGCTTGTTTTAGGTTTAATCAGCATAATTACACCATTGTCATAGGCTTTTTGGCCGGCACCCCAACTTGCTCCAATGCGTTGAGCCAGGTCATTAATGTCATAGCCATCCAGGCTATTCAGTGTAATTACGGTAATCTGGGTTGATGTAGTGTCATTATAATCCACAAGTTTACGTTCAAGTCTTGCAACCTCATCGGATGACAGAATTCCGGCAAAATCATTCACCAGCCTGGGTGGATTCGGTTTTTCAGGAACTCCGGCACTTGCACAAAATACAAAAGCAAGCAGGGATATAATGAGGAGCAAAGTCCCGGATTTCCTGAAAAAAGTCATGGTGTATCTCATGTTTTAATTTTCTCCAAATGAAATATCATCTTTAAGTTCATTGATATCATCTAACTCATAGGGAAAATGTTCTTTAAGCTGAAGTCCGGCCTGCTGAATTCCAGCAATCAGTCCTTCTGCAAAATGATCGTCTCTAAAATAATTGATCATGAGAACTTTAGTGCTTTCCCAGAAGTTATCAGGCACAACTGCATTGATACCCGAATCGCCCAGAATTGCGAATGAACGGTTATGTATTGCCAGGTAGAAAAGGACCCCGTTTTTAAGTTTGGTTTGGTCCATTTTCAGCTTTTTAAAAATTTGGGTAGCTCTGTCGAAGACATCTCCGGGACATTTGTTTTCTATGTGTACCCTTATCTCGCCTGATGTGTCGAGTTCAGCATTGAGTATGGCCTGAAGAATATCTTCCTGTTGCTCTTTGGTGAAAAATGATTTGGCAGACTGTGGCATAGTTGTTCCCGGCTGATTAATTCATTTCAAAATTAACCTCAGGTGCATTTTCTGCTCCGGTGTCGGATTTAAAGTAGGCTTTCTTATCAAATCCAAATAGACCGGCGATGATATTATCGGGGAATCTGCGGATGGTAGTATTGTAGGCCTGAGCAGTTTCATTAAAAGCACGTCTTTCAACGGCGATGCGGTTTTCAGTGCCTTCGAGCTGTGCCTGAAGATCCAAAAAATTCTGATTGGCTTTCAGGTCGGGATAGCGTTCTATAACGACCATCAGCCGTGAAAGGGCTGAACCCAGGCCTTGCTGTGCCTGTTGGAATTGCTCCAGGCTGGCTTCAGATAAATTACCGGGATCAATGGTGGTACTGGTTGCTTTGGCCCGGGCCTCTATAACTGCAGTAAGGGTGCCTTTTTCAAAGTCAGCATACCCTTTTACGGTATTTACAAGATTGGGAATAAGATCAGCGCGCCGCTGATACACGTTTTCAACCTGCGACCAGGCAGCAGTAACTGTTTCTTCCTGAGTTACCAATTTATTATAACGGCCACTGAGCGACAGTACCAGCAATAAGACTATTCCGACGATTACCAGAATAACAATGAGTGATTTTTTCATTTTTGTTGAAGTTTTGATCAGGCTAAAATAATTAAAAAAATGGATTTGTCGTTAATTAAAATAAAAACGCCCCACCTCAGGCAGGGCATTTCATTTCAGGTTTATAAGTTACTAAGACTTCTACGTATAAAGCTGGTTAACTCTTCACCTTTTAACAGGTTCTGAGACAACTTCGCAAGATCAACCATTTGCCTGGCCATGCGTTTACGTGATTCTTCATCGTTTTCAGCATTAATTTTGCTCACCAAAGGATGATTTCCATTAACAATCAGGTTATAGGCGTCAGGGAAATTTCCCATGTATGAGGCTCCACCGCCAAGCATTGACATGTCTTTCATTCTGCGCATAAATTCCGGACGGGTTATCTGAACCGGCAATTCATTTTCGCTCAGGCTTTCAAAGCTTACGGTATAATGTGTACCTCCTGCTGCCTGTTCAAATACAGGTTTGAGCTTTTCTTTCTCCTCATCGCTGAGTTTCGAAGGCATGGCATCTTCTTTGGCAATCAATTTGTCAATAACATCAGCATCTACGCGGGCAAAGGTGGTGTTTTCAAATTTTTGTTCCAGGGTGTTGATGAAATGGTTATCCAGCGGTCCATCCATCACCAGTACATCGTAGCCACGATCAGTGGCTGTTTCAATAAAGGTATGTTGTTCCTGAACATCAGAGGTATACAGATAAACCGTCTTCTTATCCTTATCAGTCTGGGCATCACCAATGTGTTTTTTATACTCTTCGAAAGTAAAGTATTGCTCTTTGGTGTTTTTCAGAAGACAGAATTTTTCGGCCCTTTCGTAGAATTTCGGCTCTGATATTATTCCATATTCAATAAAAATACGGATATCATCCCATTTTTTCTCAAAGTCTGCCCTGTCAGTTTTGAAAAGTTCCTCCAGTTTATCTGCCACCTTTTTCATAATGTGGTTGGATATTTTCTTTACATTGGCATCGCTTTGCAGATACGAACGTGAAACATTCAATGGGATATCCGGTGAGTCAAGCACTCCATGCATAAGCGTAAGGAAGTCGGGTACAATGCCTTCCACTGAATCGGTGACAAAAACCTGATTGGAGTAAAGCTGGATTTTTTCTTTCTGTACTTCTATGTTGCGTTTTACCTTTGGAAAATACAGAATTCCGGTAAGGTTAAATGGGTAATCAACATTCAGGTGTATATTAAACAAAGGCTCTTCGAAAGTAGACGGATACAGTTCATGGTAAAAGTTCTTGTAGTCTTCTTCGGTGAGGTCAACTGGCTTTTGTTTCCAGGCAGGATTGACATTATTGATAATGCGCGGTTTTTCAATCTCGTCGTATTTATCATTGCCTTTTTCATCCTTTTCACCTTCTATTTTCTCCCAGGTTTTTTCGTTGCCAAAACGGATGGGCACGGGCAGGAATTTACAGTATTTTTTCAGCAGGCTCAATATGCGCGCTTCTTCGAGAAATTCTTTGGAATCATCAGCGATGTGCAGAATAATTTCGGTGCCACGTTCTGATTTTTCAATTTCTTCCAGGGTATACTCGGGGCTTCCATCACATTCCCATTTAACGGCCTTAGTGCCCGGCCCTTTTTTATAAGTTTTAGTGCGGATTTCTACTTTTTTCGATACCATAAACGATGAGTAAAACCCGAGCCCAAAGTGCCCGATAAGCTGGGCGGCATCAGCTTCACTTTTGCCCTTGTATTTTTTAATGAACTCTTCGGCTCCCGAGAAGGCAATCTGGTTGATGTATTTGTCTACTTCCTCTGCGGTCATACCGATTCCCTTGTCTTTTACAGTAAGGGTGCCGGCTTTTTCATCTATTGAAACTTCAATGGTTAAATCGCCAAGCTCTTCTTTGAATTTACCCATGCTGGAAAGGGTCTTCAGCTTCTGGGTGGCATCTACGGCATTAGATATCAGTTCTCTGAGAAATATTTCATGGTCAGAGTAAAGGAATTTTTTGATAATCGGAAAAATGTTTTCCGTTTGTACGTTTATTTTTCCCGTTTGCATATTTAAACAAATTTTAGGTTTATATGATGCAGGGGCGAAAGCAAAGGCTATGCCATGGCCACTAAACTGCCAATTTGGCGGAATTGTCTATGAGTATAGTCTGAAAGGGTAAAAATACAAAACGCCCCTAAACACAAAGGTCAGCCTGCATGCCTGTATATGCACGCGGCAGGCGCACACGGTAATCTTCGGTGCCCTGGTGGCAAAAGGGCAAAAAGAAGGGTCTTTATAATGGGCTCATCAATGGAAAGAAATGGTAGCTGCCGGCAAATCTATCCCGGAATCTCAAGGATAAACGTAGTTCCACTACTGGGTTTACTGGTAAAATATATTTTACCTTTCAGATAGCGCTCAGTGATGATTTTCATGCTGTACGTACCTAAGCCGCGATCACTGCTTTTGGTAGAAAATGAGCGGTTAAATACCTGCATCTGGATATCATCGTCCATAAACGATGGGTTGTGAACCCAAATCATGGCTCCTTTGTTTTTCATGGAAATAAGACCAAGAGTTACCGGGGCATTGAGCATTTCAGCTTCAAAGGCATTTTTTATCATATTGGTAACCACCCGGTTAAACAAAACTTTATCTACTTCAAAGTCAAAGGCTTCTGAGCGGTTGTCGAGATGAAATAAATTTTCTTCATTTGTGAATGACTTAAATTCAGTCCTCATCTCATGATAGAATTCAATAGAATTAACCTTTGTTTTGTGTCTGACCTGCTCGATTTCTTTATCGAAAGAGATCAACCGGTGGGTGTTGATTTCATCAATCATACGCGATGATGCTTTATAGAGCAATGAGAGAAACTCATCGTTGCTGTCTTTAAAGTCACCAGACATTAACAATTCAGCCATTCCGCTAATGTTGTGCGCGGTATTTAGGATGTCATGATAAAATATTCGCTCAAGCACCAGTCTTTTTTTTTCGTTACTGATGTCCTGCATGGTATAAAGGATGAATTCCTTGCCTTCAAAATCGATTAACTTGCTGGTAATGTTTAGATTGAGGGTGCCATTCGGAGTATTCAAGGTGCATTCCTCTACACTTTCTCCATAATCCAGGCATTGGATGGCAGATTTGAAAGCGCCACAGGTTTGGCATATTTTTGAACTGCCACAACTCTTTGTGCCCAGGGCATGGTTACATCCAAAAAGTTCTCCTGGTTTTAAACCCAGCAATGAATTTATATCTTCAACCTGTAAGGCGTTTAATAGTGCCTGGTTACCGAATACCAGTTCACGCTCCGTATTTAACAGCATACTTATTACGGGTAGCCCATCGAGTATTGAGGTGGCAAGTTTATTGGAAACTATGAAATCATAATCCTCTTTTAATGACTGATTGTCGCGTGGAGGAAAATGAACAGTAGTAGTTTGATGCATTTTTATCAAGTTAGATTGGTCTGAAAAAATTACGTTGATTTGATCAAAACAATAATCAGGATTTTACACAAAGGTAATATTTATTTAATTTACTATAAAAATGGTTGTATTTATTTTTGCAATAGTGACCGGAAAAATAAAAAGAATCCATCGCTTCGATCCGAATAGCAGACTTAAACACGACTTTTAAGGGATAGTGAAGGGAGGCAGCCCGTCTTCTTTTTCCACCCCAAATAATGATTATTGCTATAATCTGAATGGCCGAACGCAATGAGTAATGAATATTTGCTATTAATAGGTTTCTGATAAGAAATTATAATTCCCCTTCATTTTCAACTAATCTTATTGTTGATATGGAATATGCGACTAGCATTAATTATCGGTAATGCCTGGCTCAATTGTGACTTTTAAGTGCTGACTTTAAGAAAGGCAATTTAATGCAGATTGGGCTTCTGTTTTAGCCAGCCAAGCTGATGGCAATACCATACACCCGTTAAGATAGCTTCGGCGGAATCATGCAAAGGTGTTTGTGCAGGGGGAGTTCCATTTTCTTTTAAAAATCGTATGGCCATCTCAACGGCAATCTGCTTGGCAGTTTCCCCGGAACGCTGTTCACGTGAGTATAATAAGTCGCGTCGCCAGTGAAGCGCATCAGTCATTATAAATTTAATACCGTAGCGTTCCGCCATTTTTTTCCATATGCCGGCAATCTGTCCTCCGCCTTCTACCACAATGTACTTTAAATCCGGAATGGCATTCACCAAATGAAAGGCCGCCTTCCTGAGTGCAGGCACCGACCCCATATTGTGGGAGCGATGCCAGTGCAGTTTCCCTGAACTATCAAACAGCGCCAGGCCAGTTTTTACTCCTGCATCTACCGCCAAAAGAAATTCCGGTTTTTCGTTGAGCATTATTACCTTTAATTGTCATTACAAAGCTAATTGATTTTACTAATGAGCCATCTGTTGGAAATTAAAAACCCAAATTTATGTGATTAAAAAAGTTGATGACATTAAATCCTTCTCTAAGCGTGATCAGAATGATTCCTATATATTGAGCCTGGTCCGGATGGAGCATTTTCGCCACAAAGAGTCAGGGACGTGTCTGCGTGCGCAAACAGGCAGGATTAAAAAATTACAAAATTTAATTCTCTGATATACAATTATTTGTCAAGTCTGGTGCTTCGTGGCTTTGCGATATTTTTTTCCTTTTATTTTTCAAAATGGCCTCAAAGATTCCATTTTAGATATTGTCATATATTTATTTTTGATGATTATTTATTGTCATTCGGGTAAAATAATCTTGTTTTCTACCGTTTGAAATAATATTTTCTGAAACCGATTGCCGTTCGGTGAAAAGTTCCTAATTTAGCCCACATTAAGGATGGATTTTAAAACCACTTAAAATATATAATCATGTTAGAGCTCGACTGGACACGATTACCCTTTGGGTACATCAAAACTGACTACAACGTACGTTGTTACTACAGAAACGGAAAATGGGGGGAACTTGAAGTATCTTCTTCCGAACATATTCCTATACACATGGCTGCTTCGGCATTACATTACGGGCAGGAAGCCTTTGAAGGTATGAAAGCCTTTAGAGGCAAAGACGGTAAGATCCGTTTGTTTCGCTGGGAAGAGAATGCAAAACGCATGGAAAGCTCTGCCAAAGGCATCATGATGGCTGTAGTGCCGCATGAACTGTTTCTTGAGGCATTGAAAAAAGTTGTAAAGTTAAACGAACGGTTTCTGCCTCCCTATGGTACCGGGGCATCACTGTATCTTCGGCCATTACTTATAGGAACAGGAGCCAGGGTTGGTGTTAGTCCGGCAGATGAATATTTATTTATGATTTTCGTAACACCGGTAGGACCCTATTTTAAAGAAGGATTTAAGCCCGTAGCCCTGCAGATTGCGCGCGATCATGACCGGGCGGCTCCAAAAGGCACGGGACGTTACAAAGTTGGTGGCAACTATGCAGCCAGTCTTACCGCTGGTATGGAAGCTCAGGCAGCCGGTTATTCCGCAGCGCTCTTCCTGGATGCCAGGGAAAAGAAATACATTGATGAAGCCGGGCCGGCCAACTTTTTTGCCATTAAAGGCAATAAGTACATCACTCCTGAGTCGGAAACCATTTTGCCTTCCATTACCAACAAGAGCCTCATGGACCTGGCCCGTGATATGGGAATGGAAGTTGAGGTTCGGCCTGTACCTGTTGAAGAACTGGCTGATTTTGATGAAGTTGGTGCCTGTGGAACCGCAGCCGTGATTTCACCCGTACGTAAAATTGATGATCCGGTTACCGGACATGTTTACAATTACTGTAAAGACGGAGAGGCAGGGCCCATTTCTACCAAACTTTTCAAACGCCTCCAGGCCATCCAGTATGGAGACGAAGCAGATAAATTCAACTGGACCTATGTTATAGAATAGTGTCTTTTGAAAATAATGACAAGCTTCCTGTTGTAGTTCAGCGGGAAGCTTTTTTTATATTACTCCTCTGAGTGAAAGCAGACCGGCCATCTCGTTCTGCATCTTTTGTGCCTCAGCAGCGGCTCTTCCGGCAAAATCCTTACCATCCGAACTAAATAATATGCTCCGGGAAGCATTGACCAATAATCCACAATCAGCATTTAACCCAAATTCAGCTACTTCACTCAGGCTGCCCCCCTGCGCGCCTACGCCAGGAACCAAAAGGAAGTGATCCGGTACTATTTCACGAACTTTGCCAAGCATTTCGGCGCGTGTGGCACCAATTACATACATCAAATTCTGAGGCGTCCCCCATTGAGCGGAAGTTCTAAGTACCTGTTCAAACAATGTCTGATTATTTTTGTCTTCACGGATCTGAAAATCATTTGCGCCTTTATTGGAAGTGAGTGCAAGCACTATTACCCATTTGTTTTCAAATTTTAAGAAAGGGCTTATAGAGTCTTCACCCATATAGGGCGCTACCGTTACCGCATCAAAATCAAATCCGGAGTTTTTTTTATCAAAAAATGCACGCGCGTATTGGGTGGAAGTGTTTCCAATATCCCCGCGCTTTGCATCAGCAATGGTAAAACACTGATCAGTGAACTTTTCAAGATATTCCATGGTTCGGTGCAAACTTTTGAAACCTTCCATACCACGCGACTCATAGAAAGCCAGATTGGGCTTGTAGGCTACTGCATAATTAAGGGTGGCATCAATAATCTGACGGTTAAACTCAAAAACCGGATCCTCCGCATAATTAAGGTGGGCCGGTATTTTGTCAATATCGCTGTCAAGCCCTACACAAAGAAATGATTGTTTCTTCTTTATCAGTTGGATGAGGTTTTGACGATTCATAGCTGTGTGTTTGAGGGTAGAGGGTAGAGGGTAGAGGTTAAAAGTTAGAGGTTAGAGGTAGGAATTTAGACATTAGACATTAGTCACTAAGCTCAATTCACCGCTTCTTTTAACCGTTCTGCATTTTCCGCAAGTTGCAGGGCATCAATCATATCCTGAATGTCACCATCCATAAATGTAGACAGGTTATAAACAGTGAGGTTTATACGGTGGTCAGTAATGCGACTTTGGGGATAGTTGTAGGTGCGAACCTTGGCAGAGCGGTCTCCGGTAGATACCATTGTTTTTCTTTTCTTCGAAATCTCATCCAGGTATTTCTGATACTCTTGTTCGAAAAGCCGGGTTCGCAGAATAACCATGGCTTTATCAAAGTTTTTCATCTGCGATTTTTGATCCTGAATGGCAACGGTAATACCTGTTGGAATGTGCGTGAGCCTTACAGCGGAATAAGTGGTATTTACCGACTGACCGCCCGGCCCCGATGAACAGTATAAATCTTTTCGGATGTCGCTGGGTTTGAGGTCGATGTCAAATTCATCGGCTTCAGGCAGTACCACCACTGAAGCCGCCGAAGTATGTACCCGGCCCTGTGTCTCTGTTTGAGGTACGCGCTGTACCCTGTGTACACCTGACTCGTACTTCATTTGTCCATAAACATTTTGTCCTGAAATGTTAAAGATAATTTCCTTGTAACCCCCAACGGTGCCTTCGGTGAATTCTACCAGGTCAATTTTCCAGTTTTTGGTTTCACAGAATTTGGTGTACATCCTGTAAAGGTCTCCGGCAAAAATGCTGGCTTCGTCGCCTCCTGAGCCGGCCCGGATTTCAACCACTGCATTTTTCCCGTCCTGAGGGTCTGAAGGAATAAGCATTAACCGGATGTCGGTTTCCAACTGCTCACGCGTATCGCTAAGCACATTTATCTCTTCTTTGGCCATTGCCCGGAATTCTTCATCCTTCTCTTTATTAAGAATTTCTTTGGCGGCCGCCAGGTTGGCTACCACCAATTCATATTTCTTATAGGCCTCAATGATGGGTTGCAGGTCTTTGTAATCTTTACTCAGTTTGATGTAAGCATTCATGTCGGCCATAACCGACGGTTCATTCATCTGTTTTTCAATTTCCTGATAACGCTTATAAATGGCTTCGAGCTTGTCAAGCATAATTTTTTTTTTGAGGGTGCAAAGGTACGAAATTAGAATTTACCTTCGGCGAACTCCGCTTCGGATTGTAGAATTACTCCCGGCGGGCTTGTGCAAATAAGCAAATTTAGCCAAAGCCAATAACAACTTTGAACTCAGAACATAAGTCGCTTACCACTCACCGCTCATCTCTTACTGCTGGCCTCTCATTTCTCACCTCTCACCTCTCATTTCTTACCTTTCACCGCTCATCTCTCACCGCTCCATCCCCATCAAATACGTCCACTCACTAATAATATACTATCGGTTGCTCTTTCCCTATGGTAAGTTTTTTAATTTCTGCCTCCTCGCACCTGCCAATCACTTTAGCTGCTATACCAAAGTTTTCAGATATGGCAATTAACTTACCGGCAATTGTTTCCGGCACGTATAGTTCCATTCGGTGGCCCATGTTGAATACCTTATACATTTCGGTCGTACTGGTACCTGATTGCTCCTGAATGATGCGAAAAAGCGGGGGAACCTCAAAAAGGTTATCCTTGATAATGTGTAATTTGTCAATGAAATGCAACACCTTAGTTTGTGCACCACCGGAACAATGCACCATTCCATGAATATGATCCCGGTAATGGTCGAGCATTATTTTGATTACCGGAGCATAGGTTCGTGTAGGCGAAAGCACTAACTTACCCATGTCTATTCCTTCAATCGGTGAAGGATCGGTGAGCTTCAGCCTGCCGCTGTATGCCAGATTATTTGGTATGGCTGGATCGTAGCTTTCCGGATATTGGGCTGCATAAAAATTCGAAAAAACATCATGTCTGGCAGAGGTAAGCCCATTGCTCCCCATGCCGCCATTGTATGACTTTTCGTAAGATGACTGACCGGAAGAAGCCAGTCCAACGATGACATCGCCAGCCTGAATATTGTGATTGGAAATAACCTTTTCACGAGGTAATCGGGCGGTAACTGTAGAGTCCACAATTATTGTCCGCACCAGGTCACCTACATCGGCAGTTTCGCCTCCGGTAGAATGAATGCCAATGCCGTATGAACGCATCTGCTCTAAAAATACTTCCGTTCCACGGATGATTTCAGTGATTACCCCGCCCGGAATGAGGTGCTTATTTCGCCCAATGGTGGAAGATATCAGGATATTGTCGGTGGCACCTACACACAACAAATCATCGGTGTTCATCACAATGGCATCCTGTGCTATGCCCCTCCATACACTCAGGTCACCGGTTTCTTTCCAGTAGAGGTAAGCCAGGGACGATTTTGTGCCTGCACCGTCTGCATGCATGATATTACACCAATCGGGGTCTCCGCCTAAAATGTCGGGAATAATTTTACAAAAGGCATGTGGGAATAATCCTTTGTCAATGTTTTTGATGGCCTGATGCACATCTTCTTTACCTGCTGAAACACCTCTTTGAATGTATCTGGATTCCTCCGGCATAACGTAAACGGCTATAAAGCAAACCGGCTGCTGATGCAGCCGGTCTGGAGATTAATTAAAAATCAGTTGTTTGTTATTTTCATCCAGCTTAAACCTACCCAGCATATTAATGGTGCTCTCACCCATGATGGCGCCTTCGGTCAATTTATGGGAAACACTTGCCTCGATATTGGTGGTGGTTTTTGGTCCAATGCTGAAGTTCTTAATAACAAATACTGCCCGGTCTGCAATACTGCCCTCTGCCAGAATTACGGCAGCATCACCCACGAAATCCTCTTTAGAGATGGCCCCAGACTGCAATAGTTTCTGAGCCTCGGCCAGAGAGAAGATCAGCCCGCGGTCGTTTCGGTCGAGCATAATTTTGGTATTATATCCATTGATGAGTGTGGGAATAATAATGGAATTACCCCGCCCGGATTCAACGGTCACGATGTTGTCTTCGGGATTGATTTTTATTTCCACTTTTTGCTCAATCTGTACATTCTTGGCTTTGGGCACGAAATCCTTGCTCAATACCCTGAATTCGGTTCGGCGGTTTAAGGCGTGAGCGGCTTCTTTTTCAGCAGTCGAGTTCAGCGAATCAATATAAGATTCGGTGAGCCGGGTACCGGCTTTAAATAAAAATCCATCTTTCACTTTATCGGCGGCCAGCACCCGTGGAACACGTTCGCCATAGCCTTTGGCCACCAGACGTGCAGGATCAATACCCCGCTGAATCAGATAATCTACTACCGATTCGGCGCGGCGCTGTGATAGAATATCGTTGCGTTCTTCCGTATCACGGGCATCGGTATGCGCAGCCAATTCAACCACCACAGTTTCGTTTTCAAGCAGTGTTTTAATCAATCCCTGCAATGAATCCTGATATTGTGGTTTGAGATCCCATTTTGCCAGATCGTATAAAATGTCAGGCAATACAACTGGCTTTTCCGGAATCGGCTCCAGGATAAAGTCAACGATAAAATCTTTGTTTTTTTCAACACCTACGGTGGTTTCTCTCGCTTTTTTGTTGAAATAATTTTCTTTAATAACGGTAATATCGTAGGTAGTGTTGGGCTTTATCTGAGATTTACTAAATGAATAAAAGCCTTTGGGGTCAGTTTTAGCATCCACGGATGTTCCATCGGAGCCAACCAACCTAACGGTAGCCAATGGTACAAATTGCAGGGTCCGGTCATCCTTTACCGTTCCCTGTAAAGTGAAGATTAGCGGAGGGTTTATAAAGTGATATATATCATCACCTCCCCGGCCGCCTCTCCGGTTAGAAGTTAAAAATCCTTCATCGGTACCAGGCTGAAATATCATGGCAAAGTCATCGCCACTGGAGTTTACAGGCACTTCAAGGTTTACCGGTTTGGTCCACACATTATCCCTAAGGGTGGTTTTGAAGATATCCAGCCCCCCC
>SWCF01004227.1_pt1 | contig 31326 bp, 33 predicted proteins | sample 4690081 | NCBI WGS metagenome assembly SWCF01 (sample SAMN10267280, study PRJNA491770) | bioreactor metagenome | isolation source: DHS bioreactor inoculated with | place: Japan: off Shimokita Peninsula
CCCCCCGGATCGCCGGCGCGATGTGCCAGTTGGCGATAATCAGCGGCCAGCTCCACCAGATATTCCTGACAAGCCAAATCGGACGCGCCAAATCCGACGTCTGTCACACAGAGATTCGCGTTTGCATTACTAGCTACAGCATGCAGATTCCGTTCGCGGCGCACCTCCCAAACCGAGCCACAGCCTGCTCAAACGCACATCCGACATGTTCGGGAACCACTCGATTGGGACCTCATCAATTCGACTACCATCTTGCCATTCAGACTTCAGCACCATTTTTACCGCCAACGAAAATCCCTCGAATGGGAGCGCTCCGTGGCGAAAGATGAATAGGCATTTTTATGATAGCAATTGCTATATCTCTTATTGTTTTTCATATAATTCAATATCTTAAAAAATTCTGAGCTATTATTGCCCCAGCCCTAGACTCGCCAGCACAATTCAATGGACATCAGAAACCTAAACCTCATTGTCTAAAGCGACCTTCGGGCCATTGTCAGGCCCGTGACAATCTCACACGTAGCGCCATAAATCCCCACCCGACCTTCTGGATTATTTGCCCGCTCTGTAGTTGGAATTCCCTTGAACAGAAAACCTGCCGGTAGGCTGATTTTAGGAGATGGCGATGCAAACAGCAGACGATATAGCAATTGCTAAATTACGACCCGGAAGCCGCACAACTCCGCCGTTTCGGTTCTCGACTTTTGCATAGAGCGGCTTCCTATACGAAATGCCATTAATTGCAGAGCTGGATTCCCGAGATATGGTTTCTCCCCAATAACGCTTGGGAGGGGAGGGGGGCTTCCAGACCCTCATCCTCATTTTTTGATCCGCTTATCAGTAGTGCTCAGACTTCGTTCAAGCGGATATTCACTAGCTGGACTGGAGCCGTGTATGCGCAGCGACGGCGATAGATCGATGTTCGCGCGTTACACAGTTCGACTCCGTCGTGTCTTAGACTGAAGGACTAACGACCGTAAGCGAACTTCGGGGTATAACTCTCGACCAGACTCGCCTCTTCATCTGCCTCTTCATCATCGGGGTCTTCGGCCAGCGCGTCACTCGAAAATACTGTCAGCGTGTAGCCGAATGATCCTAATCCGACGATTTCTTCGTCGAGTCGAATTTGCCCGGAGCCGTCGAACCAATCGGCAAGCGTGGTTTCGGAAGTTTGCCGCTTACCGTAGCGAACATTATTGAGATCGTTGTTGAATTCCCTCGTCGCACTGACAGGCAGAGGTGAGCCTTTGCGCGGGAACGCAAGTAGCTTACCGAGTCCTTTGAAGCCTTCGGACATAAAGCAATAGCAGACGTCCGATCCCTGGCTCACGACAATGGCCATCGGGTAAGGACTGCACTCGGCCGCGCGGATTGCAGCTGCGGTGAGAGAACACTGTGATCGGTCGGCTAGCTGCTCGACACCGGCAAGCCCTACGATACCATGCGTCAGCTCCTTCTTCACAAGATGAGCCGGCATCAGGAGGCCAGAGGCGAAATGGTCGGCTTCAAGTTCGATAGAGCTGTCACCCTGACAAAAGCCCGCTCTTGAGACATGCATTTTGCTCGACTGCAAAATCTCTTCGGGATGCCCGTCGAGAAAATAGTGGCCGAGTTCATGCGCGACAGTGAAACGCTGGAAGCCTTCGCTCTCGATGTCAGTCGCATAGAATATAGAGGGTACATCTTCATCGAAGATGATACCCCCGCTGACGCCTTTGATCTCCGGAGACTTCGGCACGATCATGATGCCTTCGGACTCTGCAATTGCGAAGGGATCGACGGGAAAGGCTACAAAACCCTTTTCAGCCGCAATACGTTCGCCGTGCTGGCGAGCCTTGATCACTTGAAATTTAGCCATCGCCACCCTTCTTCTGGTTGATGAGGTCGATCATCATCTGGATGTGTTCGCGGTCACCGACGGTCAGATTTTCTTCACCGCGAAAGGCTGTGGTTGCGCCCTTCATGGTAGGCGAACGCCCCAGAAGGTAGTCAGCCGAAACCTCCAGAGCTTTTGCTAAAGCACGGACATTGGCGAAGGACGGTTTGCGTCTGTTCTTTTCAAAGTGGCCGATGGCAGCAGGCTGAAGCCCGGATATTTTGGCGAGTTCAGTCTGGTTTAACCCCCTTGCTTCGCGGGCGGCCAGTAACCGATCTCCGAATTCCAGTTCATTCTCTGAATTATTTGACACGACGTTCCCAGATATGTTAATCCTACGAAATCGTAGGAATTCGGCAGCCACCACTTGGTGGTTTTTTTGGACCCGTGTTTCCTACGGATCCGTAGAATATATTACTACTGACTGGATTCTGTGGTCAAGGATTTCGAAAGGGGGTGACTAGTTTGGCAAAATCGGAAGTGACCAGCAAGAAGGCGGCTTCTGCGGCATCGAAAGTGTTGCGGGACCCGAAGGCGAGCAAAGCGGCAAAGACCGCTGCAGGTTCGGCGCTCACCCAGCGTCCGGGCCGGAAGTAAACAACGGCGGCGGGTTTCCGGGCCTGCCGCACTTCGCGAAACGATAGGAGCAGAAAATGGCAAAAGACGACAAAGAGAAGAAGCAGGTCACCATCATCATCGATGGAACCCCGCATGAGGTGGAGAAAGGTGAGATCAACTACGTGGATCTCGTCACGTTGTCCGACCCCACTTATCCGCAACACCCCGAGACGACTTACTCGGTGACCTACAAGCGTGGCCAGGGCAACAAGCCTGAAGGGACGCTGTCGCCGGGTGGCACGGTCAAGATCAAAGAGGGCATGGTATTCAATGTTTCAAGAACTGGTCAGTCATAACGACGACATCCGCCAACTCCTCCTGAAGGGCTACGCGATCGGGCTCGACAGCAACCATTTGGTCGTACGAGATATTCCCTACCTCGGCGACAAGGGGCAACTTTGCTGGGGCGTGATTGTCAGCAAGCTCGTTCCGACGACGAAGCAGCAGTTCGTCCAGCACAATCATCAGGTTTACTTTGCCGGCGGGCATCCGTATAGCCTTGATGGCAAGCCGATCAGCAATCTTGGCGACAGGCCGCACAAGATCACGCTGGCCAGCCCGGACGTGGTGGTTGAGCGCTCGTTCTCAAACAAGCCGGGCCCGAATGGCTTTCCCGATCACTTCGCCAAGATCGAGAGCTATGTGACGATTATTTCCGGTCCAGCCATGGAACGTTATGATGCCACCCCGTGGACTTTCCGAAGCTCCGAGACGGCCGTCGGCGAGTCGGTCTTCAAATTCTCGGACTCGCTGACCAGCCGCGCAGAAATTGGCGATCTCGCGCAATTGTTCAGGGATGAGGTTGTCGCGATCATCGGCCTTGGCGGTACAGGGTCCTATGTCCTGGATTTCCTGGTCAAGACACCGGTTGCTCGCATCCTTGGCTTCGATCGCGACCCCTATCACGTTCACAATGCTTTTCGCTCGCCTGGCAAGCTCGCGGATGACGGCGAACTCGACCATCCGAAAGCAGAGGTTTTTCAAGCACGTTATCAGAACTTCCGGGAGGGGCTGAGCCTTATCCCTAAATTCATTGATCCATCATGCGGAGACGACTTCAAGGACGTGACCTTCGCGTTCGTCTGCGTCGACAAAGGCAGTTCGCGGCGCGGAATTTTCGATCTACTGATGAAGATGCAGATCCCGTTCATCGACGTCGGCATGGGTCTCCACCGCAAGCAGGGCCCGATCGACGGCAAGCTTCGCGCAACCTACTACGCGCCGGCCAATGCGCAGGCCATGCGCGACCGTGATTTCGCGGAGCTTTCGGACCAGCCCGATGATGAGTACCGCGCCAATGTTCAGATTGCAGAACTTAACGCTCTCAACGCCTGCCTCGCGGTAACGCGTTACAAGCAGCTCAAGGGCTTCTATCTGGATGAGAACGACTTCGACCACTTGTTCTTCAATGTGAACGACATGAAGGTCTATGGCGAGGAGCGACAGCAATGATCAACTCATTTCGCCTTGAGCGCGTGCAGTATATCCCGAAGGAGCTGGAACCCGGCGTGCTCTACGTGGCCGATGAGTTTGATGTAGCGGTGCATCTTTGCGCCTGCGGTTGCGGAACGAAGGTCACAACGCCGCTCGGCCCTGCTGAATGGCGAGTAACCGATACAAACGGCCAGCCTACAGTCCGTCCCTCGATCGGGAACTGGCAACTGCCGTGCCGTTCGCACTACGTCATAACGGGTGGAAAGACGCAATGGGCAGGCCAGTGGAGCGAAGAGCACATCAAGGCAGGCCGGGACGCGGAGCAGCGCCGCCGTGAGAATTACTACGCCGCCCGCGCGCACGACCGCAAATGGTGGGTTCGGCTCGGCAAGTGGCTACGCGGCCTGTTTCGGTAGCGCCAGTTGGGATGGGAAAGCGGATCCGCTTGTGACGTCCCTTGCTGTTGGTCAGAACATTGAAGTGACCAGCTGGCATCAAGCTCCCTGAGGGCCACTTCAGGCCACAGACCGAAATCGCCAATCGAACTTCAGATGTCAGTTTTTCGCATTGCGCGCCAGAAACCTGTCAGTCTCCTCACGGCCCCATTCCAGTCAGTTATCCGCAGAGAGATTTGCACGCCGTGATCCAGGCAACGCATTATGTGTTGTCCGACCGCTGCTTGGTAGCAAACCGAAGCAGTGATTATTTTCTTGCGCGCCGGTCGAGAGAGGATTGCAATAAGTCCACCAGTTCGGAGCGCTGATCAGCGCTTAGCTTGTCGAGATTTCGCTGCCGCCAACGGATGGCTGGAAGTTCTGCGACGTGCGAAATCCCAAGTATTGACCAGTCCGGTTCACCGCGCTCGAAACCGATCAAAAATTCACGATGGCGCTCCGGCATTTCGCCGATCAACCTCTCAATCATTTCATGCTGGGTTTCGATCAGCTCTTCGATTGTCACATCCTCTTCCGTCATCCCTTCGAAGCCATTGCGGTATTCGTTAGCAAGGTCTTTGACGCGACCAGAAAGCACTTCGCCCATGGGCCGGTTGTGACTCAGCAGATAGACGACAAAAGCCTCGCGCAACTCGTCGGTCAGCCCCTCATTGGCAAGTAGGTCTCGAACGTCGAAGAGATCGCGCGGATGCTGACGATCCAAAGCAGCTACCAGCTTGCCCGCATAAAGGTCAGCAAAAGACACAACGCTTGTTTCCGCATAACCAAATGCTTCTTCCACCGCTTCAGTCACCGGAATTGTAGATGGCTCATGGACCACGCCGCGCAGTACCGGCGAGACTTCAATTTTCACCTGCGTTCCATCTGCAAAAACCAGAAGCCGCAGGATTGTTCCCTCGCTGACATTCTCTGAAACCCTAGCACCGGGCAATTCCTCCAATGCTGCCGCTTTGATCCGTTTCATGGCTGCATCAATCTCGGCCAGGGCCTTCGGCCTGTCATGCATTGGCAGATACATGAGGTCTATATCAACCGAAAGACGCGGTAGGTTCCGAACGAAGAGATTGATGGCTGTGCCGCCTTTGAGCGCCAAGCAGCTTTCTTGCGCCACGATGGGCAGAAGGCGCATGAGGAGGCGGACCTGGCCTTGGTATTGATCATGAAACGGCATCAAGGTCCTCCGGCACGGTTATCAAATAGACCGGATCAAGCTTTCCTCCAGGAACAAGCATGCGTTTGCCTTTCCCGAGATTGATTGCCTCCTTGTCCAGGCGTTTAAGCCACGCATGACGATGGCGATCTGCGAAGAAAAAGAACAGGCGCTTCACTTTCACGCTGTCGCAATCGACGAGCAGCTTTTGCAGCCGCCTCGGACTGAAATTTGCTGCGCTTTGCAGGATCATATCGGCCTGATGGAAACTTTCATGGCTTGGCAATTCATCGAGCATTTCGAGATAGGCGCGCTCTGGCCGTGAAAGCGTCAGGGGCCAATCCCATTGGCCCCACGTGATCGTGGACAGACTACCGCCCTGAAAGCGGGTCAGATCGCGTCCACTTCCATCCGATATATTCCAGGCCAGACTGCTTAGTCCGAGTGTGATGGGATCGTTCCGGAATAGCGTTGCGCTGTTGTGATAGACAAAGCGCTGGGGAAGGTTCAGCTTTTTCAGCCAGGCAGGTGGTTTTTTCGGCCCGTAGAGATGAACAGTCTTGATCTCGTGCGAGAGGTAGTGTGCAAATCCCTGCAGTTCCAGCGCTGTTCGCCCACCTACGATAAGCGGCGTTCTCAGTAGCAAAGTTTGAAGCGATATAACGACTTGTTGCCAGCTCAGCGTGCCGCGCGGACGTCTGTAGACGCTGCGAACAGGTTGCTCCAGCCATCCGCTTTTGACGTAGTAGGCACGCAGATTACTGGCGATTCCGCGCTCTTCCAGCCAAGCTGCATCAACGACCAACCCTTCTGGTAGGTCCTTTTCAAGCCGGTTTAGCAGTGACGAATTTTGCTCAGTCATATTGAGTATATTACACTAATTTCAAACTAAGCACAAGTTTGCAAACTTTCCTAGAAACTCAGCACTACTGAGTAAATAGCGAAAACATTAAACCATGCTTCCACATCGAAATATGGTCGCCGCAGTGTGATCACGCGCATTGATAAATGAAATTCGCTCCCGCTATCGTGGTTGCGGAATAGTCCACCGACAGGTCTCGGGGCCTCATAGTCAATGTAAAACTGAAGGCTCTCGGGGATTTCTCCGTAAATGCCTTCTTCCACAAAAATGCTCAGCCAGATCGCGCATGGATGAGAGCGCAAAGAGCGTCATATCTACGCTGCTCGGACCGCTAGCCACCCATTCATGGAAATACGCTCTAAGCGTCCCCGCCAGGTGCGCAGCCGCCGATGGTGGTGGATGCGGCCGCTAGCTGAGAAAAACCAGTCATCGAGACATGCTTTTCGACTTCCTGGGGCTGACCTGCCGTGTTCTGACCTGGCGCGGATTCTTCCCGGCCAGCAGTTGGAAATAAGCCCGCTGCAATTCGAGGGCTTCGCGGGCTTCGGCGTTAACGGCAGCCTGGGTCTCAAGGAACCGCCGCCATGATCGTGCAGGAGCTGAACTACCTCCTTGCTCGAACCTTCGCCATGCCGGATGCCGCTCGAGGCGCGGATCGAGAGGCCGGCGCCTATATTTCATCTTGTGCCGATGGGCGCCTGGACGCTCCCGGTCCCGTTCCTGGAACGGACCGAATGCCTCTTCCATCCGTTTTTTGGAGAACGACCGGTCAACGGTGCTTGCCCGTTCGCGAATACCTGTTTCCCGATCCTGGAAAACGAGGCCATTGCCTCTGCGCTTGATAACGATCCCGTACTGGTCAATGCCTTCGTGGAACTCCTGCCACGTGGACGCTTTCTCGCGAATCTCAAGCAGCGCCTTCTTGTGCTCCTGCAGGTATCCGGAAAAGGACTGTTCCCAGGAGTTCGCCTCTTTGTCCCTGGCTTTGTGGTTCTCGCGATCCTTCTCCTGGCCGCGGCCCTGAACGACCGCGAGGCCATGTTCCTTTTCCAGCCTGGCCGCGGTCTCCTGAAGGATCTTGAAATCACGATAGGGGACATGCATCCGGAAGGTTTCCGGGTGGACCAAATTGAACTGGATATGCATGTGGAAGTTTTCGGTGTTGATATGGGTGCCGACCACACGCTGATGGTCTTCCAGTCCAAGGGCCTTCGCAAACTCCTGTTCGATGTCTTTCAAGACCTCTGTATCCGGCTTTTCGCCTTCGGCGAATGAGACCACGAGATGGTAATTCGGATCCGCTTTGCTGCGCTGGTTCATGGCTTGGGTGGCGCGGATCTCCGCGATGGCCGTGTCCAGATCCTCGAGGTCCTCGCCGGCTTTGCAGTTGGACAGCCAGAATTGATCCAGCTTCTCGCCTTTCTCCTTGGCGGCGGCGATGTATTTGGCAAGGGCCGCGGCTCCGCGGGCCTGTTTGATCGACGTTTTCTTGGCGATCATGGCTTGAGCTTCGTCACCAGAGCCTTGATTTCATCCTGGGTCTCGCGGACTTGCCTCAAGAGCATTTGCATCTGCCGGACCAGATGGCCGTCCACGGTTTCGTTGATGGCTTTCAAAAGCAGGTTGCCAAGGCGGGCCTGGTCGGCGTTGACCGCAAGCAGGTTCAAAACTGCCTGCTCGACAGTGCGATCCGGGTATCTGCCCGTTTCCAGAAGCCGCTCGACAATACGCGATGCAGATAAGTTCGTGCGCTTCGCGTGTTCGGTGATCCGGCGATGGACTTCCGGTTTGAGGTAAGCCTTCAGGAGTTTTCGCTTTGGCGTCGTCAACGCGATATCTCCAACTGCCGCTCAAGACCCTTGTCTTTACCTGCGCCGCGCACGTGGTTCTGCTGCATGCGGATAAAAGACACCCGGAGAGCCGTGAGCAGACCCTTTTCTCCGCGGAGCTGTTTCAGATCGTTCCAATCGGTCGCACCGCTGTCTTTCTCGGCTGACGTGAAGGACGGGGCGAGCACCTTGCCGCCCACAGCTTCCGCCGCCGCCCACGCACACTTCTGGCCCTTGTTCGGCAACGGCGGTGTCCTTTTAGGAAGATGATGATCGTCATCGGCGGCGATCAGGATGTTGGCGGCCGGATATCGCTCGCGAACCGCTTTTGCGGTTACGACCAGGTTATCACCGTCAAAGGCAACAATGGTCGGCAGCTTCGTGGCCTTGTGAACATCAGCACAGGTGGCATAGCCTTCTCCAACGATGACCGTGAGTTTGCCGCCTTGCTTGTGCGCTTTCTCAAGTTCCCTGTCCGGATCGATGGTGTGATAGAGCCCGTCCTTGCGGCCGTGCTTCAGATAGAGCTTTTCGTCCCCGACAAACTGCAAGGACCAGATCCGGCCGGTATCGTCGCGCAGCGGAACGACCATGCGACCATCTTCGGCGAGCTTCACACCATATCCGCGCACCTGTTTTTTCCGAAGATAGGAGCAGTTTTCCGGGGTGGCCCACGTCTTCAGGTTCGTCCAGATTCCGAAGGCGCGTTTCGCCGTGGCTTCCTGATCCTCGGCCCGTTCGCGTTCGCGAACCTCCCTGGCCTGAGCGGCTTCGGCGGAACGGCGCTGCCTTTCTTCCGGCGATAAGGCTTCGCCCCTGCCGGTCCATTGCAGGGGCGTTTCATCGCCCTTGAAGTTCTTGAACTGGCCGTTCGGAACGCCGTCGAGGAACCCGCGATAGGTGGCGTTGGTTTCCTTGCCGTCGCCGGCAAGGGCCACCCGGTGCCACTTGCCGTCCATGATCGGCTCTCTGTCGAGGACCGCACCGTTCCCGGCCAAGAACTGAGCAAAGGCTGCCCGCGGATCTTCCCGGCATGGCTCAGGCTGGTTCTCCGGCAGAAACTTCTTCAATCCTTCCGGAACATCGGCGCCTTTCGCAAACCAAGCTTTGGCTTTCTTGTCCCAAAGGGCGCCCGCTGCCTTGGCCTCATCCTTTTCGGCAAACGGGATAGCGAGGTAGGTTTTAACAGTCTCGGATCCAGCCATATCAGGAAGTCTCCATGTGGAATGGGGAGGGAAGCGATAGGAGCCGGTCAGTCCAGAAAGACGCCGTCCACCGGATGCGAACTGCGAATGTTGTTCGGACCCATCGGCCAGACCTGAACGCCGGCGGTGTCCGTGACGGTGATGGTCCTGAGCGGCGCATCGTCGGTGAGCGTGCCGCCCGTGATCTCGATGTCGCCAAACCGGTCCTGGATGGCTTGGAGGGTCGCAATTGCGTCGCTGATCTTCATGAGGCGGCTTTTCTGTTGGACGGCAGGGAAGGGGAACCCGAGGCGGGCAGGGGAGCCGGGGACGGCACAGCGGTTTTTGCACGAGCGCGTAGATCGTCGTCCTCGAAGTAGAGGGCCTGGCGGCCGTAGATAGCGGGATATCCGGCCATGAATACGAGCATGTCACCGGCGCGGCGGACCTTACCCTCCGCCCCGATCAACAGCCCTGGCAGGGACATGCATTCATCCGGCGTCATCAGCGGGCGGGCGATTTCCGTCAGGGTCTCGGAGTAGTTCGTGCCGATCCTTCCGGTCGACCGGCTGGCGGATGTCTTTTTCTGAACCAGGGTGGTCTTACCGGCCATGTCCGACAATACCCGTGCGGTCTCGATGGTGTTGGGCGCATAGGCAATCCGCACATGGCAGTTGGAAACAATGGACTGTTCGCGGCCATAAGCCTTCTGGAGTTGCGTCAGGTCCTGGACGATCACGAAGGCTTTCAGTCCGTAACCGGCCATGAAAGCGATGGCCTTTTCGAAAATCTCCAGTTTGCCAACGGACGTGAACTCGTCGAGCATCAGCAAAAGCCGGTGCTTGTAATGTTTCACAGAACGACCGCCCTCGAATTCCATGGTCGAGGTAAGGCGGGTCAGGAACTGGTTGAGCAGGATCCGCACCAGCGGGCGCAACCGGGCAATATCGGACGGCGGTATGACGATATAAAGGGATGCAGGCTGCTCGCCATTCATCAGATCGGCAATCCGGAAATCGGATTCCGATATGTTGCGGGCCACTATCGGGTCGCTGTAAAGCGCAAGCTGAGAGGTGCCGGTGGAATGGACGCCGGAGCGCTCGTTGGTGGAGCGCTTGCGCATCCGGGCAGCGCCAAGGCGCACCTCGTCGTTGACGACCGTTCGCCCGTGTTCATAGCCTTCCATGTCCTTCAGGAGACGGTCGAAACTGTCGTCATCCTCGTCGTCGAACGCGCCATCGGCCTTGTCCCGAAGGCTTTCAGGTTCGTCATCGCCGATCGACATGAAGGCGCGTACATCGGCAAGGGTCGCGGTGCGTTTTTGCTCGATCCGGACGCGATAGAGCACATGCAGGATCGCGGTACAGAGCCACCCATACCCTTCCTGCATCCAGAAATCCTTGAGACCGGTACCGTCCGGATCGATGATCATGATCGCAATGTTCTGACAGTCGGCAATCTCGTGATCAGTGCCGATCCTGACCTCCGCGAGCGGATTGTATTTGACGGAGCCCGCAGTGGCGGCAGGATCGAAGCGCAGGATCCTTTGGCCCTGGAATTCTCGCCAGCCGGCGGTCAGGGCGTAGTTTTCGCCCTTGATGTCGAGCACGAGGGTGGAGTGTTCCCAGGTCAACAGCGTGGGAAGAACCAGACCGACACCTTTGCCGGAACGGGTCGGCGCGAAGGCAAGAACATGCTCCGGCCCGTTGTGGCGTAGCATCTTGACGCCGCCGCGGTGCCGCCAGCCGCCGATGACAACCCCCTTGTCGGACAAAAGTCCGCTGTCCTTGACGTCCCGGGTTGTGGCCCAACGGGCAGTACCATGGATGTCCTTGGACTTGCGTCCGCCAAAGATGGTTTCGGACCTTGCACCCGAAGTTACGATGGCGCCGGTCAGCATCAGCACAAGGAAGGCGGCCAACCCGGCATAGGCGGGCTGGAGGATTTCGCTTGGAAAACTCCGGGCCTGGCGCCAGAAGGCCAGAAGCCATTGCCACCAGGCAGCCTGGGTCGGGTTGAAACCAAGTGTGTAGTACCACCCCGTCAGCGTCACGCCGAGAAGGGCGGCAAAAGCCAGAACAGCAAAGACCCGCATCAGATACATGACGGGATCACGCCGCCTCTACGCCGGCCGACACCCGGTCGCGCAGCACGTAACGGTCGTTCTTCATTTCGAAGATATCGGAGATGAAGCGCTGACCCCAGTTGTCCCGCTTGATGTGAATGACAAGGTCGACCAGCTTGCGCATGAAGTCGGCAACGTCGCTCATCCGGCCGCCGGCCGCGTTGATGTTCTCCTGGAAACGGGCGGGAACCAGCTCAGCACTTTCCGCGTGAACGGTGCACATCCACCCGCGCGCGCCGGTATTCAAAACGTTGAGCGCCGCGAAGGCGTTCTGCGTCGAGATCTCGCCGAACAGGATATTGTCGGGCGAGATCCGCATCTTGTGATCATAGAGCTGCTGCCACGTGCGTAACCCTGCCCCCTGGGAGACATCGCGGGCGGCAAGCAGGGAGACACCGTTAAAGAAGCGGTCGACTTCGAGCTCCGGCGTATCTTCGGCGGAGACGACGCGCCGCTCGTCCGGCAGGAACGACAGGAGATTGTTCAGAAGGGTGGTCTTTCCGGTGTTGGTGGATCCGGAAATCGCGATGTTCCATTGGTTTTCAAGTGCCGTTTTGACATAGGCGATCAGCGCATCTTCGAGCCCCATGTCTTCCAGGGTGATTTTATGGGGGTGCTTGCAGCGGATCGCGAGCGACAGGCCGGTGATGACGGAATTACCGATCAGACACTCGAACCTGTGGCCTCCCGGCAAAGTCGTTGAGAGTTGCGGCTTGTCGATTTCCGAAAATTCCAGGCCGCGTATATTCGCCAGCGCCCGGCAGATCGTCTTGATCCGGTGCAAGGTGAGGTCGTCGGCCTGAACTTCGCATATACGTTCGTTCAGGTCGCGCCTCTCGATAATGATCTGACCGGGAACCTTGGTTCGCACCTCGACAACATCAGGGTGGTCATAGTGGCGGGACAGCGGCGTTAAAAGCCGCTCTATCAAAAGGGCAGACATGGAAAGCTTATCCTGAACCGGGACACAAGGAAGCGGTTCGCAGGGACCGTAACCCCTGCAAACCTGTTTCAATCGCCGTTCTTCAATGCGGGCATTGGACCGCGGGATTGGTCGTGTAGGAGGAGACTGCCCAATCCGTGTAGGTCACCGATCCGGTCGGATAGGCGATCTTCACCCGGCTCCAGTTCTTGTCTTTGGTCGTGTAGTTGCAGCTAATGAAATTGTAGGTTTTCCCCTTGAAGTCCGTCACCTTGTAAGGACCTGATCCTTGGAACGACCAGGATTGGGAACCTGGGCTCGGATTGGCCAGTTCATGGGAGGAACCGCTACCGTCCTGGTAGTAGGCCGATCCTTGAATGGTGGTAATGTCGAGGCTCCAATCCTCATCGGTCCTGGTTTCCGTCGACCGCGTGCACTTGTCGCCTTTGTTGACCGTCGGTCCGGAGCCGGCGGCAATCGAGAAGAGCGATCCGTCGGGACGCAAATATTCCTGGGTGCGAACGGTCGGCACCATAAGATCGCAGCCGTCGTAGTAGGATTTGTCGCTCTGCTCGGTATCGACGTTCTTCCGGAACGTGTAGCTGGTCGCCGTGGCGCCCGGTTCAAGATAGTTCTCGGCCAGATAATAGGCTGTGCCGTTGACATTGATCGACACATCCACCAGCGGCCAGGCCTCCAGTTTGTCGTCATCATTCTGCCACCCGGCAAGGGCGATGGAATGCTCGTAAGGCTGCGTGCCGGACTGGCACTCCGACACATAGACGGTACCGGCGGTCGGGGAGACGTAATAGAACCGCTCGCGACCATAGGAGACACCAGCCTCCAGGTCGTGATCGAACAGGGCCGGGTCCATACACCCGTCCGTGGTCGACTGGACACCGATAGAATTCGCCTCGTCCGGCTGACAGCTCGCGATCACGACGTTGGCGCCGTTGACCGTGATCTCGGTCAGATATTGGCGCACGACGAGCCCTTTGGTCATATCGACAATGGGCGCACAGACGTCGACCCCGTTCTCGTCGTAGACCTTCTTATGGGTGTAGGTGACGTCGGTGGTGGTGCAACCGTTCGCCTGGAGGGTCTGCCCCTCGTATTCGTAGGTCCACATCATCATCTCGGTCGAGATGCCCTTGGCGAAATCATGCTTCATCGGGCAGCTTGCCGTGTCGGCCGACATATGAATCGGGTCTTTGGTTTTAGACGGCTCACAATCGCGAACCGCAACCTCCACCCCGTCCTTGTCATAGATCAGGGACGTCTTGATGGTGGCGATGCCGGCGTCATAGTCGAAGGTAAACCCGCACTCCTTTTCAACGATCTGGTAGGTCCGATCGTCGTCGGCCACACATTCGCTGATGAGCTTCCGTGTGGCTGTCGCATCCGTGTAGGAATAGATAAACTGCGACTGTGCCGTCAGCCGATCGAGATCGACATAGTCGCCGCAGGTACCGTAATTGCGCTCCATCTTGAAGCTGGTTTCGGTCTCGCCACATTCTTGAACGACGACTTTTTTACCGCCGCGGTTTCGATAGGAGAGTTCGGCAAGGACAGTGACGGTTTCCGCGTCGAAATCCAGGTTAGGGGTGCAAGCGCTCGCATCTTCATCGATAACGTAAGTGATCGAGGTGTCGGCCTGACAGGCCGCCAGATCGTAGCGGGCGCCGTCGTCGGTGACATAGTAGGCCTCGTACTGCGGATTGGCGATCAGGCCATCTACGTCGACGATATCCTCGCACGTATCGTAGTTCTTCTGGATCGACCACACGACACCGCTCGGCGAACAGGCCTCGGTATCGGTGACCACACCATCTTCCAATGTGTCGACCTTGGTCTGTTCCTTCACAAGGCCCCCGGCCCAATCGACAATCGGGCTGCACCCGTCAGCCGAGACGTTGACCGTGATGTTGGGTTCGTCTTTCTCCTCTTTTTGTTCGACCGCGGCGCGCTCGGGCGTTTCGTAGGAGTCGGCAACCGGGTTTGATCCGCCGCCTTCATTGACATTCGACCCTTCTGAGGAAGTGTCGGCTGTGTCCTGCTTTTCCTTGTCCTGTGAGGCCTTATCGCTGTTGAGCGCATTGACCGCGCGTACGAACTCCAGTTCGTCGCCATCGACCGAAACCGTCGTGGCGGTGGAAAGGGAGGAGGAGGCCAAAGGAAACTGGCTGTTGAACTTGTCAGCCTGCAATTCGACGAAATCCTCGCCCTTGGTCAAACGGGTGACGACGACCTGGCCGATGGTTTCTCCGTTGACAGTGACGTAACGGGTGTAACCTTCCGCCGCGATGCCATCGACATTCACCGCTTCTTCCGTGTTCGGTTGGCCGCTGAAGCGAAGCTTGACGGCGACAATGTTGTTCGGATCCAACTGCGTGTCGGTCACCGGAGAGACCTCAAACAGATCTTCCTTGATCACAACGCCGGCGGCAGTTGTTGTCGTGGTTGTCGGCGCTTGCACGGTTGCTGTCTGAGCAAACCCTGCGGCGGTCGATAGCATGAGCGCTAGCGACAACACGCCGGGACCAATGACTTTCAAAAAGGTCATTCCTTAACTTCCTAATTGTGCGAGGGGTCGGCGAAATACCAGTCGTACTCAGGCCGGATCTGCACGCGGGTTCCTTGTGCGATCCGGATGACTGGCGTTAGGTCCACGGTGTCCTCAAGGAGGGCGGCCGTGATGGTTCCAACGTTCTCGCTGACGCCTGAAAGGCCATTCGAGACAACGTTGGAATTCGATTGGTCGACGCTCGAAGCTGCGTTTACGGCACCCTCCACCGCGGCCCCAATGCCGACGGTTAGGATCGCGCTGCCGTATTTTTCCCAGAAGCGGTTATCGACCTCGCCGGAGACACCGGCATACCCTTGCGCATCGCCTGCCTGGGCTTTGAGCTGATAGATTTCCGCGCGGCTCTCTCCGAGGAGAACCCGGTTGCAGGAAAACCCGACACGGGTTTGGCCCACCTCATCGACGGATTTGTAGTGGCACACGAGGCGCGAGCCCTTCGGCACCAGCTTCGTCCGGCCGTGATAGCCGTAAACGTCCCGGCTGACCTGAACGACGACAGATCCTGAATCGGCCAACTGGCTGTTGATGCCGCTTTCCAGGATTCCGGTAATATACCGGTCGTTGGTGAGGATCCGGGTGTTGTCGACGGCCGTTGTCGAATAGCGGAGAGGGGCGGCATATCGATCGTTTGCCGGATCGATCCCGGCCGGCGGCGGAAAGGCCGGAAGGTTGGGGTTCGCCGGCGATACACTTGCCGATGCCGTGTCGGTAAACCCGTCCTTCAGATCGGAACCGGACAGGGACCCTTGTGCCGCCGTGCGCTCGCGCAGAGCGGCCTGCAACCGCAGCTCAAGCTCGCTCGGTCCCCTCGGCTCGACCTTTGGCGGCACCCGGTATTTGGTGACATACTCGGTCTTGACGACTTCCTTTTCCTGGATGACCGGCTTCGGAACCTCCTTGATCACCTGCTTTTCCACGATCACGGGCGGCATGGTGACGAACTTCGGTACCGGCTTCGGCTTGGGTGGATCGGGTTTGACGTAGGCAAAGACGGCGGGATCGCTGTCGGGAACGCCACGGGCCACCGCCGGCGCCTCGTGACAGAAGCCACCCAAAGTCAGATTGAGGGCCAGAAACACTTCGCAGAGGGCCATGCGCTCAGTCCCCCTTGTATTGAATGCAAAGGTAGGACTTGCCGCTTTTTAAGGTGATCAGGCGGTTGGTCGATTCAACGATATAGGTGGTGCCCTGGACGCGGGTATTGACCAGTTCGTCGATGCCATCGATGACCACATAGGCGGTTGGAAGTTCCAGATCGTCCCATTTGTCGCCGAACTGGATGTAGGTGAACTGATTGTCGCGGAACACTTGCTCGGGCCGGAGTTTCTTGTCGCCCCAGAGCTTGTATTGGTCCCAGCCACGCAGGGCGCCCGGATCGAACTTGGCTGTTTTGAGAAAGTCGGTGCTGCCGTTGGTCGCCAAGGCTTCGGATTTAATCGGGATCGGATTGCCGGCGGCATCGAAGCTCACATGGCCGATCCCGGATTGCGACCGGCGCGCGATCCGGAACGTCAGATCTGGCACGATTTCAGAGTTGGTGCCTTCGGCGCGAAGATAGAAGCTGAAGGTCTCGCCTCCTTCAGTGTAGACCTGCATGGAACTGTCGACGCCAGCTCCGAACGGCTTGACCGCCAATACCGTGTCCGAGCGCTTGACCACTTCGAAGCGCGCATTGTCGCCAAGATCGGCCGCGGTGATTTTCACGTCATCAGGCAAATGAATGACGGTGACCATGAATTCGCGCAGGCGCACCTTATAGACGCAATCACCACAATCGTTTTGAGTGTGGACGCCCTGCGCCGCCTTATTGCGCGACCACGCCTCCTGGATCTGTCCGCTTGCGTTTACCGGACGGGCCAGCGGACCGTAGTTACCGTTTGATTGAGCCTGGGCCTGTCGCAGAGACCCGGCCGGCAGGGTGGTGGCCACGACATCCGCCGCGTTCGCAACTCTTTGCGAAGGCGTTTTCGGGCCGTTCTTGAGTGGTGTTTGAGCAAGGGCAGGAGCTGCGAGAGACAGCGCGAAGAGAAAAACCGCGGAGCTACGAAGGGTCATTCTGAAGCCTGTTCGTTTGAGGAAGACGCCTGTTCCTTGACGGACAACGCGAGCACGCGAAGACCGAAGGGGTTTTCGAACCGTTCGGCTTTGGCAACGTCATGGGGGCGAGGGGTGATTTCGATGAAGGCACGCAAGTTCCGGATGCGAGGGCGTTCGCGCACGATCCGGTCGGTTTGTGTGAACTCGACCACGTAGAGGAAAACGCCGTCGTATTTGTCGACCTGGTAGGCGCCCCTGATCGTGATCGAGCGGTTCAGGCCGTCCTCGATGGCCTTTTGAATCGTGGGTTTATGGCTCTTGAGATAGTCGTTGAAGAAGTCCGGATCGGAGAAGGTTTTCACCTCTTTGAACCGGGTGTTCTGCGTGACCCCATCGATGGTCAGAACCTGGCGCACATAGCGGCGGGCGAACTTTTCAAGCATCAGCTCAAACCCGTCGACATCGACGGAAATCGGCTCGACACGATAGATCCGGTCGTCGGAGGGATCGGCGCGCAAAAGCGCGACCTGGGTTTCCTTGAGCGGAAGGATCGTTGAGAACGCTTGCATCGACACGGTCAGCGCCATGCAGAGCACGACATTCGTTGCCGTCGACAGCTTCAACAGCCAGGCGAGCCGCCGATGCGCGGTTTTATAGGCAAATGGATCGGCATCGAGGACGCCGGCATGTTTGCCGGTTCGCTTCGGCATGATTTTGGGGATGGAGGCCACTTAAACGACCTCCACCCATTCGAATGTCTTCGGCTCGAATTCAACCGGCATGCAGGCGCAAGGCGATTTGCGAAGCTCATCGATCCCTTCCGGGTCGATGGGCATTTCGACGGTCTTGCAACCGGTCAGAAAGGATTCAAGACAGAACAGGAATCCAAGGCACACGTAGACTCTAAAGCGATGCATCAGCAAGCTCCTTTGAAGGGTTCGATTTATTGTTTGGGAACGGAAATGGTGCCGGGGCGGGGACGCTGCGAGGCCCTCATTCGGTCTCGAGCCATCGTCGCTGTCCGGCCGGTCAGACCAGCCGCATTCCGCGCGGCGCTGGCCCCCATCGACGCTCCGCGGATTGCCCCGGCCGCCACGATGCCGGCGGACACCGACCCGAGCACCGCGGACGAAATCTGACCGGCGATATTGACGGCTTCCGAAATCAGCGCGGCGCCAAGCCAGCCCATGATCAGGGCCAGAAGGAATTGACCGGACGAAAGATCGATAAATGCGCTCGGATCGGTGTCGGCGTTGGTGACAAAACCCAAAGCTTCGACGCTTTTGACGACCAGGGAGAAGACAAGCGTCACGCAGAGCATCGTTGCGATCGAGCCGATGATGGTGCGGATGCCGGCGCCAACGAGATTTCGGCCGAAGGGAAAGGCGGCAAGCCCGACCAGAAAGGGCGACATGCCGCAAATCAGGGTGAGCCGGAACAAGGACACAGCCGCATGGGCGAGAAACAGCACCAGAAGGATCACATAAGGGATCAGCAGCGCGATCCCGTAGACCATATTGACGATCTGCTGCGCCCAGCTTCCTGAACTCATGATCGTGGAGACGATATGGAACACACCGCCGATGCCATCTTCGACACTTTGCAGAAGGGCTTTCAATCCGGAGACGCCTTCACCGCCGCCGCCCATGATCTCGGCTGAAAGCCCACCCATCACGTTGACCGATACCTCGAACACTTCGCCGATCAGGCCGCCTTGCATGCCGAGGAAGATGCCGAAGCCAAGCACCAGGAAAAAGATCTGTTTGAGCGCGGTCGCAAGATCGAGCGTCCCGACGAAAATCTGAATGCCGATCCAGATCGCCCATCCACCGGCCAAGGCCAAAACGATAGCCTGGAACGGGCCCTGGACCGCCGACACCAGCGTATTGAGGCTTGCGGTTGCGTGTTCCTGATAGGCATCGAAGATTGCGCAGGTGTTACACATGGCCTCACTCCTCCGGCCCGGTGTTGTATTCCCGGTCCTCGGCGATATCGCTCTCGACCGGCACGCCGTTGTTGAGGGCTTGCGAGGCCTGGATCTTGAGCATTTGGGCAAGAAGCTGGTTGGTCTGCGCCTGGGTGACGAGCTGCGCGACATTCAACTCGATCAACACCTGCAGCCTGTCGTTGACGGTAGTCGCGTTCGCTCCCGCGCTCTTGTATTCCTCGGCGGTTTGGAGGGTGGTGGCCGCCGTCTCCTGCGCTTCGTCCGATTGCCCAAGCCCCTTCACGGTCGCATCGGTGATGGTGGCGACGCGATTGGCGTGAATGGATTTCTGGATCTTCGCCTTTTCTTCCCAGGTCGAATTGGTCAGGGACGCCGGTGTGGCAACCAGACCGGATTTATAGGCATCGCCGCGATCGCAGATCGACCCGAAGTCGACGTCATCGAACTTGATCGACGGCATCAGGCTTTCGTAGTCCGGAATGAGACAAGACATATCGCTCGTCACACTCGATTTGAGTTGCTCGAAATTGATCGAGGGGATCGAGAGGTTTCCGACCTGGCCGATCGAAGACAGCGTATCCGTCGCGGTCTGTTTGACCTCCTTCAAAACGTCGAGCTGATCGGTCACGACCTTGAGGTTTTCCTTGGCGGTATCAAGCTGGTCGGTCAGCGTTCCAAGCTGATCCTTCAAGGCCGCAATCTGCTCTTGAGCGGCCGAAAGCCCTTTGACATCGATAACGGCCATGGTGGCTTGCGCCGATGGCGCGAAGGCAACGAGTGACGCGGCCAAAAGTCCTGTTCTCAAAGATGTTGCAGCCACTGGTTTCCCCATTCCTGTTTGATGTTTTCAAGATCGCGAACCGCCGAAGGTCCGGAGCGATAGAAGCGCAGGGCATCGCCGAGCCCTGAGAGATCGACGTCGAGGATCGTGCTTTCGTTGAAGTTGGCCGCCTCGAACCTCTTGACGACGAGCACCTGGCGGCCGCCCTTCATCTCGCTTTCACCCTTGATGAAGGCGATCTGTTCCGGCGAGAGGTTGAAGGGTTCCAGGTTCTCAAGTTTGGCCTGGGAGTTCGGCAGAAAGAAAAGCGTCTGGGCGTTCTCGATCATGGCCGAGGCGCCATCGAATTCGAGCAGGGCGCCCGGTTCCTGAAAGGCCAGCCCGACCAGCCCGTTGAGCTTGCGGTATTCTTGGTACATTTCCCGGACAACACGTCGGAAGCCCGGGTTGCGCAGCAGGTTGGCTGCCTCATCGATGAAGATCGAAAACCCGCCTGTGCCGCTTCTGGCAGCCGCCGAGATCGCGGCCGAGATATGGGCGACCACGGGAGGACCTAAAACCGGATCCTCAAGAGCCTCGTTCATGTTGATACCGACGAGGAACGACTTTTCCAGAAAGCCGGTGATCCGGTCGCGCGGCGAATTGAAGACGTGGGAAAACTGCCCTTCGCCACCGCCCTCGTCGTTCACCCATTTGGCAAAGGCCCGGCGAATATCCGACTGGGCCGGGAAGGCGGCGGCATAGATGTTGTCCAGGGTGCGAAGACCCGGTTCCAGTTCCCTCGCCATATCGAGCGCGCCATGGAGCTGATCGTCCATGTCCGGATGGAACATCTCTCCGAGCATCGCCTGCAGGATGAGACGCACCCGATGCCGCGCCGTCTTGTCGTCAAGATCGATATCGAGCGGATTGAGCGCGAGTTGATCATAGCCCTGATAGACCCCGCCGAAGGCCTCGATCATGAACCGGGCGCCATCCTTGGAATCGAAGACGTAGTTTCGAATGCCGGGAAACTTTGCCAGCCCGCCAAGCAAATGCAGGATCAAGGTCGACTTGCCGCCCCCGGTCGGAGCGAACATCAGGTAGTTGCCCGGGCTCTGCGGCTTGTCGGACACATGGAACTGGAATGCGTAATTCTGACCGGTGGGCGTCTTGAATAGGCGAACCGGCCGGTCGCCGAACGGCGATTTCCAGATCCCGATGGGCGAAAACTGGAACGGCCAGAGCGCTGCCACATTGGCTTCCATGAGGCGGAGCGGCCGGATTAATTTCTCCCGCCCCGGTGTCCGATTAAACCAGGCCACCGCCGCGCCGCTGGTCTCGATGGAATAGCGCACCCGTGCGTTGTCGAGGATCGCGGCGATCTTCTCGGTCAGGGCGGCAAGCTCGGTATTGTTTTGGGAGCGCACGCAAATCTGGAACTGCGTTTCCTGCAGCCGGTGGGTATTGGTCAGCAGATCCTCGTTGACGCCTTCCAATTCCTCCAGCACCGTTTCCGTGCCGAAGAAATTGTGCTTCTGCTCCGTGATCTGCCGGGTGAACAGCGCGATCTGTTTGGTGCTATCCAACGTCCGGACGATCTGGCAGACCTCGATCTCTCCGGAGAGTGCGAGGATCCGCGACACCAGAAGGCCAGAAACACTTTCCGGCCACCCGCGGACGGCAATAATCCGGTGACGATAGGTCTGGGGCACGAAGGCCTCGATATGACCGTCTGTCGAAACGTGCAGATCGGATGCGGGAAGGTTGGCGCTGATGTTCGCCCCGATCCGCGCGATGTTATGGCTGAACTCACCGCAGACAAGGTAGTTCAGGAACGAGGTCAGCTCGCACGGCTCGTCGTGGCCGGGGGCTGCTTCCACCGCCCGGATGCCATAGTCGGCAAAGCCACTTAAAAACCCGCGCGCCGCCTTTTCCATCTCGCCAACGGATCGCGCCTGCACAACCATGTACCAGGAAAGGGAATAGGCGTTTTGATAGAGCTGCTGTTCGGCCCGGCCGATTTCCGCAAGCGTACAGCTCGGCCATTCGGCGGCAAAGCTCACATCCCTTTGCCGCTTCACGCCGAACAGGCGCAACACTGTGCCAGACCCGAGAAACTGATTGAAGGTACTGGCGCGCCCTTTCGCCAGGATTTCCTGGTCGTTGAGCGGACGGGTTTCGTAGGCGAGACCCGTCAAGGCGAACACCCGCATGAAACCGCCGTCCTTCAAAGAGACAGTGAGGTTGTCGGCAAGCAGGCTGTCGAAGTCGAGTTCGTTTGCGAGCCAGTCCGTGTCCACATCGCCAAGCAGCGTGTCGCGTCCCTTCCGGGTCGCCAAAGCTGCGGCGGTAACGGCGGCAAGGCCGGTGAGGGCAGTTCCGACGATCATCGGGACCTCCGTTTTTGAGATGTTTTTTTCAGGTTCTGAGGGTGGCCTGCGACCAGATGGCGGGTGCGGCGGCCTTTGAAAAAGGCGACCGGATGGAGCAGGAGGGCTTCGCAATGCGGCTCGCGACGGCGCAACAAGATGATGAAGGCGATCGCGACTGGCGCCGTTATCAGGACCAGCGCAAAGCCCAATGCATTCCCTCCAAGAAAGCCGCTGATCGTCGCCAGGAGCAGTTCGCCGATCATCAGAAACGCGGCATGAAGGGGAGGCATGCCGAGGATCGTCATCGGCTCCTGGATATGAATTGCAATTGGGCTTTGCGCCTTCATGGCCTCGCGCTCCTCAAGCTGCCGAAAGGAGGGTGCGAAGCAGGGTCGGGCCGAAGATCACCAAGGCGCCGGCCCCAACCAGTTGCGCGAGCCTCATGATGTCGATGCGACCGGTGACCATGGCCCAGATGCCATAAAGGATGACGCCGATACCGATGATTGGCGCTGCGATCGACACGAGGCCCGATTCCAAGGATTCGAACATGGTGGTGACCGGCTCATCCCAATCGGCCGCCAGGGCCCGAACCGGAGATAACATGGCCATGGCTACCGCCACTCTGATAGCAAGGTTGGAAATTTCTACTTTTGCGGGAAAAACAAGACGGATTCCGAGTCTCTTGAGGGTGCTCATTTCAAAAATCCCTTATTTTAGGACGAGGTAGAAGGCGGCGACTGCCAGCCATTGAAATGCGACCAGAACGCTGGTCGCCACGAAGCTCTTGCGGATAGTCCTGCGGATCTTGTCACCTTCGACCGCCTGCTGGGCGACCGCCGAAATCACCGTCTGAATGCTCTCGGTTCCGATCGTTTCCGCGATCTGCCGCATTGAGGTCGCAACGTCCTCGACCTTGTGGTCGAAGGTGTCGCTGACGCCGGCAACATCCCCAATGAAGTGGGCGGAAAATTTGTTCCGCTCGTCCTCGAACAAGTCCTGCAATCCTGCGGCAAAGCGGTTCAGGATCGCCACGACCGCCAGAACCGGATCGTCTTTGGAATAGGAGACGCCTGTTTCCTTATGGGCGGCCGCGATAGCGTCATCGAGTGTGAGTTGACGATAGCTGGGTTGATTGACTGAAGGTTCGATCCGCTTTTGTGCGGGCACGGCGCTCATGTGGACGCCTCCAGGAATTCGGCGCCGTCCAAACGGTCAATCGCCTTGGTCCAGTATATCTTGAGGCGCTGGCGGGCCATGACGTTGAAGGCATCCGAGCCGATGGCTTCCTCGAACGACAGCTTGGCCTTCATCATGTTGCGGATGTCTTCGCCAAAAGTGCCGACCTGGACCTTTGGATGAAGCATGATCCCGGCGATCCGGTGCCGATGTTCCGCGTAAATCTTGCTGTCCTCGAAGCCGCGGCCGTCCTTCTCGACAGGTCCGAAAAACTCGTTCAACCAGACAACAATCGGAACCTTCGGAAAGTGCTCCAGAATGGCCAACAAACTATTGAACGTGTCGTCCAACGCTGCACCCCCACAAAGCGGGCAGTGAATATAAACCCGGATCCCGAATTCCTGCAGGAGGTCGAATGCATTGTTTTCCGCCAGGTAGGAACATGTGGCTATGAACGAGGACGTTCCGGTATCGATAACGGCATGAGCGCCATCCTCGGCTTCGAATATCCGCGTCATAAGCTCATCGAAACGTCGAGGATTGATATCGTCGCCATCCATGATCTGCACCGCAACAGCGCCGAGCGATTTGATGGCAGACAGCGTCGGGGTCGTCGGATCCAGATCGTACGCTTCGACCAGACGATCATCGTATTTGAGGTATTGAACGAGCATTGAGGATGTGAGGCTTTTTCCGGCCCCACCCTTGCCCTGCATGACAATATGGACCGTCTTCACCATTGTTCTTCAATCCCTTTGGAGTCTGTCGGAAGAGAAAAGCCAATGGAGGGACGTGCCTTCTTGGGCTTTTCTGCAGCCACTGCACCGGACAGGTCTGCGCAAGATTGCGCGTTTATAGCCTCAAGACCTTTGGTTTCTTGTTCTTTGCGCTCCACCAACCGCTTCCAATGGCGGGCAAATGCATCGTATTTGACGGTGACCAAGCCTTGTTTCGCGATCGCACCGTATGCGGATTTGAGGGAAGGTGATTGGTCAACAATTTGTTTGATTTGGGCATAGTTGGACGCAAGCTCCATCGGAGCCTGCCCCCAAGGTGCCCGCTTCGCGAGCGAAGGGGTAGACGGCATGGGTCGTTAACGTTCTGAAGCAGAACGCCCTCGTTATTGTAGATGAATGTTGAACGGTGGCTGTATTGGCCGCACAATCGACACGGCTTCGCTATGAACGCATCAGTGCGATGAAACACAGCATGCGGCCAATACAATCTATAGGAGTGTGTTGGGTTCCCTATACGAGCATCAAAGGTAGGTTTTGGTGTTCGCTAGGCTCGGGCGGCCTGATCGCCAAAAAAGGCCGTCCGAGCTGCTAACATTGATAGCCCTACTACCCATGGATGCGGTTGCACAACTTAAAACATACCCGCATTTCTTATTTTCCCGCATCGCCTGATTTTATTACTAAAGCAAAATTAATCACCAAACTCATCTTTTAATCGCGTTGAGCCGAAGGCGAATAAGCAAGAAATATAAGAGGCTTATCGGAATATCAGGCTATTTCTTAGCAGAAAGTGGGACCACTTTCTCTATCTTGCCGTCCTACCTACTTCCAAACTTATCCAAACAAATACCAAGATCTTATACAATATTGATCAAACATATCTTTTTCCGGTCAATCTTCGCTAATCACATCAGATGTTAGCCATTTTCATCCGATTAAGGGTATGAATTTGCATGTTTTTTGACGTCTTTTGCTGATCGAAAACAAGCTCCGCCCCTAAAACCGCCGGAAAATCAGTACGTTATTGCAAAGTATCCAAAGAAGACAAAACTTCGTATAGAATAGCAAATAATAGCGTAACTTATCCGCTATACTTTGGAGCTCATTCACGGATTCCGCCGCGAAAAAGGGCGCCCGGGGGGAGCGTCGTTGAAAAAGAAACAACGGCCTATCACCGCAAGTGGGATTGATACTTGGCAAAATGAGCGCGGGCTTGACTCACCCTCAGTTGAATCGACGGCGGGAAAAAGGAAATTTTGAGCCGAAAGGGGAGTGCGAAAATTTCTGGCGCAATTCTCATGCAGGATTGATTTCATGAATCGATGGCGGCTGATCGATTCATGAAAGTCATTGGACCGTGCCCCTGAAGGAAGCAAAACTACGGGCATGAACACGCTCAATCCTGAACCGGTCCATCTTCGTCGCATCAACCCCGACCAGAACATGTGGCGCTTCTACAGCCTGACGATACAGCAAACTTTGTTCGGAGGTGCTTCACTGGTGCGCGACTGGGGACGGATTGGCAGCCGTGGTCAATCCATGATGGAAACATTCGATACGTCGGAAGATGCCGGTGTGGCGTTGACGCGTATTGAGCGAAGCAAGAGACGCCGCGGGTATTGCGACGTATCTCCCAGTTGATCGCAAATGACAGTACAGACCTAAGAATGCAATGTTTTGGCCAACCAGCTTTCAAATTCTAGTCGGCAGCGCCGCTTCGACATTCCATGGCCGGTCAATTCGAGCCAGAGCTCAGAAGTAGTCGGTTCAGTTTTGCCGGAACCCGGATTAAGCAACGGTGTCCAGTTTCGTCCATGAACGGCCTCGTGTAGCGTTTCACATCTGCGTTAATGCACCGAGGACTCAAATCGAAGGTTGCCCGATCGACCCAGATAGTAAGTGTCGGCTGGTCTCAATCGATGCCCTTACGGTACATGATTTGCGCCTACCGGCATAAAGGTAGGTGATCGGCGAATTTTGAGAGCACTTCACTTGTGGGTGAAGGGCTGCTGGGGTACTCTCCGGCTAAGGAAGTAAACCGATTGGCGTTGCCCCTCGGGGAGGCTCAGCGCCGAAAACACAAAATTTCACACCGGTTTCACGCCAAGGCCATGCCAAATGCTATTTGCCGATCTGGCGAAAAAACTCCCGCATCATCTTGTTGACCTCCGCCGCCGTCGCGCCTCTGATTTTAAGGTTGTTCACTTTCAGCTCAGCGGGCGAAGCCAGACGGAAAACCGCGATGAGCACCCTCACCTGGGCCCAAACTTTCGTCCACATCTCCATACCTCCCAATCTCCTGTTGCACTGAGGAAATCGATAGCGATGACTGGTTAGCGCCACCATCCGCGCAGGTGCGCGGGTGAATGTGTCTCGGTTTTTGTGGTGTTAAGTGCGAAACGCCTCATTTTCTTATGAATTGGTTGTTTTCCGCCATTCTCGAAAATGAACCTAGAAGACTTTTAGGGGTTAAATGCAACCCACTGCCGGATTTATGTAAATTGTTGCTAACAGTTTCGGGAAATAAGGCGTCGGCAAAACTGGAACATCTCATCAGGAGGATTTGACCTTGGTCAAACCCAATACCCATCCGGACTGCTATCTTGTCGACAAATGGATGGAATGCATCTGTGAACCGCGACGATGAAGCTTTTAAGTCGTATGCTTCAGGCATGGCCATCCTGGACGCGTTGAAGGTAGAATTACCCAAATCATGATTGTCTGGCCGCAAAAGATGGGCAAAAGCAGTGTCCGCACGCATCGCCGCCATATTGGCGTCGTTGTTTGTCTTGCGGCTTTGATGTTTGCAATCTTCGGGCATAACGGCATGCGCGCCGAGGCAATGACCCACTTGGGGCAGACTGTCATTCAGACCGAACAAACCGGACATACTTCCGCTCCTGCAGAACATGCTGCGGTGGTCCATTGTGCACAACATGCCCAATGCAGCTATCATGCGCTAATCATCTCCGATTATCCGATTGTTAGGGCAGCCAAAAGCACTTCGGCCCAATTCGGTCCTACCAGCGCGTGGACGAGAACCGTCACGCCGCAACCCCAGCCTCCAAAAATTTAACGATATTCCGGGTTCGGACGCCCGGTGGGCCAATGCGGCTTATCCATTCGCGATAAGGGAGTTCCATTCGCTGAATTCCCGCGATTGCGACGCGCGTCCGTACCCCGTTTCCACAGCCGCCGACAGTTAGCAACAGTACGCCGGCTGCAGTTCTCGGTGGCGCAATTGATCTCGGCTTGACGCCATCACTTCATTGAACAGCCAGGAGAGATATCCAATGGAAGCTCTCATCTATTTTCTCGTTTGGGCAGGCCTCATTTTCATCATGATGCGGTTCGGCTGCGGCGCCCATGTCATGGGCGGTCACCGGCACCAGGCCGCCGATGATGCACCGGCACCAGGCGAGGCTCCTATCCGGTGGATCCCCCCAGAGACGGACGTGGACCCGGTTTGCGGCAAGACCGTTCATACCGGCACAGCAAAACCATCGATATATGACGGGATGGTTTACTATTTCTGCTCACGCGACTGCCGTGAGCAGTTCGAGGCCGCTCCGCATCAGTATACAGGTTCGAAGCCTGTCGTTGTCGAAGAAACCACGGAGAGCGCTCATGGTTGACCGACTTTCTCCAGGGCGGCAAAGCCCTTCCGGTACACCGCTTCCCGCCGCGTCTGCGATCCGAATTCCCGTATTGACCCTCGGGATGAGCCTCGGGCTGTTTCTCGCCATCACCTACGTGTTGTGCGTGATCTTCGACCTCATCTTTCCGCAGCAGGCCATGTACGAAACCTGGTTGCGCCTGCTGCCAGGTTTCACATGGCTCAGCTGGCCCAGCTTCCTGCTCGGCCTCGTCGAAAGCTTCGCCTACGGCTGGTATGTCGCGCTGATTTTTGCGCCCTTGTTCAACTTCCTTGCGAAAAGGTGGCAGTAATGGAAACAAGCACCACAACCTTGAAATCTCCCGGATCACGGGAAAGCCGCCGGAAACAACGGTTGGATCGTCCCTCGAGCAATAAAGGCGGCGATGTTGCCAAAGCCGCACCCCGGCCTGCCGTCAGCGATCCTATTCACTCCGTTCGGGAATTGGTTGCCTATCAACGTGATTTCCTGGAACGTTGCATCCTGTTCTGGGACACGCTGCGTCAGCGTGCAGACAACATGCTGGAGCATGAGCGCACGGGGATGCCGCCGCTCCTCGACTTCAATTACGAGACCGTGCTCGATGCGCGGCGTTTCGAACGGCCGGCGAACTATGCGCTGCTGCGGATCACATCGGTCGGAGAAGATTGCCTTGAAAACTGTATCGATGTCGACAAACAGCCGGTCATCGTCGTCGATCCCCGCGCGGGCCATGGCCCGGGCATAGGCGGCTTCAAGCGCGATTCGGAGGTCGGCATGGCGATGCGCGAGGGGCATCCGGTCTACTTCGTCATTTTCTATCCGGAGCCCGAACCTGGACAGACCCTGATGGATGTTCTCCATGCCCTCAGGCTCTTCGTCGAAGAGGTGGCACGCCGCCATCCGGACAGCCCTCCGGTGCTTTACGGCAATTGCCAGGCCGGCTGGGCGGTGACGCTGCTTGCGGCCGATTGCGAGGGTCTGGCGGGGCCGATCGTGCTGAACGGTTCGCCGCTGTCCTACTGGGCGGGTGAATCGGGTGTGAACCCGATGCGGGTCGCCGGAGGTTTGCTCGGCGGTGCATGGCTCACCCATCTGACCGCAGATCTCGCGGACGGTCGTTTCGATGGTGCATGGCTGGCTCAGAACTTCGAGAACCTGAAGCCGGAAAAGGCGATATGGGAAAAATACGCGAACCTCTTCAGCCATATCGATACCGAACGCGAGCGTTTCCTTGAATTTGAGCGCTGGTGGAACGGCTTCTATTTCCTCAGCCGCGAGGAAATGCTCGCAATTGTCGAAAACCTGTTTGTCGGCAACAAGCTCGAACAGGGCCTGGTGCGTATCTGCGCAGGCTGTTTTGCGAACTTGCGCCGCATCGCCAACCCGATCGTTATCTTTGCGTCTTACGGCGACAATATCACCCCGCCGCATCAGGCCCTGGGTTGGATACCTGCGGTATACAGGGACACGGACGACCTGAAGCAGGCCGGCCAGCGGATCGTCTACCTGACAAATCCCCATGTGGGACACCTGGGAATTTTCGTCTCGGCCAGCATTGCGCGCCTGGAACACAGGGCCATCCTGGAAAGCCTTGAAGAGATCGAGGCCCTCCCCCCCGGTCTCTATGAAATGAAGATCGACAATCCGTCCGGAGATCCAGACTGTCACAAGCCTGCCTACGAGGTTCGTTTCGAACCGCGCCGGGTTGAGGACCTTCAAACCGACTATCCGCGTGACGCGTTTGAGCGTGTCCGCCGGACATCCGAAATCAACGAGAAAGTTTATGCGACATTCTTCAGCCCCTGGGTTCGGGCGTTTTCCAATCCATGGTCGGCGGAAATTCTCAAATGGCTGCATCCGATGAGGGCCAGCCGGTATCTTTATTCCGAGGCGTTCAATCCGTGGATGCTCGGCGTGGCGGCAGCGGCTGAAACGATCCGGAAAAACCGCGAACCACTTGAGGCCGATAATCCGGCGATCGCCCGCGAGCGTGAGTTCCTCGCGAATGTCACCAATGCGTTCGAAGACGGCCGGAAACTCCGCGACACAGCGTGCGAACGCGTCTTCACCGCGCTTTACGGGAAATAGGAAATGGAAGTGCTCCAGACCATGTCCGGAAGAATGGGCGGCGCCACCTTCGACGTCCGGCGGACAGCAGGAGCCCGTGCGGCGTTTGCACCGTCTGACGCCGGCGTCTGCGCCATCAATGCAAACCATTCCCACCGTGCACGAGGCCGGATTTCCATCGCCTCGGGAACAACGGTTCGGCCGCTTACACAGAAAGGAAAATCCGCCAAATGAACCTGCGTGACAATCTGCCGAAATATCTGGTGCTGGGCTTTTTCGTAATTGGCGGAGGCCTGTGGCTCTGGAAGACATTCGGATCGGAAAAAGGAACATCTGCGGTCAGCGTAGCAGTCGCAGTGCCGCAACTCTCCGAAATCGCCCTGAAAGGCAAGCAAGCGTTCGATTCCGTATGCGCGGATTGCCACGGCGCAAATGCAGCTGGAACCGACAAGGGACCGCCCCTGGTCCACGACATCTACAATCCCGGACACCACCCCGACGAGGCGTTCCTGGTCGCGGCCAGGTTCGGCGTGCGCCAGCACCACTGGCCCTATGGCAACATGCCGGCGCAGCCGCAAATGAGCCAGGATGAGGTGGTAACGATCATCAAGTACGTGCGTGAACTGCAGGCAGCCAACGGCATCACCTACCGGCCGCACACCATGTAGAAGGCCCGATGCCCCGAGATGATTGACATGCCCCCTGAATGGCGCCCTGCAATGGGCTGTTGGACAAGGATATAATCTAATGGAGGGAAGTATCATGCTTGCGAAAGACGTAATGACGACATCGGTCATAACGGTCGGCCCGGACACACCGGTCCGTGACGTTGCAAAAACCCTGGCCGACAAGCGGATCAGCGCAGTACCGGTCTTGAATGCTGAAGGCAACATGCTCGGCATCGTCAGCGAGGGCGACTTGATCCGACGCACCGAAACCCAGACGGAACGCCATCCGTCCTGGTGGATGGCGCTTCTGGCAGCGCCGGAGGACCAGGCGCTCGACTATATCAAGTCGCACGGCGGCACCGCGAAGGACGTGATGACACGAGACGTGAAAACCGTGGGTGAAGAAGCGTCTCTGGAGGAGGTCGCCGACCTGCTGGAACGCAATCACATAAAGCGGGTCCCGGTCGTCACGAATGGACAACTGGTGGGGGTCGTGAGCCGTGCCGATCTGCTGCGCGGCCTGGCGACGCCAAAGCCGGCCACGGAACAGGTGGCAAAGGATGACGGAACGATCCGTGACAATGTGGAACAGGCTTTGAAGGAAGCCGGAGTGGACCGGCAATTCGTGACCGTCACGGTCTCCGGCGGAGTCGCCCATCTTTGGGGAGCCGTCGATTCGGATCCGGAAAGGCAGGCTATTCGCGTGGCGACGGAGAACGTGGCCGGTGTCAGGGAAGTCGACAATAAAATCAATGTCTTCTCGCCGATGGTACGCGCCGCCATGTGGGCCGACTGAGCAGGAGCCCCGCATACCGCCCGTTCCCGTCAACGAAAGCTTCGTCAGCGAGACCATCACCCGGCGACATCGAAGACAGAAC
>SWCF01000702.1_pt1 | contig 30802 bp, 25 predicted proteins | sample 4690081 | NCBI WGS metagenome assembly SWCF01 (sample SAMN10267280, study PRJNA491770) | bioreactor metagenome | isolation source: DHS bioreactor inoculated with | place: Japan: off Shimokita Peninsula
CATAGATAGGACTTATTTAATATGTGGTCTGTAATTGACGGATACAAAGAAATGCGTGATGATGCTCACATATTTCTTTGTATTTTTTTTATAAAATAATAGGTAGTAATTGTCTATTTTTTATCAATGTTATTTTTAAACTAAAAAAATTAGGGGGGTTTATGGATGTTTAATGAAACGCTTGTCAAGCTGGGAAATGCAGCTAAAGGAAAGGCAAAAATGGCGAAGGAGTCAACAGGGAGATATATCGTCGCATCTGGATGGGCCGGATTTTACGTGGGAATAGGTATCCTGCTGATTATGACCGTAGGTAGTCAATTATCGGGATCACCGGCAGCAAAAATTGTGATGGGGGCTTCCTTTGGTATCGCATTGAGCCTGGTCATTATGGCAGGATCAGAACTATTTACAGGCAATAACTTAATTATGACAGCTGGAGCATTGGATAAAAAGGTCACCTGGAAGGATGCCGGGCGGGTATGGCTGTATAGCTACATTGGGAACTTCATCGGTTCAGCAGTTGTAGCAGCTTTCTTTGTGCTGGCCGAGCTATCAAAGGGAGCTACAGGTGAGCTGATTATCCAGGTGTCAAATGCCAAAATGGCTGGAGCCTTTATGCCCCTCTTGTTCAAAGGAGTTTTATGTAATATCCTCGTCTGTTTGGCGGTGCTATGCTCTGTTAAAATGCAGAGTGAATCTGGCAAACTAATAATGATATGGTGGTGTCTGTTTGCCTTTATTACAGCAGGCTTTGAACATAGCATAGCCAATATGACAATTTTTAGTATTGCCCTATTCATGCCCCATCCCGAAACGATTTCAGTAATGGGAATGGTCAATAACCTGATACCCGTTACACTTGGTAACTTTATTGGGGGAGCAATTTTACTAGGGGGAAGCTACTATCTATTAGGCAAGGAAGATCAAAGAAAGGTGGCACAATATGAAAATAGCGGTATGTAAGGAGAGCTTTAACAAAAGCCTTCATAGGCTCAAGGACCAATACAGAATTTATGCACCTGTGGCTATGGTCTATAAAGGTACATTTTCAGATACCGATTCTATACGATATAGGGAGATCAGTACACTGGAAGAAATTGAGTTTAACCGAAAGTCTCATTTTTCACCTAAGGAAACCCTGCTTCCAATAACCCAGGTACTTTTCTATTTCACCGAGGATCAATACAAGGAACCAGAAGTGGATGAAAAAAAAGCACTGGTATTCTTAAGGGCCTGTGATATTCATGCAGTTAAGCGCATTGATCAGATGTACCTTGACAATGGTGAAATAGACCACTACTACAAGCAGGTAAGGGATACCATAAAGTTTATTTTAATTGGATGTGAAAAGAGCTATCAAAATTGCTTCTGTGCGAGTATGGGGACCAATAAAACAGAGGAATATAGTCTGGGAATAAAGCCGGTTGACAATGAGATATTATTGGATATTAAGGATGAAGAACTGGAGCCATATTTTAGCGGCAAAGAAAAGGAATTTAAAATGGATTACATTACCACTAATGAGATTAAGGTCAGCATACCGAAACCTAAGGAGATATCAAGAGATGTAGCAGAAGCCGAGCTTTGGCGTGAATACGACGACCGCTGTATTGCCTGTGGTAAATGTAACTTTGTCTGTTCCACCTGTACTTGTTTTTCCATGCAGGATATTTTTTACAAGGATAATGAAAATAATGGCGAAAGACGTAGGGTATGGGCCTCTTGTCATGTGGATGGCTATACGGATATGGCCGGGGGTCATAGCTTTAGAAAGAAGCATGGTGATCGAATGCGCTATAAAGTGCTCCATAAGGTATACGACTTCAACAAGCGATTTGGATATCATATGTGCGTAGGCTGTGGCAGATGTGATGACGCATGTCCTCAATATATATCCTTTTCAACCAGCATCAATAAATTGAAAGACCTTGAAAAGGAGGAGCAGTAATGGATCATAACAATGTATACCTACCAATAAAGTCAAAGATCATGAATATCATACAGCATACAGAGGTTGAATATACCTTTAGATTAGCCCATAGCGGCTCTGTTAAGCCAGGGCAGTTCTTTGAAGTTTCTATTCCTAAATATGGAGAGTGCCCTATTTCAGTTTCTGGAATTGGTACAGATTTTATTGATTTTACCATCCGCAGAGTAGGAAAGGTAACTGATGAATTGCACAAATTTAAGGTAGGGGATGCTTTCTTTATCAGAGGTCCCTACGGAAACGGTTTCGATATAGATGATTATCAAGATAAGGAAGTCATTGTAGTAGCTGGGGGCAGCGGACTGGCCCCGGTGAAGGGGATAATAGATATCATCTATCGTCAACCGAAGGACTTCAGGGACTTTAACCTGCTAGTCGGGTTTAAATCACCAGAGGATATATTATTTAAGGATGAGCTGAAAGACTGGAGTAAAAATCTAAAGGTCACTTTAACTGTAGACCGGGCAAGTGAGGGCTATAAAGGAAATGTGGGCCTGGTAACCCAATATGTTGAAGACATAGGGATAAAGAGTATGGACGATGTGGCGGTAATCATTGTGGGTCCTCCTATGATGATGAAATTTACAGTGGAAGCCTTTTTAAAACGTGGTATTGCTGAGGAAAAGATATGGGTATCCTATGAAAGAAAAATGCACTGTGGCATCGGTAAATGCGGCCATTGCCGTATGGATGACAGCTATATTTGCTTAGATGGCCCAGTCTATAATTTTAGTAAAGCAAAGCATTTATACGATTAGGGGGGAAGCTTACAGTGGATATTAATACGAAAAAGGTTACAAAAAATGCCTATCGAATTACTAAGGAACGCTATAAAACAGCCCTACGGGTCAGGGTGCCAGGTGGTCGCTTAAAGTCAGCCTATCTTGAGATTCTTAATAAAGTAGCCAGTGAATACGGTGATGGTGACCTCCATCTAACCACAAGACAGGGATTTGAAATCACTGGAATCGATATAGATAAAATAGATGAAATCAATAAAATTATACAGCCCGTAATAGAAGGGCTTGAGATCAATCAAGTAAACCCCAATACCGGCTATTCGGCAGCAGGAACACGAAACGTCAGTGCCTGTATCGGTAACCGTGTATGCCCTAAAGCTCAGTATGAGACCAGCGGCTTTGCCAAAAGGATTGAAAAAGCCATATTTCCCAGTGATTATCATGTTAAGGTTGCCTTAACGGGTTGCCCTAATGATTGTATTAAGGCAAGAATGCACGACTTTGGTATTATAGGCATGACCTTGCCGGAATACGAGAAGCAACGATGTGTTAGCTGTGGCCGATGTGTGAAGAAATGTGAAAAACTGTCAACTGGGGCATTAACAATGGAAAATTATAAAGTTGTCAGAAACCATAACAGGTGTATTGGCTGTGGGGAATGTGTCTTAAATTGTCCAACCAATGCCTGGACCAGGAATGAAGAAAAGTTCTATCGTCTAGCCATAATGGGAAGAACAGGGAAGAAAAATCCCAGACTGGCAGAAGATTTTATTCTATGGGCTGATGAAAAAAGTATAATTAAAATTATTAAAAATACCTATGACTATATTCATGAATATATTGACAGAAGTCTGCCAAAGGAACATATCGGCTATATTGTAGACCGAACAGGCTATATGGAATATAAAAAATGGGCCCTTAAGGATGTAGCCCTTTCTCCTATGGCCAAGGTGGCAAATAATATTTATTGGAGCGGTATTCATTACTAATTTAATAGATTCGTAAAGGCAAAGTCCACAGGGATGGTCCCTGGGGCTTTGTTTATGTGCGCCCAGCATGGCGCAAACTGTCAAAATCATAAAAAATTTAAATTACAGGTTTACATTTTAATATAAATTTGCTGGCTGCATTTGCCATGGGTGGTACAATTAGAGGGCAAACAGTAACAAAATCTATTATATTCTTATCAAGACTGGAATAAACACCAGTCTATTTTTTTTCATAGGAAAGTTTGTTTTTTCCTATGAAATGGAGGGTTATTAAGGGGGTGTCACCCCTTGCTTTTATAACGGATTTTACCAAAGCCAATAAAAAACGTTTAGAAAACCTTTGACAGGGAATATAAAAAAAAATAATATAATATTATACTATAAATGTATAAAAGTATAATTTTAGAGACGGGAGAAACAGAAATGGCTACGCAAAGTGAAATAAAATACAATCGATTAATGGAACAGGCCGAGGGGCTATTTTTAGAGCAGGGCTACCGGGCGGTTTCCATGGACCAGATTGCAGAGGCAGCAGGAATTAGTAAGATGACCATATATAAGCATTTTCCCTCAAAGGAAGCACTTTTTATAGAAGTGATCTTATCCTTGATAGATCGTATCTTTACGCTGATGAAGGATGAATTAGAAAAAATATCGGGCACCCTGGATAGAATTGATTTTTTAATGAATTATAGCCTTATTGAAAGTAAAAAGTATTCCATTGCCCTATATCAGGATATTCTGTCCCTTCCCTATATTACTGAAAAAATATTACAAGAGAAGGTTCGGTTGAGTCGAATACTATTTGAAAAAATCATTCGAGAGGGGGTAGCTATAGGAGAAGTAAGAGAAGGGGATGTAGGCTTTATGACTGATATGCTGATGATCATCATTGAGGCCTTTGGAGAAAAGTATATGAATAGAATTACTAGTAAGGAAGATATAAAAACAGTAACAGCCAACTTCTATGATTTTCTAAAATACGGCCTAATAGGACGACCGGGGGTGGATTAAATGAAAGATAATGTTTTAATGAGGGTGGAAAATGTCAGCAAGCGCTATGAAATGGGAGAAGTGACGGTAACGGCAGCAAAAGACATTGATCTAACCCTCTATCGTGGCGAATTTGTTGTCATATTAGGACCCAGTGGCTCAGGAAAAAGTACCCTGCTCAATATTCTAGGGGGGATGGATCTACCCTCGGAAGGGATGGTCTACATGGAGGATGAGGACATCACCAGGTATCATGACAAAAAGCTAACGGTATATCGCAGAGAAAAAATTGGTTTTGTCTTTCAATTCTATAATTTGATGGCAAATTTAACAGCCAGGGAAAATGTTGAACTAGCTACGGAAATTTGTAAGGATGCCCTGGATATTGATGAGATATTAGACGCTGTAGGGCTGGAGGAGAGAAAGGATCATTTTCCTGCCCAAATGAGTGGCGGGGAGCAGCAGCGGGTGGCCATTGCCAGAGCGGTAGCTAAGAATCCAGCCTTGCTCCTTTGTGACGAGCCTACTGGAGCCTTGGATTTTCAAACAGGAATTAAAATCCTTACCCTACTGAAGGAAATCAATAAAAAATATAATAAAACCGTTGTGATCATTACCCACAACATGCCCATCGGGGAAATGGCCGACCGAGTGATTAAAATGAGAAGTGGGCAAATCATCGAGACAAAGGTGAATCAGAATCCAATCCATCCTGAAAGGATTGAGTGGTAATGAAAAAGCTAGATAGAAGATTACTTAGACTGATGAAAAAATCAAAGGGACAATTTATTTCTATTTCAGTGGTAATTATTTTAGCATTAACCATCTATGTCTCATTCAGTATGGTGGCTGACAATTTAAATGAATCCATCGACTATTATTATGAGCTCACAAAATTTGGAAACGTTTTTGTGGAGGTCATTAAAATCCCCAAGGGGGCAATAGAGCAGCTCTATACCATAGAGGGAATTGCCAAGGCCCAGGGAAGAATCAGCGAAGATGTGCCCCTGAGGGTTGAAGATCCCAATGAAAAGGTAAGGGTAAGGGTGGTTTCCCTGCCAGAGGAGCCCGATAGTATTAACAGCCTCTATACCATAGCAGGACGAGAGATCGGGGAAAGTCCAAAAACTACGGCCATATTGCAGCAGTTCTTTGATGGACGTAACATGGTACTGGGAGACATCATCACCCCCTATATCGGTGGAAAGGAATATCCCCTGGAGGTAATCGGCGTAGTGGGGAGCCCCGAATATATATATTTGATGGAAAACGAGCAGAGCCTGCTGCCGGCTCCCGAAAAATTTGGCGTTATCTATGTAACGGAGGATTTTGCCCAATCCTCCCTGGGCTATCAGGGCAGCTATAATGAAGTAATGATTAAAATCGAGGATGAATATTTAGACCAAATTGACAGCATTGTAGAAGAAATCGAAGAGCAGCTGGATCAATACGGTATTAGACGAACTATCAAGAGAGAAGACCATTTGAGTCATACAATGATGATGCAGGAGGTAGAGCAATTAGAAATGATGGCAACGGCCATGACACTATTTTTCTTAATTGTGGCAGCCGTCATCATCAATATTATGCTGTCGAGAATTGTAAAGAGTGACAGAATGGCCATTGGTGTAATGAAGGCCCTGGGTTATAGCAATTTTCAAATTATGGGTCACTATACAAAATTCTCCCTGGCCATAGGTCTTGTGGGCTCGGTTATCGGCATAGCCTTAAGTATTCCCCTGTCCATAGCTTTTACCAATTTATATATTTTGTTTATGAATATTCCTTTGCTTCAGATGAATGTCTACTATATTTACATCCTGTATGGAATCATATTGACTGCTATCTTTTGTATTATATCGGGTTTAATGGGAGCCAGAAGCGTTCTAAATATTTTACCTGCTGATGCCATGAGGCCAGAAGCTCCTAGGGTAGGAGGACGGATTTGGTTAGAAAGAATTAAATTTATCTGGAATAAAATTACCTTTAGCTGGAAAATGGTAATTAGAAATATTTTAAGAAATAAAAGAAGAGCTGCCTTCCTGGTCCTGGGTATCGGCCTTACCTACAGCATTACCATGATGCCTATCTTTATGACCTCAGTCTTTGGGAATATGTTTCAGCTTCAATATGGTGAATTTCAAACCATGGAATATAGCATTGATTTTTCAAGACCCATGGGTAGAAATGCAATTAATGAGCTAAAGCAAATTATTGAAGTAGATGAGATAGAGCGTAAAACAGAATTTCCCTTCGAGCTCAGTAAGGGAGTGAAAAAGGAGACTACCAGTGTCATCGGGCTGGAACCAACCACAGAGCTATATCATCTTAAAAGCAAAGCCGGCGAGCCCTTGGTCATTCCTCAGAATGGTATTATTTTAGCAGAGGGTCTGGCTAAGGCCCTTGGGGCCCAGGTGGGAGATGAAATCTTAATGAAAAACTTCATGCCAGGTCAAGGGGATAAATTTATTGAGGTGAAGGGAATTACAGAACAATTCCTGGGAAGCAATGCCTATATGGAAATAGAGGCTTTAAATAAAATATTGGGGGAAAAGGAAATTATAACTGGTGTATTAGTCAATTCAAAGGATCAGGTATTGTCAAAGCTTAAGGATGTCCCGAACATCGGCCTGGTTCAGTCGGTAGAGGATATGAAAAACAGCTTCCTGGAATTTATGGATATGATTATTTATTCCGTAGGAACCCTCATGATGTTTGGTGGAATTCTGGGCTTTGCCATTGTCTACAATACTACCATCATTAGCATTGGTGAAAGAACCATGGAGTTTTCATCCCTGAGGGTAATGGGCTTTGAGAAAAAGGAAATCTACAAGATGATTAGTCGAGAGAATAGCCTATTGACGATTTTAGGAATCGTTCTGGGTATTCCTCTGGCCTATAGCATGTGTGCTGGAATTGCCTCCAGTATGTCAACAGAGCTTTATTCGATTCCCTTAATCATTAAACCGGCCACCTATTTGATAGCAGCCGTTGCAACCATTATTTTTGTTGCCATCGCCCAATTGGCCACAATCAAAAAAATCTATCATTTAAACTTTTTGGATGCCCTGAAGAACAGAGTATCTTAAGGGGATACCTTAAAACCTGTTAAATAAGCTAGCCCTAAGGGAGTTCCATAGCAGTCTAAATCTATAGTGAGGACGGAGATAAAATGAAGAAAAAAATCATTGGTATTATTCTAACAGTAGTAGTACTAGGGTCAGTGGGGATTTTTCTTGTCACTAAAAATACAGCCATAGCAGTAACCACTGCTCCAGTGACCGAGGGCTCCATAGAAAAATATGTAGAGGAACTTGGTATAATCCTGGCTGAGCAACGAGAAAGTGTCTATGCCTCCGCCGGGGGAAAGGTTACAGCCCTATTGGTGAATACAGGGGATATGGTAAAAAAAGGTGACATTCTCCTTAAGCTAAACGACCAACAGCTACTAAGAGAAATACAAGAGCTTGAAGCCCAGGAAGCATCCCTCACTGCCCAATATCAGCAAGCAATTAAGCCAGTAGATCCCAGAGAAATAGAGAAACTGAAATTAGAGCAAGACAACATGGAAAGAAGCTTGGCAGAGGCAGAAAGAAATGCAGAAAATCAGAAGCTTCTATACGAAGCTGGAGCAATTAGCCAGGAAGCCTATCAAAATGTTCTATATGGACTAGAGACACAAAAAAACAATTTAGAGAAGCTAAAACTAGACCTAGCCATGGTGACTAAGCCCAATACCACAAATATTGCAGCTCAATATGAAGCCCAGCTGAAACAGCTAGCCATACAGATGGAAGCGCTAAAGAGCAGAGGCGAAGATCACACAGTGAAGTCTCCTATTGATGGAACTGTTATGGTCAAGGCAGTAGAAGTGGGAAGTTACCTTCAACCTGGGATGCTGATGATGGAAATTGGCAATACCGATAAATTGTATGTAGAGGCTGACATCTTGGTTGATGATATGGCTAATGTGAAGGAAGGAGCTAAGGTGTTACTCTCCCACAGCAATTTGGGAATAACAGATCTAGAAGGGGTAGTAAAGAAAATCCACCCAAGGGCCTTTAGTAAGGTCTCGGACTTGGGAATTGAACAAAAACGAGTTAAGGTTGAAATCGAAATCCTGGGGGAAGCGGTTGCCCTTAAGCCAGGCTACGATTTAGACATGAAGATTGTAACAGAAAAAAGTGAGAAGGCTCTGTTAATACCCGAAAACGCTGTATTTCAACAGGGAAACCAATACTACGTATTTGTCAGCCAAGATAACCGCGCCCATTTACGGGAAATACAAAAAAGTATTGAAAGTGAAAAAAAGGTTGAGGTAATCAGTGGATTGAATAAAGAGGATATGGTGATTCTCTCTCCCGACGAGACATTAAAGGACGGAGCCGTCATTAAAGTACAGTAACACATAACACATAATAATAAAGGCTTAACGATTAAAAAAGTAAGGAAAAGTAATCCTTGCTTTTTTAGTTCATAGATAAAGTTCGTTTTTTTCCTATGAACTGATTTAATTACAATATTTTAATAAATTTTCAAAAAGATAGAAAAAAAATTCAAAGCAAACTGGAGAATATAGCATTAATCTATCTTGAGACAGCCATTTAACAGCAAGCAGGAGGCTATGTATAATCGGCACAGAATAGAGGAAAAATCTGTATTTGTGGAGAATACATGTTAGACCATTGTTATTGGGGGGGAGAGTAGATTGTCAATTTTAATCGGAATCTGTGATGATAATAAAATACAAGTAGAATTAATTGAAGCATACCTGAAATCCCTGGAGCTGCAGGAAGAAATAATTTGCCTCCCATACTATAACGGAGAGGACCTATATGAAGGCTTTCGAGAAAAAAAATTAGACATTATATTTTTAGATATTGAAATGGGGGAACTAAATGGGATTGAAACAGGGCGAAGGATTAGAGAACTAGATGACCAAGTACTTTTAGTATATGTAACAGGGTTTAGGGAATACGCACTGGAGGCCTTTGAATTACAAAGCTTTCACTACCTCATCAAACCAATTACCAAGGAGCGGTTTGAAGCATTGATGGAAGGATTGGTAAAAAGATTGGCTGAAATGAGGTTATATAGAGAAAAAAAGAGAAGCTTTGTCGTAAGGGGTAAGGATAAAGTCCACTATTTAAGTCATGATGAAATCTGTTATTTTGAAAAAAAACAACGGAAGATTGTCGTCAATACCATAAATGGCAGCTATGAATATTTTGCGACAACTAAACAGCTTTTAGCGGAATTGGAGCAAGGGGACTTTATCCAATGCCACCAGGGATTCGTAATCAATTTAAATCGGGTATCAAAGCTCATTGGAAACAAAATATATTTAAAAGGCATTGATTACAGTCTTCCTGTCAGCAGAAGATTTAAGAAAAATGTCCTTTTTTCCATTGAGAAAAAGCTATTTAAGGATTAGGGGGGAAGCCAATGGAATATATCGGATTATTGATCACTAATTTAGCCGATGTATGTTTGATTTACTACTTTGTAAAGGAGATGGTTGGATACAAAGGAAAAAGAGCCTACTTTTATACGGCTGTGTTGGCCCAGTGCTTTATTAACACCTATATTAACGTAGCCCTGGGAATAGCAGATTTTAAAGGCTTTATATTAATGTCTATTACGGCCTCGGTCATTCTCTATGCATTGGTTGAGACACAATTTATACGGGTGATGCTCATTATTGTTATTAGTATGACCCTAATGGGGCTGATAGAGCTGATAACAGGAGGTGTTGTGGCCTTTGTCTTAAGGGTTCCCACTGCCATGCTGCTAGAGCATAATGGGGCCAGACTAATTGGAATCTTGATATCCAAAACCCTATTTTTTGCCATCGCAAAATACACCTTGCCCAGACTTAAGCTTCTGAGCGGTATTAAGCGAAACCAGTATTACACAATTATACTGCTGCTCTTATTAAATCTAATTATTATCTTTATGGCTTTTACCTTTTATAGCTTTGTGGATGATTTGGCGGGTCACGAAATGTTTTACATTCTAGGAATGGGGGCAGGGGCCCTGTTATTTAATTCACTAATGCTGATAATCATTAGACGGCTAATTGAGTACAGCCAGAATGAAACCGCCTGGAAGATGAGGGAAAGGGAATATCGCAATCATTTTTTCTATACTAAGAACATTGAAGAAATGGTAAATACCATGAAGGCACAACGCCATGACTTCAATAATTTTATCAGCACACTTCTGGGATTAATTCATTTAGAAAAGTATGAAGAGGCCAAAAAATATATCTTGTCTTTAACTGAGGAGGTTGCTGCAGTCAATGATGTGGCTGATAATCAAAATCCTGTCATTACAGCCCTGATTAATATTAAGAATCAACGGGTGAAAAGCAACTCCATTACATTTGATTATTGCATTGATCTACCCTACCAGCTGACCATTAAGGACATTGATATAACAGTAATTTTAGGGAATCTACTAGATAATGCCATAGAGGCCTGCCAACGGATTGAAAGGGATAGGAGACGAATCTGCCTCGAAATCTACGTAAAGGACGACATGCTGATTATCAAAATTAACAACAGTAAGGATGAACAGGAAGTAATGCAAAAAACCAAACGCTTTACCAGTAAAGGAAATCGTAGGGATCATGGCTTTGGGTTGTTTAACATCCAACAAATCGTTAAAAAGAATAATGGGATCATAACAATAGAAGACGAAGGAGGAGAATTTAAAGTAAATATAGCCCTGCCTATGGTAATCAAGGGGCGGTGGAGTTAATATTTTTTGCAGGGGAATAATTTTTTTACTGTAAGCCTGTCATTTATGACATAAAGTTGACCACTTTTGCATAATGGGTTGCATTCATTGGTGACAGGTGGTATATTTTGTATAAAACAATTACCATATAAAGGGTGATATAATGATTGAACAGGCATCAATTAAATTAGCGGACAAGCTAATTACTGAAAACATTATTACCATAGAGGATAAAGAGGTATACAGCTATGGTTTTCAGCTCTTACTCTCTATGATTTTAAAAGGAACCGGGCTAATTGTCCTTGGCTTAGTAACGGGTCACGTTGCAGAAACAATCATCTTTGTATTGACCTTTGGCCTATTACGGATTTTTGCAGGGGGAATTCATGCTCATTCCTATTTTAAATGCTTTGCTGTCACCGTGGCACTGGTGTATGCCGCTGTATGGCTCAGTAATCAACTCAATAGCCATAGTGACACAATACTAATATTAGCAATAATCCTTATTCTTTCAAATGCGCTTGTCTTTCTATTTTCCCCCATTGATTCACCCAATAAGCCCCTTTCTAAACAGGAAAAGATAATGAATCGTCATCGAAGCATCATGGTCATTACAATAGGCAGTATAATGATTGTAAGTAGTTTTATACTCGTACCTGCATTCCAATATCATTCAATTATTGCATCCTTGGGCTTCTTCATAGAAGCATTGACCTTAATTAATGTGAGTAAAATCAAACAACTAACGAGGAGGAATAAAAATGAAAGTTATATTTAACGGATTGGCTACAGCAGTTGAAGGCTTAGTAAACTTTAATGTTTCAACCAATTGTTTTATGTTCTTTTATCAACCTCAAATTCCAAAGAAACTGAGCAATAAGTAAACAATACAGCGTATTAATGTTATGCAATAGGGGCAAAAAAGAAAGATAGGAATAGGGATTATCATACACTCTGAATTTAAAAATAGTACAGCATGAGTAAAGCCAGTGCTTGTAATAGCACTGGCTGCTTTATGCTATGGCAAAATTCTTCTGCCTTTACAGATTAGACCGATAAGATCAAAGAAAAATTCCTTAGCCAGTAAAAAGTGTAAATATTATGGTAATTTTATAGTAATATAGTTATAATAAGAGAAAGTCGAGAAAAGTAAAAAGGGGGAGTCCTATGGGAAAACTAGGGGAAAAAATTGAAGATTTATTTACAGTAAAGCAAACAAAATATACGGGAAAAAGAGTGCTTATTACCTTTGCCTTTTTAATCTTGGCAGTGATGAGCTTACCCCTTTACTTTATGTATGAAGATTATGCCTACGAAAAGTATTTGCAGGAATACAGCGCTGTATCCAGCAACGTTAAGGCCTATTATGAAGCCAATGGCCAGTATCCGGTAGGAGAAAGGATTTCATGGGAATCAGAAAAGGATTTAAGAATATTCTTTGAAGAAAATAAGCTAAACTATAACCGAAGACTATACTATATAGACAACAGCCTAATGTCAGAGGCAGAGGACTACGAGAATACCTATATTATAGATATAGACTACGGAACCTTGTTTACCAGTGAATTTAAAATCTATCATTTTGAGCGATGGCATCTGCCTAGATAGGGTTTTTACTACCCTATCGGTTGTTTCCAAGATGGCTGATTATTAAAACAAATCCAATAAATAGTAATAAATAGAGGAATTAACCGTCTAAGGAAGAATTGTTATGTGATAACATTTCACCAGGGCGGTTTTTTTATTTCGTAGGAAAGTTCGATTTTTCCTATGAAATGGGAGGGCTGTTAAGGGGGGCATCCCTTATTAAAATAAGGAGGGTACAGAGAAGCGTCCTAGGGAACCCATGGGTTCTCTGGAAAACAAAGTATTAATTATTCTTTAAAAGACGATAATCCTGGAGAGGCTATATATATTAAGTTCCTTGAAATTAAATGGGAGGTTATCTCATGAAAGCATTTTTAAAAATCTTTGGGATCACCACTACCATTGCTACGATAGCGATGATATTAACGGTATCCTGTGTGATGAATAGTTATAATCAATTTAAAAACGAAGCTGTATCCACGGCAGAACCAGAACACCAATACCTGGAGTCAGATGACGACCAGGAAGACCTTGACCCCTATAGGGCGATGATTAAAAGAAGTAAACGAATCAACCTTTTGGTGATAGGTGTTGCAGAATATAATTTAGCCGATACCTTAATGCTGATTAGTTACGACCCAAAGTTAAGGCGTTATGATCTCATATCGATACCTCGAGATACCTATTATGAGCGGGAGGGCTATACCAACCGAAATGATTTTAAAAAAATCAATGCAGCCCATGGAGTGAAGGAGAATAAAGTACAATCCACCATGAACGCTGTCAGTAATTTGCTGGACATTCCCATACACAACTATGTTCGATTGGATTATGAGGTTGTGGCCAAAATGGTTGATGCCGTTGACGGTATTACAGTGGATATCAAGAAACCCATGTATTACCGTGACGACATGGATACACCGCCCCTATTAATTAATTTCCCTGCCGGGACCACCACCCTAGATGGAGAAAGTGCCGTTAAATACTTACGATATAGAAATGATAAAGAGGCTGACCTGGGTAGAATTAAACGACATCAAGATTTTGTCAATAAATTTATTAAAAAGGCCATGGGACTAAATCTAATCAAAATTAGTAATATTGCCAAGGAGCATCTTGACACCAATGTGGACTTTACCGAAGCCCTTCGCTATGCGAAGGATTTTGTCATAGATACTTCAGACCTCGGCAACATGCGTACAATCCCCGCAACACCTGAAAAAATAAAGGGTATTGACTTTCTCATTCCAGATTCCCAAGGCATTAAAAAATTGATAGAGGAAATATATCAGCAATAAAAAGCCCAAATTCAGGGACAATATAAAAAAAGATGAACTTTCTCGATTGATAATCGTATATTAATATAATACTAAAGGACAAGGAGGAATGGCATATGATCAAAATTAATCACCTGACCAAGGGTTATAACAAAGGAGAAATCAAGGCCGTAGACGACCTTTCGCTCCATGTTAAGCCCGGAGAAATCTTTGGCTTTCTTGGGCCCAATGGGGCAGGGAAAACCACTACCATAAAAATGATGGTGGGACTTTTAAATCCCGATAAGGGGAGCATAGCGATTAATGGACATGATAACCAGAAGGATGTTATCAATGCAAAGTTAAATATCGGGTATGTACCGGATAACGCCGATGTTTACGATCGATTAACCGGGGTGGAATACATTAACTTTATCGCCGATGTCTACGGCGTACCTAAGGAAGTAAGAAAAAAGCGAATGCAAAACTTCCTTGAAATATATGGACTCAAGGATGCCGCCGGGGATTTAATTAAGAGCTACTCCCATGGAATGAAACAAAAAATTGTATTAACTGCAGCGCTGATTCACAACCCGGCCCTCTGGATTTTAGATGAGCCCCTGGTGGGACTAGACCCCAAATCAGCCCATCAGCTTAAAATACTCATGAGGGAGCATTGCGATCAGGGGAATACAGTCTTCTTTTCCACCCACGTGTTGGAGGTGGCAGAGAAGCTCTGCGATAGAATTGGAATTATCAATAGAGGCAAACTAATTGCCATTGGTACCCTGGAAGAACTAAGACATGGGGATCAGGCAGAATCCCTGGAAAATATATTCCTGGAGTTGACAGAAGATGAGTAGGTTATTTTCATTAATAAAAACCAATTTAAGAGCAAATTTTGGAGTCTCAGTCCTGAAATATTATGCCAGAACAAATCCCAAAAAGCTTTTGGGTTCGGCAGGAATTTTATTGGCTATTGTGGTAGGTTTTGGTTCCCTGGCCATTGCTGTCGGAGCCTTGATGGATCAAATCTATGGAACTGCCATTCAGTTGAACCAGCCAGAGCTGGTAATTACCATTTCCTTTTTAATGGCCCAGTTGTTAGTTTTATTTTTTGGAATATTTTATGTGATGAGTGTATTTTATTTTTCTAAGGATATACAATTCCTAATTCCCTTGCCCCTTCGACCCTATGAAGTCTTGGGAAGCAAGTTTGTAGAAGTTATCCTATACGAATATATAACCCTTATTCCCTTACTATTGCCTGCCCTATTTATCTACGGCAGAGGAACCGATCAAGGCTTATTGTATTGGGGTAAGGCCCTGCTGGTTTTTTTGGCGTCCCCAGTGCTTCCCCTGGTATTGGCTACCCTCTTTGTGGTCGTCCTGATGAGATTTATTAATCTTAGGAAGCACAAGGATAAATTGGCGGTAATTGGAGGACTCCTAGGATTTATTCTGGCCATGGGTATTAACTTTTTTATGAATAACCAACTCCAAACGAATAACATAGAAAATGTGTTAACAAGTCAAATTGACTTTATCAAGTTGGTAGGGCAACGGTTCCCTCCCAGCATATGGGCTACCTTGGGTATCACCCAGAATGGGGCAGTAGGACTGGGGAATCTGGCCTTACTAATAGGAGTCTCCCTGCTGCTGTTTATTGGGTTGCTATGGGTGAGTAATGTATTCTTCTACCGAGGGCTCCTTTCCGGGCAAGAAGTAAGTCAGAAACGAAAAGCCTTAACTGAGGAAGAAATGGAGAAAAGATATAATCGAAGCAGCAGCCCTGTAGTGGCTATATTCTGGCGAGAATGGAAATTACTTCTTAGAACCCCTGTCTATGTGTTAAATTGTTTTGCGGGGATCATCATTGGGCCTATTTTTATTATTATGCCCTTTATCACTGGTCAGGAAGCAGGATTAACAATGGCAGTGGACTTTTTGAAAGAAGTGGCTCCAATCTATTATGTACTGATTGGCAGTGGATTGTTAATTCTTTTCAGCGGAACCAATGCAGTGGCCCCCACAGCCGTTTCCAGGGAGGGGAAGGATTTTTGGCTGTCTAAAATGATTCCCATGGCTCCCAGGGATCAAATGAGAGGGAAATTACTTCATTCCATTATGATTACCTTCATGACAATTATTGTAGGTTTGCTTACTTTTTTCTTGGTCTTCAAGCTCCCCTGGCTGGATACCCTATGGATATTAGCACTTGCCTTCCTTGGTTCCACCTGCCTGGTGATAGTAGGTATGATTATAGATGTGATCCATCCTAAGCTGGAATGGACTAATCCCCAGGAGGCAGTAAAGCGAAATATCAATGTGTTGTTTCAAATGTTAGCATCCATAGGTTATATCGGCCTATTCTTCTTATTGACGAAGGTATTTTTGAAAACTAATTTGGCTCCTATAGTAATCTATCTTATTTTTGCTGCCATTACCGGGGCATTGTGCATCCTATTCAGAGGAATACTCTTTAGGCTGGCAGATAAAAAATATCAAAGGATAGAGGGATAATATAAAATGTGGCAGTCCCATGGGCTGCCACATTTTTAAATTACTATTTTATGATCTTTGCCTTCTCGGATAAGACCTCGTTCATACTGCCGGTACGGTAGCCCAGTAGATCCAGTGTAACATAGTCAAAACCGATTTCTTTCATATAGCTACCTACCCTGTCCATTAATTCAAGGTCAAAAAACTTGCTTCTTTCCTCCTTCGCCACTTCAATCCGGGCAATTTTATCATGATGACGCACACGGATTTGTGTAAAGCCAGCATCCATTAAATATTGTTCCGCCAGCTCCACCATCTTGAGCTTTTTAACAGTGATTTCGTTCCCATAGGGGAATCGGGAAGAAAGGCAGGCAAAGGCAGGCTTGTTCCAGGTAGGGATATCCATCTCCCTGGAAAGTTGTCTTATGTCATCCTTGGTCAGCTGGGCTTCCTTTAAGGGGCTGACCACTTCTAGCTCCTGGGCAGCGTGCATACCAGGGCGATAGTCTGAAAGATCATCAAGATTAGAGCCATCCAGCACATGCTTTAGTCCATGCTCCTGGGCCACCTTACGAACCTTGGTAAAGAGCTCGTGCTTACAATAGTAGCATCGGTTAACAGGATTTTTGGCAAAGCCATCAATCTCTAACTCCTCAGAAACAATTACCACATGCTTTACCCCGAAGCTGGAGGCATATTGCTGGGCTTCTTTAAATTCTCGCTCTGGATACGTAGAGGATTTAGCTGTAACGGCAATAACGCTGCTACCTAATACCTCATGGGCAATTTTCAACAGGAAGGTACTATCTACACCTCCGGAAAAGGCTACAGCGGCACTCTCAAGATTCCTTATCATTTCTTTAAGCCTGGTTAGTTTTTGTTGAAGCTCCATCGTAAATCCTCCTTAACAAATCTTATCCCTTACTAAAAAATATTTGGTTTTAGCTTACCATATTATCACACTGCATTCAATTACAAGATAATTGTTAATCGTTATTTTCTTTAGAATTGTATGATACTAGGGAAAAAAGTTAAAATTATGTACTGATAAGAGATTGCTAGAGGCATTTATACAGTAAGTATCATAAGGAATCAGGAAGGGGTTAGTCTATTGAAAAAGTACAGATTAAGAACAGCTATAGGAGTATTGCTTACTATTATAATTACAGTAACCGGATGTCAACAATCCTCCTATGAAAAAGATCGGGAGCCCCCTTCTGTTCCTCTCATCACGGGGGTAGAGCCAGGGAAAACCTACAATCATCCCGTTACCGTCTATGTAGAGGAAGAAACCGGTGTAACCTATGAGGCTCGTATTAATGATGATATATATTCCTTAGGTACCGCCTTCCCCAGGGAGGGGAATCATCTTTTGGAAGTCACAGCCATTAAGAAGCGTAATCAATTGACCTCCAGTGTTCAACTGGCGTTTTCTATAGATAATTCGCTGCATACAAATGAAGAGCTGGCCTATTTTTTAGAAATTGCCCTTGGAAGCGAATACGGAGGCGATCCAGGCCGAATTAAAAAATGGGTGCAGGATTTGAGGATTGAAGTACTGGGGAATCCTGGGGAGCAGGACCTCCAATGCTTGAAGGAGGTAATGTCAGAGCTACAGGAACTAACCCAGGGGGTAAAGCTTTACTTTGACAATGAAAACCCCAATGTTTCAATTTATTTTATTCCCCACGCTGAATTTAAAAACCATGCTCCAGAGGAGATTGCAGATGGCAATTGGGGTCTCTTTTGGCAATATGAGGGAACCAGGGGAGAAATTAATGGTGCTAAGATTTTAGTGGAAATCGATCAAGGAAATCAAAGCTCTCGTAATCACCTCATTAGAGAGGAGCTAACCCAGGCTATGGGATTAGGAAATGACTCCTGGCAATATCCAGATAGCATTTTTTATCAGGGATGGTCAACAACCGATCATTTTACAGAGATAGACAAAAAGCTCATTACCCTTCTATATGATAAAGAAATAGAGCCTAATACCGAATTAACGGCCCTTGAAGCCTATCTTAAAACCCTGGCTCTTGCCCATCAAAATGAAAGGGTACAGGTGTTTCCTATCAATGAAGGATTACAGGATCCAGAATTTTTTCGCTTTCGACAGGAGCTGTTAAGAAGGGTCAGGGAAAGGGATATAGATTTTTTGTTAAAAAACATAGATCCTGATTATCAGCAGGAGGACCAGGGGAAGAAGGGGATAGAGGCCTTTAAGGAACATTGGATCTATGAAGGCAATCAAGAAGAATCCTATGTCTGGAAGCTTTTAGAGAAGGTAATTCCTCAAGGGGGAACCTTTATCAATGATAGACTAACAGCGTTTGAAGCTCCCTACATTTATACACGGCTGCCTGAGACATATCACAGCCACGAATACTTGGTAGCCCTGGGAAAAAATATAAAAGTTCATAAAGGGCCCAATCAAGCTTCCCCAGTGATAGGAACCCTCTATTATGATGCAGTAAGGCAATTGAGCCCTGATGAGAACCTATCCCCCAATGGAGGGAGCCCATCAGATGAATCTATATATTGGAGTTACATTGAGACACAGCAGGGCCTAAGGGGCTATGTAAAGGAAACCGTCCTTTATCCGGCCCTTGGAAATCGTATCTTATTTGAAAAAATCCATGGGGAGTGGAAAATCAAGCATATTTCCGATTAATCTGGGCTAATATCTCAAATTAAGAAATAGTATTTTAACAAACGTCACTTTGTAGTATAATGATTTAGTCTATACTATAATTAAAGGAATGAGTGTATGAAAATCCTATACATTGATCGGGAAACAGGAAAAGAACGGGTTGAAGCAGTCCCAGGAGATAAGCTAATTCAATGGAGCTATAACACAAATATCGGAAAAGGATTTTTGGAGCTATTTACTAAAAAGAAGCTGTTCTCTAATTTCATGGGCTTTCTAATGAATACATCCTATAGCAGAAGGAAAATAAAATCCTTTGTGGAGGATCATCAAATCGATTTAAAGGAGTCAGAGCGAGAAACCCTTGAGGAATACGAAAGCTTTAATGATTTTTTTATCAGGAAGCTAAAGAAAGAGACAAGGCCCATTGATACAAGACCACATATACTTATTTCTCCAGCTGATGGGAAAATATTGGTCTTTGAAGCCATTAATATACATCGGCTTATCCAAGTGAAGGGCTTAGAATATACCTTGGCAGAGTTAATTGGAGACGAAGCCCTGGCAACAGAATATGAGGGAGGCGTTTGTATCGTCGTACGGCTGGCCCCTGCTGATTACCATCGCTTTCATTTTCCCCAGGGGGGGATACCTACCAAAAGTCAGCCTATTAAAGGAAGCTATTATTCCGTAAATCCCCATGCCCTGAAACGAATAGAAAAGCTGTACTGTCAAAATAAAAGGGAGCTGACGGTCTTAGAAAGTGATTATTTGGATAAAATCCTTATGCTTGAGGTAGGCGCCACAGGGGTAGGAACAATTATTCAAACCTATCAGCCAGGCCAGCGAGTTGAAAAAGGAGCGGAAAAGGGATATTTTAAATTTGGCGGCTCTACTACAATTCTATTTCTGAAAAAGAATGTCATTAAGATGGATCAGGATTTACTCGATAATACAGAGCAAGGTTATGAAACCAAGGTAAAGATGGGAGAAGCCCTGGGCAAGGCATTAAAGAAGGAACCGATAACATAAAAAAATGACGATCCAGATCGTCATTTTTTATGTACCTATTTTTCTGTAACAAAGGTTGTGAACATTTCCGTACGGGCTTTACAGACAGGGCAGTTGTCCTCCAGGGCACCGGTTAAGGTATAGCCACAGATATCACAGACATGAACTGTATCTTCAGCATAATCCTCTTTAGCGTCTACAGCTGCCTTTGCATTGGCAAACAGCGCAGTATGGGTTTTTTCCGCCTCTAGGGCAAATTCAAAGGAGCGAATGCTTCCCTTTTCTCCTTGAAGATTGGCTACGGCAATAAATGCAGGATACATTTGTTCAATTTCGTGGTTTTCTCCGTCAATTGCTCCCTGTAGGTTTTCAGAGGTGGTAGTTTGGCCAAAGCCAGCCCCAGCTGTTACAGAAGCATCCCCTACCTCATTCTTCAGTTCCTTAAAGTGGTTTCCAGCATGGATTCTTTCGGCATAGGCTACGGCCTTAAATAGGTTCGCCACATTTGAATACCCTTCCTTAGCAGCAAACTCGCCCCATAAAAGATAACGCATATGGGCCATGCTTTCTCCCCCAAATGCGGATTTTAGATTGGTTTCAGTCATTGCGTTCATAAAATCTCCTCCTTCATATAAATTGGCGCCAATTTATTATATCATAATAACTAACGCCCCTATAGAAATACCCCCTGGAATCAGATTTAAACAAAGATTTTAATTGCTTCAAAAGGACTTTTACGATCAATATAGAAACTACAATAATATAGTATTATAATCCTTGTTCAGTGAGGACAGAAGGATTGACTGGGGAGGGCGCAGATGAAGAAAGACAAAATAACGGGAAAAAAAGTACAAGTAAAAGAGGCAATCCAGAGGAGCTTAATCCAAGGGGCCATTGCTGCGGCCGTGGCTGGGTTAATCGGAATGGTCTTTGGATTAGTAAAGGGCTTAGATCCAATGGGGGGAGCCATAAGACTTATCTATGCCCTTGGGGTAGTGCTTATTGTCATTGCCCTGTTCAGTGCCCCAGCCTTAATGCAGCGGTTAGATAACCGCAATAAAACCTACTCTAAGGAAGAGATTCAGCTGTCGATGAAGGAACGGAACGATCGGCTAAGGACCCAGTGGATGGCTTATCTCAGGGCCTTTGTAGTGCTGTTAATAGCCATATTGCTAGAGACGATTAAATTCTACGTGCTATAGGAGGAAATTCATGTTAATCAAGCAATTAAAGGAAATAGACAGAAATCATTTAAATCAGCAAATAGAAATGATAGCCATGCTGGTGGAGGCCAAGGTCAAAACCACAAAAAATGAAAAAAAGTATGCTGATTTAATCCTTCAGGATGCCTCAAGAAGAATGGAGGCAAAATGCTGGGATTATGAAGAAAACCAGCAGTTCTTTCAGGATCTGTCGGAAAATGAGATATTGCAGCTGACCGTTTTGGTGGGAGAATACCAGGGGCAGCTACAGCTGACGGTTAAGAGATTGGCCAGGGTGCCCGAGGGGCAGGTCAAAATGGATGATCTGGTTCCCATCAGCGATTGGGGGCTAGAGACCTTGAAAAAGGGCCTGGGATACTTTTATGAAAAGGTTGAGGCTCCCCATCTGAGGGAATTATTAGATCGAATGATTTTCAATGAAGCTTACTTTGAAAAATTCAGTACTTATCCTGCGGCCCGACAGGTGCATCATAATTTTTACCATGGATTACTTCAGCATGTACTGGAGGTATTGAAGTATTCCTACTCTGTGGCAGTGACGAAAAAGCTTTCCCAAAGACAGCTGGAAAGGCTGATTGTCATGGGACTGCTCCATGATTGGGCTAAGATTTATGAATACAAGCCCCTCCCCTCCATAGGCTTTACTGAGGAGGGCACCATGCTGGGGCATATTTTTCTGGGGGCCCATCAAGCCTTGAATGAAATGAATGAAATTGAAGGCTTTAATCAAGAGGATAAGCTGATTATATTAAATGGTATACTAGGTCATCACGGTAGATTAGAATATGGTTCACCTGTGCTGCCAAAAACTGTCGAAGCACAAATCCTGCATCATGCTGATAAAATGTCGGGAGATATAGAAAGCATTTTGTCCTTTCTCAGGGAGGAGGAAACAAAGGAAGAGCCCTTTACTGGGAAACTTTGGAACATGGGGACGGAATACTACAAAAAAGGATAGAGAAAAGCCCAGCCTGCACATTTTCCATATGCTGCTCTGCTGGGTTTTCTCATAGGATATGATATAATTTAACCATAGAAGCTGAAGAACTGAGGTGAAGTAATGGGGATCAAATATATTCTAGGAAGAAGCGGTGCAGGAAAGACCAGCTACATATTAAGAGAAATAAAAGACAGGCTGAACAACAAGCAAAACCAAAAACTGATTCTGCTTGTACCGGAGCAGTTTACACTGCAGGCTGAGCGAGATCTGGTAGAAAAGCAAGAATTAGAGGGAATTATGCAGGTGGAGGTGTTGAGCTTTTCCCGATTGGCCTATCAGGTATTGAATGAGGTGGGAGGCTTAACCCAGATTACTATAAATGATATTGGAAAAAACATGGTAATTAGAAAACTTCTGGAAGAATTGGGAAGGGAGCTGACTATCTACGAAAAAACTGCCAGGCAGGAGGGCTTTGTTCTTAAAATTAACGAACTAATCAGCGAGATGAAGCAGCATGACATATTGCCCCAGGAGCTAATGCTCATGAATTCTATGGAGGGAGAGCCCCTTCTAAAAATGAAGCTCCAGGACTTTTCTTTATTGTATGAGCATTTTAATCGCTATCTTGAAAATGCTTATATTGATACTGAAGATCATATTAATCTATTGATAGAAAAGCTAAAGGAATCAAAGGATCTGGAGGGAGCAGAGCTTTGGATCGACGGATTTCATCATATGACACCCCAAACCTTGAGAATCGTTGAGGAGCTAATGAAAAAGGCAAGGCAGATTAACATTGCCCTAACTATGACTCCTAGTCCCAGTAACAGGGAGGGTGATCTGTTTACCGTAACAGATAAAACCCTGAAGCAAATTAATCAAATTGCCCAGGGACTGGGGATTAAGGAGGAAAAGGTCTTCTTACCCGGCATTGAAGCACGTAAAGGACCTCAGCTTGACCATCTGGAAAAGGAAATCTATGCCTACCCCTATCATCCCTATGGAGGAAGGGTAGAAGAAATAGAAATATTTGCAGCGGCCAATTTATATACAGAAATTGAGCAGGTGGCAGGAAGAATTCTGGACCTAGTGAGGGACCAGGGCTATCGTTTTAAGGACATTGCCATCGTCAGCGGTGACCTGGGCAGCTATAGCATGATGATCAAACGGGTTTTTCAGGAATATGAAATTCCCTGTTTTATGGATGAAAAGAGAGATATAATGGATCATCCCCTAGTTGAGCTTATTTTAGCCGCCATCGATATCATTAGCAAAAGATTTCGATATGAGGATGTATTCCGATTTTTAAAGACTGGATTTAGTGAACTGACAAAGGATGAAATTGAAGAACTGGAGAATTACGTTATTGCCTATGGCATAAGGGGAAGTCAATGGGAGCAGGACTTCACCAAAAAACAAGATGAGGATTTAACCCTGCTTAATGGACTTAGAAAGAAATTTTATGGGCCCCTGGGGAATTTCAAGGAGGTCTTGAAGCAAACTCAAACAGTGCTGGATGTAACTAAGGGGCTCTTTACCCTGCTGCAGCAAATCAGGACAGAAGAGAAGCTGGAGCATTGGATTGAAAAATTAAAGGAACTGGGTCGTTACGACTCAGTTAATGAAAATACCCAGATATGGAACACAGTAATGGCTATATTTGATCAGCTCTCAGAAATTCTGGGAGACAAGGAAGTTACCCTCAAGGAATATAGAAAGGTGCTGGAGGCTGGCTTTGGGGCTTGTGAAATTGGGGTTATTCCCTCTACTATTGACCAGGTATTGGTAGGAAACCTGGATCGTTCTAGAAGTCATGATATTAAGGCCCTCTTTGTGGTGGGGGTGAACGATGGTGTTTTGCCGTTATTGAAGGAAGAATCAGGACTACTTTCAGATCAAGAGCGAAGGCTGCTAAAGGAAAAGGGAATCACACTGGCATCCTATGGGGAGAGCAAACTGGCAGAGGAAAAGTTCTCGATTTATATGGCCCTGGTAAAGCCCTCTCAGTATTTGTGGTTAAGCTATGCAGCTGCAGATCAAGAGGGAAGAGCCCTCAGGCCGTCAATTCTAATTGATCGCTTCAAAAAGCTATTTCCTAAAATCAAAATAAAAAGTGATGTGGTAAAGCAGCCCCAGGATGAATTAAATTACGTAGCTACCCCGAATAGTACCTTTAAATATCTGGTAGAAAACATGCGCCTTACCCTAGACGGAAAGGACAGCCATGACCTGTGGTGGGATGTACTGGTTTGGTACCACGGAAATCCTCAGTGGATTGAGCGGAAGGAGCTAATGATTAAGGGACTTTTCCACGAAAATCAAATTCATTATATAGGGGGCGCTAAGGCCAGGGAACTATATGAAACGCCAATACACGCCAGCATCTCCAGATTAGAACGCTTTTCAAACTGCCCCTTTTCCCATATGGTGACCTACGGCTTAAGACCCCAGGAAAGAAAGGAATACCAGCTTAAAAATCCAGATATTGGAAGGCTGTTTCATTATTCTCTAGAGCGGTTCGGTAAAAGGCTCCAGGAAGAGCAGCTGGAATGGCGTAGTCTGGAACGGCAGCAATGTGATCAAATTGTAGATTCAGTCATAGAGGGGATGCTGGAAACCTTTGAAAATGGCATATTGTTAAGCACCCACCGCTATCAATATATGGTGAATCGCCTCAAGCGAATCAGCAAGCGAGCCCTCTGGACCCTGACGTCCCATTTGAAAAGTGGAAATTTTACTCCCTTGGGTCATGAATTGCAGTTTTCAAATCAGGAGGGAGCTGCCCTACCAGCCCTCATCATTGAATTGGAAGAGGGAGAAGAAATTTATCTTCAAGGGATCATTGACCGGGTAGACGTGTTAACCGATGAAGAGGGGCAATATATTAAAATCATAGACTATAAATCCGGTAATCAGGATTTTAGCTTATCCGATGCTTATTATGGGCTTCAGCTCCAGCTTTTGGTTTATATGGATGCAGTGCTTTCAGTGGAATCCTTCAGAAATGTGAAGCTTTACCCGGGGGGGATTTTCTACTTTAGAATAGACGATCCCCTAATTAAGACAACGGAGCGAGCAACAGAACATATTGAACAGGAAATTAACAAGGCCCTAAAGCTGAAGGGGATGGTGCTGAAGGATCTGAAGGTCATTAAAAACATTGACAGTGCCATTGAGGGCAGCTCAGACATTATTCCGGTACGATTAAATAAAGGAGATGAAATCTCAAAAACCTCCTCAGTGTTAACGGCAGAGGACTTTCAGGATGTACTGGCCCATATTCGACATATTATCAAGGAAATTTCCAGGGAAATATTGAAGGGTAATGTCAAAATTTTACCCTGTAAGAAGGGAAAACAAGTATCCTGTCAATATTGTCAATATCAAGCCATCTGTCAATTTGACGGATTATTAGAGGACAACCTGTATCGAATGATTAAGGAATTAAAGGATGAAGAGATATTAGAAAAAATTAAGACAGAAGGAGAGGTGTTGGCCGATGCCTAACTGGACACCAGAGCAGCAGGCAGCAATTGATTCAAGAGATAGTAATTTATTGGTGGCCGCTGGGGCAGGCTCCGGGAAAACAGCAGTGCTGGTAGAACGGATTATTCGGCTGATGATTGATGATGAGGTAAACATCGATGAATTACTCATAGTTACCTTCACCAATGCGGCTGCCGGGGAAATGAGAGAACGGATCGCAGCTGCCATTGTGAAGGAATTGGAGCAAAGTCCAGGAAAGGAGGAGCACATTCGCAAACAGATGACCCTGTTAAATCGGGCAACCATTGCAACCCTCCATGCCTTTTGTATAGAGGTGGTAAAACGAAATTTTCACCTAATTGATATTGATCCGTCCTTTCGGATCGGAGACGGAACAGAAACGGGTATTCTTCAAGCTGAGGCCATGGATGAACTATTTGAACGGGAATATGAAAAGGCAGATCCCTGCTTTCTCTGTTTGGTGGAATCCTTTGGAGGGAATCGAGAGGATATCCCCCTACAGGAAATAGTGCTAAAGATTTTTCGATTTATTCAAAGTAAGCCCTATCCCTATCAATGGCTTGAGGAGCAGGTAACCAGCTTCCATATTGATGTGGAGGCGCTGGAAAATAACAGCTGGGGAAGGGCCATTAAAAACAGTATTGGCATCAGGCTCCAGGGGGCTCGGGAGGAATTTGAGTCGGCCATAGATCTATGTCTAAAGCCTGGGGGACCCGAAGTTTATTTAGCTGCCATTGAAGGGGACCTGCTGATATTGGATGAATTACAGGCTTCTCTGGAATTGGGATTGAGTCAGCTCTATGGGAAGCTAAAGGGGGTCAAGCACAAAACCCTAGGGAGAGCCCCCAAGGATTGTGACGAAGTTCTCAAGGAAGAGGCTAAAGCCCACCGGGATCAGGGGAAAAAGATTATTAGTAAGCTGGTACAGGATTACTTCAGTCTTTCTCCGGAGGAATATGCGGAGGACCTAAAGGAACTGGCACCCAATATGGAATATTTAGGGCAGCTGGTTCAAGCCTTTGGTGAAGCCTACCGATCAAAAAAAATGGAAAAGGGAATTCTGGATTTTAATGATTTAGAGCATTATGCCCTGACAATTCTAGAAGACTCCCTTGTGGCCCGGGAATATCAAAATAAATATCAATACATATTCGTTGACGAATATCAGGATAGTAATATTGTTCAAGAAACCATTATCAACCGAATCAAAAGACGGGATAATTTATTTCTGGTGGGGGATGTAAAGCAAAGCATTTATCGCTTTCGACTGGCTGATCCCAGCCTTTTCATTGAAAAATATGAATCCTTTCAAAGGGATGACGGGGCAGTGGACAGAAAAATTGATTTGTCTAAGAATTTCCGCAGCAGAGGAGAAATACTAAAGGGCGTAAATTTCATATTTAAAAACATCATGACTAAGACCCTGGGAGAGGTGGACTACACCCCTGAGGCCTATCTGTACCAGGGGGCCAGCTTTGAACCCCTGGAAGCCAACTCCCTAGAGCTGCACCTGATTGAAAAGGACCATCAGTCAGTAGAATTAGAGGAGGAACTGGAGCTCCTTGAGGATATTGAGGTAGAGGCAAAGATTGTAGCCTCAAGGATTAAGGCGTTGCTTCAGGAGGAAATTTTTGATGCCAGGGAAAATACCTACCGTAAAATTAATTATCAGGATATTGTGATTCTGCTGAGAACGACCCAAGGCTGGGGAGAGATTTTTCAGGAGACCTTTACAAAGGAAGGGATTCCCGCCTATGCCGATGCCAATACAGGCTATTTTGAAACGACAGAAATCAATTTGTTTATGAGTCTCTTAAAAATATTGGATAATAAAAGGCAAGACATCCCCCTGTTAAGTGTGATGCGTTCTCCCATTGGTAATTTTTCTACAGAGGAACTTATCGACATCAGAATTTTCCATAGAAAGGGCAGTTATTATGAAGCCATTAGCCAGTACCTTCTAAAGGGAGAAGATCCCCTGAAAGAGAAGCTGAAAAGCTTTATTGACAGATTAAATCGATGGAGTGAAACAGCCCGATACATGAAGCTTGAGGAATTCATTTGGAAGCTGCTGATTGACACCGGTTTCTATCATTATGTGGGGGCAATGCCTGGAGGAAAGCAAAGACAGGCCAACCTTAGAATATTACTTGATCGGGCCAGTCAATTTCAAAAAACCTCCATAAAGGGGCTCTTTAACTTTATTCACTTTGTCTCAAAAATACAAAGCAGCAAGGGGGATCTAGGTTCTGCAAAAATATTGAATGAAAACGACAATGTGGTAAGAATAATGAGTATCCATAAGAGTAAAGGGCTGGAGTTTCCCGTTGTGATCGTGGCGGGTATCGGGAAAAACTTCAACCTTAGTGATTCCAAAGATCGTATTTTACTGCACCGGGACCTTGGTATGGGGCCCCAATATGTGGATGCTAGTCTGCGGGTCACCCGAGATACCCTTGCCAAAATTGCCATGAAGGATCAAATTAAACTCGAAAGCCTATCGGAGGAAATGCGTGTATTGTATGTAGCCTTAACCCGCCCAAAGGACAAGCTCATTTTAGTAGGCTCGGGCAGAAGCCTGCCAAAGCTCTGCAAAAAATGGAGTCAGGGAAACAGTACCTATAGACTGTTTTCCAGTAAGTCCTATTTAGATTGGCTGATAACCGTTTTGATGGTCCATCCCCAGGGAGAGCCCCTTAGAGATTTGGCAGAGGTTAGCTTGGAGGCTGACCAGCTGCTTCAGGATGAGTCAAGCTGGAAAATCTTTATTACCCATCGCAGCAATCTCCAGTTGGAACAGACAGAGGAGAGGGGACGGAAAAATGAAGTAAAGGATCAGCTGATCAATCCGGCAGGACCCCAGGGGGAACAGTATGATCTGATAAGCAAACGCCTTAACTGGTGCTATCGGCACAAAGAGGCCTTCTATATCCCATCAAAGCTTTCAGTAACCGATATTAAACTGGCTCAATTCAGGCGGTTGGAAAGCCTTGGGCATAAAATTCCTCCTTTGGTGAAAATGCCCAAATTTATTGAGGACAGCAAGGAATTCACCGGGGCAGAAAAGGGAACGATTCTGCACTTTGTTCTTCAGCATCTAGATTTAAAAAGGGTGGAAACTAGGGAAGAAATCCAGGGCCAATTGGGGGAGCTGCTGGATCGGGAACTGTTAACGGCCCAGGAAGCCGATACGGTAAATCCAGAAAAGCTCTTGGCCTTCTTTAAATCATCTATAGGAAACCGAATGCTTCAAGCAAAGCAGGTCTATCGAGAGGTGCCCTTTAACATTAAAAAAAGAGCAGGGGATGTCATTGAACACCTGAGGGAATCCGATGAAACCCTTCTGGTACAGGGGATCATCGACTGCTATTTTGAAGAGGAAGGCTCCTTCGTTCTTCTTGATTATAAGAGTGATTTTTTGTTGGGAGAGGATCGAGGGGAAATAAAGGCGAAATATATTACTCAATTAAATTTATACCAGGAGGCCTTGGAAAGAATAACTGGTAAGTCCGTGAAGGAGAGATATCTGTATCTCTTTTATACCGATGAAGCGCTTAAGCTCTAAATAGGGTTCATGATTAAGAAATAAGAAAGTATTTTTACGAGAAACTTTTAGATTGAGAAATAATTGGGTATCTTAAATACACATCAGGAAATATCTTATGAAAAAAGGGTGAAATTTAAAAGGAAAAGAGGGATGGGTTATGTTGGCTAGGGAAATTATGACTACTGATGTTATCACTGTGAAAAAGGATGATACGGTGGAGCAGGTCATCAAGCTTTTGATGGAGCATAATGTCAGTGGATTACCGGTTATTGATGATGAAAAACATGTTGTTGGAATTATCTCTGAAGGGGATTTGATCTATCGAAGTAAAAAGCTGCAAATTCCCAGCTACTTTACTATTTTAGACAGTTACATCTTTTTAGAAAGCACCAAGTCAATACAAGAACAGATTAGAAAGATGGTAGGCTATCGGGTGGAAGATGTCATGACCGAGAAGGTAATTGTAGCCGATGTTGAAGAAAACATAGAAGAAATTGCTACCCTAATGGCTGCCAAGAAGGTAAATCGGGTTCCGATTGTTGAAAATGATAAGCTTGTAGGAATTATCAGCAGAAGGGATATTATCAGGGCCTATGCCAACAGCTAACAGCCCATGGGAGAGTCTAAGGTAAAAGCAGCCTCCAGCGTATTTCTTTGCGCCGGAGGCCTTTATTTTTTCATAGGAAAGTTCGTTTTTTTCCTATGAAATGGGGGGTGTTAAGGGGGGGCGTCACCCCTTATTAAAATAAGGAGGGTACAGCGAAGCCTCCTAGGGAACCCATTGGTTCCCTGGAAAACAAACGTGGCGATAGCCACTTTTGTTCTAATTATATTATTGTTAAATGATTAACAAAAATATGAGGGAGACATAGTAGAAATAAATCCTGTAATCCAAAAAAATTTAGGTAGATGATATAGATCATAATGAAAAATTAGACAATATATGCTATGAATCCACTAAAAATTCAATGATTTTAAAAGCTGCCAGTATAGTAATCGATAAAAAATAGCAAATAAAATTGACTCAAATCAATTTAAGATTAAAAAAAGTTAACTAAAATCTGTGTTTTCTTAAATTATAATTGACATATAATTGTCAAAATACTATAATATTCTAAAGAACTTGGACAAA
>SWCF01004395.1_pt1 | contig 30503 bp, 47 predicted proteins | sample 4690081 | NCBI WGS metagenome assembly SWCF01 (sample SAMN10267280, study PRJNA491770) | bioreactor metagenome | isolation source: DHS bioreactor inoculated with | place: Japan: off Shimokita Peninsula
GGAGTACCAGATCTCGCACCACAGCTCACCGCCGAGGCCCGCCGTGACCATCACCCAGAGGTACACGCGGCCGCCGATGACGATCGCATCGCACGGCAGCACGGTGGTGAAGGTGTCGTTGTCGTGCTGGTACGGCCACAGCTGGTCGCCGCCGCGGCACGCGCCGTCGATGACGATCGGCTGGGTCATGTCCCGGGTGGGTGAGGTGACGATGACCGGCGAGCGCCAGTCCGGTCCGCCGGCGGCCTGAGTGGTGCCGCCGAAGGTGTCGCCGAAGATGTACCCGACCCTCCCGTTCGGCAGCACGATCGGGATCCCGAGATCGGTGCCGCCGATCGGCCGCGGGATGTTCTGGACGGGATTGAGATCGCGGACCTTGGTCATGGTCAGCTGCCGAGGATCTGGGCGACGTCGAGCTGCAGGTGCGCCGCGATGGCGCGCAGCAGCAGGTTGTTCTCCCGCGCGAGCGCGGCGGTGCGCAGCACGTGCCCGCGCATGGTCGTCGGGCCGGTGCCGCCGTCCTTGGTCTTGTCGGCGACCTCGCCGTAGGTCATCTCGGCGGCGACGGACTTGAGCCACTGCCGCATCCGCGGGTCCTGGTACTCGTTCGACATGTGCTCGTACAGGGTCAACGCGTCCGCGGTGTTGACGAGCTCGTTCTGGACGTCTGCTGCTGTAGCCACGGGGGCTCCCTTCGTTGTCGACGGCACCGATGCCGTCGGGGTCTTGGTGGTGGCCGGCGCCGGGGCGGTGCCGGGGTCGACGGCGCCGGCGCGTGTCAGCCAGGCCGCGGGATCGAGGTGTTCGCCGCCGATGAATCCGGGTGAGCCCCACACCTCGAAATGCAGGTGCGGGCCGGTGGATTGGCCGGCGGATCCGACGTAGCCGATCAGGTCGCCGGCCTTCACCTGGTCGCCGCGGCGGACGAGGATGTCGCCGTGCTCCATATGCCCGAGGATGAAGTCCTTGCCGACGGTGCGCTGGGCGTCGATCCAGACCCAATTTCCGAAGCCCTGCACGGTATTCGGGGCGCGGTCCTTGCCTTCGACGACGGTGCCGTCGGTGGGCGCGTAGATCGGGGTCTTGCGCGGCACGCTGTAGTCGCTGCCGCGGTGGAACTCCCGCCGGCCGGTGACCGGGTTGATCCGCTGGCCGTAGCCGGTGCCGCGGGTGGTCTTGATCGGGTGGACGACTCGTGCGGGCATCACATTCCCCTTCCGACGAACTCGGCCAGGACCGTGTCCCAGTCCTCGCCGGTGACCGCGGCGCCGACGGCGCCGCCCTTCGACAGGTGCACGGCGCGGTCGAGGAAGATCGGCCACGGGAACTCGGGGCCGGGGTCGGTGTGGCCGCCGCCCCACATGCCGAGGTCCCCGTGCCCGCACACGCCCCGCGAGCGGGGCGGTGTGCCGTCGGTGACGCGGCGGATCGGCAGCTCGTTGATCTCGGCGCGCCACGCGACCCACAGGGCGCCGCGCCAGAGCATCAGGTCCTGGTTGCGTCCGTCGGCGTCCTTGTCCGGATCGAGCCACTGCGCTGCGGTCCATTCGGCGAAGCTGCCGCCGAAGCACAGGTGCTCGGCCACGGTGTTCGCGTTCGCGGCGGCCCACGGGGCGTCGACGTACGGCACCATCTGGATGAGTTCCCGCTCGTCGGCGGTGTCGTGGTAGGACACCTGCGAGGAGGCCTGGGCGCAGTAGCCGGCGAGGGAGCGGGCGGTGCCGTTGCCCTGCTGGGTGTGGATGACGAGGTAGCGGCAGTCCGTTGCCGCGCCGGGGTATCGGTTCGGGGACCAGATCGGGGCCGCGTTGTGCGGGTCTGCGATCGCCACGGTCACGCTCCTTACTGCTGCGGGGGCTCGTTTTCCTGGCGGTATCCGATGAGCCGGGGCAGGTCTCGCCACTGTCCGTACTGGTCCATCCCGGACAGGATCGGGATTGCGTACGCAGGGGTCGCCATCACGACCTTGGAATCCGGGGTGTAGCCGAGGATCTCGACATTGAACGGGGTGTCGTCCAGGACAGTGGTGCCCGAGTAACTGCCGATCTTGACGAATCGGATGTTGGGAACGCTCTGTCCGCCCGAGGAATCGCTCATGTTGACCTGGCGGAACTTGGCGACGGTGAGGTCGCTCGCGTCGGGGATGTAGCCGAAGCCCCGCCCGGGCGCCATGACGGCGTGCCACTTCCCGTCGGCAGGAACGGAAACGAGGTTGCTGTTGACGTACATGTGGTGTTCCTTTCACGCGACGATGAAGCTGAGATCTCCGGTGATGACTTCGGGCTCGGAGTACACGCGCGCCCGGGGGTTCTGCTGCTCGATGTACGGGACGCCGCCCGTTCCGACCTGGTCGAGATTGCCGATGCCCCCGTCGTCGGCGGCGGACTTCATCGGCAGCAGGCGCGTGTCGTGGCCGGCCGAGGTGACGTACGGGACGATGAAGTTGTTGTAGTCGTTGCGGATCAGGTACTTCACGATCCAGTTCATCCAGCCGTCGCCGACGTTGGTGTACATCAGTCCTTCGCCCCACTGGTCGGTGAACACCGCCGACGGCCGGATCCCGGACGGCAGATCGATGCGCATCCCGCCGCGGCCGAAGTTCCGGGTGCCGGTGCCGGTGCGGATCTCGAACTTGACGCGGCAGGTCTGGGTGGCGGGGTCGAGTTGGTACCAGCCGCGGCGCACCCCGCCGGCGCCGAGGTTGCACACCCCGTCGAGGAACGTCGCGAGAACCGGGTCGTACGCGGTCCACGGCAACGCGGCCGCCGAGGTCAGCGACAGCGTGCTGTTGCCCTGCCCGTCGTTGGCGGTGACGGTGTACTCGGTGGTGGTGGACTGGATCACCGCGCCGACCGGCAGATCCACCACGGACAGCTGCTCGGTCTGCGCGGCCTGGAACGGCCCCCCGAACCCGCCCCACACCCGCACGTCGAGGACGTCGGCGGCGGCGATCGTCGAGATCGACGGCCGCACCCGCACCACCGCCAGCGGGAACTCGTAGGTGCCGCCCGCGACCCGGGTCAGCGCCGGCGGGGTGGTCGAGCCGACCACGCCCTGCTTGACGAACACCTCGACCGCCGAGTTGTCCCCGGCCCAGGTGAACCGCAACCCGACCACGTCCAGGCGCGCCGAGGCGCCGGCGTTGGCGGCGATCTCGACGACCTGCGCGGCGGATTCGACCACCAGCACCCCGCACACCATCGCGGTGCCGGCGGCGAGCTGAATCGACCGCACCCCGGTGGAGGTCGGTTTGAAGGCCGCCGCGGTGTCCACGAGCGCCTTCGCGCCGGCGAGGGCGAAGCGGGTGGCCTCCTGGACCTCGGTGACGGTGCCCTTGAACCCGGCGATGCTGGCGACCATGCGTGTGTCTCCCTCAGATGAGATATGAGCCGTCGACGGTGACGAGTTCGGGGCGGCCGTTCATCACCCGGATGCGCACGTCGTTGGTGTTGGAAGCGACGTAGAACAGGCCGCGGGTGGCGTTCTCGCGCAGCAGCATCTTCCCGGGCATCCACGGCCAGGACGGATACATGACCTCGGTGTCGGCCCACTGGTCGGTCAGCTGCGCCCCCACCTTGACCGGCAGCGCCATGCCGTAGGCGACCCCGTCCGGGTTGGTCCAGCCGCCGATCGTGCCGTACAACCCGAGGCGCACCTTGAACCGGCACACCCCGTCGGCGATGCGGTACCGGCCGTCCTTCCAGAACGTGGTCGCGGTGACCAACTGCCCCGCGGAGTTGTAGATGTTCGGCACGAACGACTTCCACGCCGTGGTCTGCGGATCGATCACCGTGTACCCGATCGTCGCCGCCGCGGGGGTCTGCACCGTCACCTGATACAGCGACGTCCCGACCAGGATCTCCGCTCCGAGCGGCAGATCCACCCGGGCGAGGTTGGTGGCCTGGTTCGCCCGGTACGGCCCGCCCACCCCGCCCCACACCCGGGTGTCGTACACATCCCCGGCGGAGATGGTGGTGACGCCGGAGCGCACGTACACCACCGCCAGGACCATCTCGTACACCACCCCGGGGGTGCGGGTCGGGGCCGGCGACGACGGGGACGCCGCGGGGGTGCCCTGCTTCGAGAACACCGTCACCGACGGGGACGCGCCCCAGGTGAACCGCAACCCGACGAGATCGAACCGCGGCTGCCCGGAGGTATTCGCCGGCAACACCGCCGAGGTGGCCGCCGACTCGGCGTAGCGCACCCCGCAGCACAGGGCCGTGCCCGCCGCGAGCGCGATCGTCCGCGTCCCCGACGAGGACGGTTTCAGGTCGTTCGCGCCGGCCACCACCGGCGGGGCGAGCATCGCGAACCGCCGCGCCTCGCCCGCCTCGTCGACGATCCCCTTGAACCCGGTCAGCGTCTGGGCCACGCGGTCACCTCCTGGCGTTCTGGTTGCGGATCTGCGCGGCCAGCCGGGCCACGGCGTCGGCGACCGCGGTCGGGCGGCCCGGGGCCGCGGCACCGCACGTCGGGGTGTAGGTGATGGTGGCGCCGGCGTCGTCGCGCATCTCCACCTCGGTGATCTGCGCCCGGAACAGCTGCCCGGCGATCCGGGCATACGCGAAATCCCCGAGCTCCCAGTCAGTTCCCAGGTACCACGGCATGCCGTCGACGACGGTGAAGTTCACCGACAGACCCCCGGCCGCCGCGGCGAGCGCGGTGCGCCCGGCGTCGAGCGGATCGACGTTCTCGTCGTTCGCCTCGACGAAGATCTCCGGCAGCCCGAGGTTCGCGCCGGCGGCGCGGCGATCGGTATCGACCACCTCGAAGAACGGGCGCGCCACCCCGTCGCCCTTGCCGCCGATGTACGCCCGGTACGCCTTCGGCTCGGTGGAGGCGACGGAGAAGGTGGACAGGTGCTCCTGCTGCCACAGCAACCGGCCGGTGTCGCGGCCGGCGACAACGTCGAGCATCACCGTGCCCGGCTCCGGGGCGACCTGCACCCCGGCCGGCAGCGGATCCCCGACCCGGTAGGTGCGGGCGGCGATCGAATACCCGTACCGCTTGAGCACGTCGTCGGTGAGGGCCTTGACCGTGACCATCCGCGCCGAGAGCTCGACGATCGGGGACTGATCGTCCGGCGCGGCGGGCACCACCATCACCGGCACCTGCAGCCGCCCCACCGCGTCGGCCAGATACCCCTTGACCACCGTCTCGAGCGGACCCTGCCGGACGTCGGACTCGCGGTCCTGCAGGCCCGGGCCGACATCGGGGTTGGCGACGGCGAGCATCGCGTCGAGCCAGATCCGATCACCCACCAGGGTGAGCTCAAGGACCGGGCCGTCCCCGTCGTCGACGTACTCCCCCGACACGCGGCCGGTCCACGGCACCGCCGACGCGGAGTAGACGGAGATCAGCAGCGGCTCGTCGTGCACGTGCAGCGCCGCAGCGAGCAGCTGCGGATCCGGGGTGCCGGGGATAGTGATGGTGCCCGACCCGATGTCGTTCCACTTCGCGGCGATCGTCGCCTTGTCGTGATCGGTGATCGAGGCGATCAGTTCCTTGTGCCGGTTGTACACCAGATACCGGGGCTGATTCTTCGCAGTGTGCATGTCAGTACGCGCTCAGGAAGTGGGTGGCGAGTTCGAGGCGGATGTTGGCGCCCGGGCCGCCCCCGACGATCTGCGCCGTCGCGAGCACGTTGTCGCCCGGCTCGACCGGCGCGAAGTCGTACAGCCCGGCGATGCGGTCCCACGCCCGGTTCCCGGCGCCGTCGACGACGGTGGTGCCGTTCGGGTCGGTGACGATGACCAGCCGCTCCCCCGCCGCCAGCCCGTGGGTGTAGGTGATGTGATCCCCGATGCCGAGCACCGCCTGCCCCGGCCCGTCGACCGTCCACGTCGGCCACTCCTCCACCTGCCCCGGATTGGTGAGCACCACGTTGCCCAGGGCGTTGCCGCCGGTGATGTAGAAATCCGGGCCCGCGTTCGCCGGGCCGTAGTAGTTCTCCGGGGCCTCCGCTCCGACGAACCCGAAGTCGTACACCTGCGGCTTGCCGAGGTAGAACGGCGACTCCGACGCCACCGTGAGGCTGTAGGTGGCCCGCCCGGCGATGTCCGGCATCGCCGCGCTGTCCCCGGCGAGGTCGAGTTCGACCAGACGCCCAACGAACCGGCGGGTCTCCGACAACGCCTGCACCTCGAGCGTGCCGGGGTAGAGCGGGGAGAACGAATCCCGAAACGCCCGATCCAGCAACAGCCACTCGTCGCCGCGCCGAAACCGCCCGTCCGGCCGCGAGACCCACGTATCACCCACCGTCACCGTGAGGCCGAGTTCCCCGGCGTCCCAGTCGATGCCGTCGAACCGCACCCCCGGCACCCGCGCCGACGTGTGCGTGCGCGGGGTGAACTTCGGCAGAAACACCGACTTGAGACCCTCGGGCAGGACGGCGCCCTCGGTGCCGGCCATCAGATCCCACCGCGTCCCCAGGTGCGAGGTCCACCACATGCCGACCCGGGTGAGCACCGCCATCACAGCCTCGCTTCCGCGACGGCCCGCTTGGTCTGCTGCCGCACCTCACGCGCCACCCGCTTGTCGTCGGAGACGTACTGGTTCTCGATGTGCTGACCGACGACCTGCGCCCCGGACAGATCCACCGACACCAACGCCGCACGCTCGGTCGCGGACAGCACCTCCCCCGGCGAAACGGTGGTGAGGCGCTCGAGGATCGGGATCAACTTCTCGTCGAAGGACCGGGTCATGTCCGCATCGAGCACCCGCTCCGGGCGGATGATGTCCTTCATCATGATCCCGCGGCCGCGGGCGATCCCGCCGTCGTCGTACCAGTTGTTCGCTTCCCAGAACCGCCGGGCCGCGGACGGGTTGCCGTAGCGGTCACGGATGTACCGGGCGCCGGCCTGTCCCTGGATGAACGGGTTGGGATTCTCGTCGGGCAGGTACGCGTCCTTGGTGGAACCGAGGAACTGGAACAGACCGAACGCCCGCGAGGACGGGTTGCGGGCGAGTGGGTTCCACGACGATTCCTTGCCCACGATCCAGTCGGTATCAGCCCAGGGCTGGCCGGTATCCCAGCCGTACGGCGCGAATGCCTGCTTCACCTGGTCCTTGACCGGGCCGGAGCCGGGGACGGACGATCCTTCCACCTCGTCGGACTTGCCTACGAGGAAGTCGTACACGCCGGTGCGGAAGGCATCGAACGCCTTGCGTGGAACCTGCCCGATGGCCCCGCCCCCGAAGTCCGGGATGGCGCTTCCGATGGGGTCCATGATCGCGTTGAAGGCATCCCCAACGCGGGCCCGGAGCCAGCCGAACAGACCGCCCCCCGACGACCCGACGTCGGCGGAGACCAGCCTGCCGTCCGAGGCCACCATCCGGTTCATTGCCCAGTGCACGTGATCGGAGTGGCCGCCTATGGCTCCCGTTGGCCGTCCTTCGTCGATGTTCGGTCCCGGATCCCAGAACAATTCCAGGGCGTCGGGATAGGTCCGGGCGATCCACGACGCGATCTGCTGCATGGGCCCGCCGAGGTCGATCGCCGCCCCGGCCATGTGGAAGTCGTAGCCGGAGCCGACATCCTGGAATCGGGTACCGGAGGTGAGCACCGCGCCGGGGAAGGCGGTGCGTACCGCGTCCCACATCGCGTGCTGGATATCGGTGGTGAGGACGGCGCCGCCCTGGACCCGGCCGCCGCCCGCATAGTGGAAGTAGTCGGACTCTCCCATCCGCCGGGGGCGGTTGTTGAGCCGGTCAAGGGTGTCGTATCCGATCGTGCGGGCGGCTTCGGTGCGCACGACGTACTCGCCGTTGGACAGCATCGCCGGCACCTTGTCGTCCGTGGGACCGCCCCTGCCACGAACCCGGCCGCCCGTCGCGTAGTGGGCCAGCTCCCCCAACGGAGCCTCCGGGAGCTCCGGGAGATTGAGCCACCCGGCCACCTTGTTCCAGGCGTTGCGGATACCGCCGTACACGGTCTCCACCACGAACCGAACAGGCCGAGCAGCAATGGCCTTGATCCGGTCCCACACCTGACCGATCCAGTCCACCGCCTTCGAGAAGGCATCCTTGACCAGGTCTAGGGCGCCTTTGAGGGTTTCCCAGATCGGGAGGATGACGTTGTTGACCACCCAGGAGATCCCGGCGCCGAGGGCGTCCCAGACTGGTTTGATGACCGAGTTCCACACCCAGGAGAAGAAATCCCCGACCGCGCGCAGCCCGGCGAGCAGCAGGTCCCACGCGACCTTGATGACGTTGTTCCAGACCCACATGATGCCGGCGCCGAGGGCGGAGAACAGCTGACCGAACCAGGTCAGGATCGGCAGGATCACGTTCTCCCACGCCCAGGAGATGGCGTTCTTGATCCACTCCCAGGCGGTGAGCACCGCGTCGCGGAACCAGTCGACGTTGTTCCACGCCCACACGATCGCCCCGACGAGGGCGAGCAGGGCGACGATGATGATGCCGATCGGGTTGGCGTTCAGGGCGGCGTTGAGCAGCCACTGCGCGGCGGTCATCGCGCCGGTCGCGGCCGCCGAGGCGAACATCGCGATCCGGGTGGCGACGAACGAGGCGACGATCCGGCCGTTGGCGATGATCCACTGCATCGCGGTGATCCCGGCCTGCAGTGTCGCCGACGCGGCCACCGCCACGAACGAGGCGATCGCCTTGAGCTGGGTGAGGATCCAGCCGCCGGCGATGCGGCCCTGCGCGGTGAGCCAGTGCAGCGCGGTCATCCCGGCGTGCAGCGCCGCCGCCGACGCGGTGGCGATGAACGACCCGACCGCGCGCAGCTGCGCGAGCAGCCAGCCGCCGGCCATCCGGGCGTGCGCGACTGTCCACGACAGGGCGGTCTTGCCGGCCTCCACTGTCGCCGAGGCGGAGGTCTTGACGAAGGATCCGACCGCGGCAGCCTGGGTCTTGACCCATCCGCCGGTGTCCTTGACAGCACCCCATGCCTGGACTGCGGTGTCCTTGGCGGATACCAGCGAGTCCTTGACGCCCACCACTCCGTCCTTGACCGCGGTGAAGACGCCTTGCGCCTCCTGGAAACCGCCGAACGCCCCGCCCAGCCCCACCATGGACGCCGCCGCCGCCAAGGCGTTGCCCTCGGAGTCCTCGAGCGCCCCGGAGAACTCCCCGAACATCGGCAGGACGTTGTCGCCGAGCAGGCCGACGACCTTGTTCTGCATCTCGCGGGCGAACATGGTGAGGCCGTTGCCGGCGGTGTCGGCGAGGACGTTGCCGGCCTCGTCGACCGAGCCCTGGAAATCGCCCATGGCCGAGCCGGCGTTCGTCAGTCCGGTGAGGAAGCCCGGGATCTTGTCGACGCCGAGGTCCTCGAGTGGGGTGCCGAACAGGGCCAGGGCCGCCTGCGACTGCGCCGCCGGGTCCTTGACGCCCTGCAGGCCGGTGATGATCTCCCGGAACGCGGCCTTGGCGGTGTCGCCGCCGGCGAGGAGCCGGTTGGTCATGTCCGTCTGGTTCATGCCGAGGGTCTGGTAGGCCCCCGCCGTGGACTCGGACATGTCCGTCGCCCGGATCTGGAACTCCTTGAGGGCGTCGCCCATCTTGTCCATGCCGATCGCGCCGTTCTGCGACGCGTTGACGATCAGGCCCATGGCCTCCTGCCCGGTGAACCCGAGCCCGGTCAGGTAGCCGCCGTACTCGTCGACGATCGGGATCAGCTCGCCCCGCATGGCGGGCGGTACCCGCTGGAAGGCGGCCATGAGCATGTCCGTGGCCTCGGAGGCGTTGCCCGCGATGCCGTTACGGATCAGCAGGCCCGCCGAGTTGGAGAGCTCGGCGACGTCCATGCCGAAGGTCTGCGAGATGGTCAGCACGTCCTTGGTGAGCTGCTCGACCTCCCCGGCGCTGGCATCGGTGAGATTGGCGAGGGAGGCATGCACCGCCCCGACCGCGGTGTTGACCTCCTCGAACGAGGCACCGTAGTTCTGCGCGAACACCTGTCCGGCGATGGTGCCGGCCTTCTTCGACTCCTCCGCCGTCAGCGCGAGCTGGGCGCGCAGCACGTTGCCCACGTTCTGCCGCTGCAGCACCTCCCCCATCTGCGTCGACAGCAACCCCACCGCCGCGACCGCGCCGGTGGCTGCGCCCTTGAGGATGCCGCCGAACCCTGACCCGAACGACCGCGCCCGCCCGGTCATGCGCTGGAAGAACGTGTCCGTCTGCGCCTCGGCCTCGCCCCCGTCGAACCGTGCCTGCAGCCGCACCACACGCGCCTCCGCGCTGCGCTGCCCCGACTCGGCGGCCTGCAGGGCCTGCGCCGCGGCCTCCTGCCGGCGGGTCGCCTTCGCCACGTTCTCCCGCGCCGCGGCCAGACGGCCGGCATCGGTCACGCCCCGATCGACGAGCGCCTGCAGCTTGGCCTCGGCGACGGCGACCGCGCCGGTGGCGTCGGCCTCCTTGCGGCGGGCCGCCTCCACCTTCGCCGATGCCTGCTCCACCTGCGACTGCGCCTTGTTCAGCGCGGCCTGATCCACCGTCGGTTCGATCTGGTGTTCGACCGGGTTGCCCTGGATCTGCCGGCGCACAGATTGGAAGTAGCCGCGCATGGACGGCATGACGTCGACGAAGGCGGTACCGCCGGACAGCTCAGGCAAGGCGAACCCCCTCTCGGGTCACTCGGTGGGGTCGGGTAGGGACAGCCGCTTGTAGCGCGAGCCGAGCACCTTCGAGGCGATGTCGTCGTGCTCGACGTAGAGCCGGTACTTGTCGTACCGCTCGCGGGCGGTGAGCGGCCGCGGCAGAGGCCGCGGGGTCTTCGGGCCGCGGCCCTTGATCTTCGGGCTGGCCTGGAACACCGCGGCCTCGATCCGGCGCAGCGTCTCGAGTATCGCGGTGTCGGTGTCGTCCTTGCGGGTCCAGCCGACCAGCGACGGCCGGCCCGCCCCCGTGGGTTTGCCGTGCTCGGCCTCCCACTGGGCGTGCCGCTCGGCCAGCTCGAGATCCGCCGCGAGCGCCGCGGTGTAGTAGCCGCCCTCGATGGGGCGTTCGAGGAACCGAAACAGCTTGTCCCACGGCGTTTTCTCGTGCTCGCGCACCCAGTCGTACAGATTCAGATTCCGGTCGATCAGATCCCGCTCGATCGCCTCGCCGTACAGATCGAGGGTCTCGACCAGCCGCAGGAACCCCCCGAGCGGGGGGACCAGCAGACCGAAGTGGGCGCGGATCTTGTCGATCAGTGTCGCCAGCTCGGAGACCGGGCGGTCCTCGTACACGTCGAGGATGTCGTCGGCCAGGTCCTCCCCGACCAGCGCGTCGAGCAGCTCGGTGGGGGTGACGGCGGTGTCGAGGGCACACGCCCCGTCCGCCGACGGGACCTCCACCACGATCGTGCGGCCGTCGAGGTCGAGGAAGAACGGACCCGCCGCCTCATCGAGCAGCTGCTCGAAGAAGCTCTCGGCGTCCCCGTCGGGCGGGTCCGTCTCCATCGGATCCACGGGTCAGCGGCGACGACGCCGACGCTCGAACCGGTTCGCGGCCTGACGCTCCTCGAAACGCCGCGCGTCGAGACCGAAGTACTCGAACACATCACGCTGCCAGTCGATGAACTCGTCCCACGACAGCGCCTCGATGAACGGCTCGGCGGTCTCGTACTGGTCGAGCAGCAGCAGCCGCAGCCCCTGCCGCAGCGAGGTGCGGTCGGACTGCAGCTCGAGCATCGTGCCGGTATCCGGCTCCTGGATGACGAACTCGGGGCTGTCACCGAGCACGAACCGGTACGGCTCCTTCGCCGGGGCCGTGCCGCCGAACCGCTTGACGGCGCCGCTCGCGCCGCGGCCGATCTCGATGGGTGCTTCGCTCATGCCTGGGACTCCTCGGTGGGGGTGGGTTGGGTGGCGGCGCGGGCACGCCGCGGCTTGGGCGGGGCGGTCTCGGCCGCATCCACCGGCGCCGCGGCCGGGTCGGCGGGGGGAGCGGTGTCGACGACCGACTCGCCCGGGGCTGTCGGGGCGGGCTGTCCGGCCTCGTCCGCCGGCGCCGGCGCGGCGACCGGCTCGGAGGCCGGCGAGATGTCCTGCGGCGCCGGGGCGACCGGCTCCCCGCCGGCGTCCTGGTCCTGCTCGGGGCTGGCGACGCGGTACCGGCGGGCGAGCAGCTCGCCTTCCTCGGCGCGGGTGGACGGGGTGAACCGCCGCCCGTCCGGGGAGACCAGCTCGCGTGGCGTCCACCCGTCCGGGTCGAAGGTGCGCATGGTGCCCATGAGTTTTCTGCTCCGTTTCTCGCGCGGACGCGCGCGGTAATGGGACGGCACGAAGGTCTACGAGATGGTGACCGTGCCGGACGGGGTGAGCGCGGCACCGGACCCGGTGAGGGTGCCGATCTTGGCGACGTCGATCTTCACCGTGTACGGGCCGCCCGCCGCGCCGGTGACGGTGACGTCCCCGGCGTCGAGGTTCGACAGCGCCTCGAGCGCGGCCTGCACCGCCGCCGCGTTCGCATTGAACGCGATGGGAGCGGTGGTCTGCCCCCCGAAGGACAGCGTGAAGGTGCCGCCGGTGGGGTTGCCGCCGATGGTGACGACGTACGTCGCCTTCGGATCGAACCCGGCCTCCTCGAGCAGGTTCTTCCAGCCCGGCCCGCCGAAGTGGTGCCGCACCGACACCCCGTAGAGCGTGTCGACCATCGCGTTGACCGTGAACGGCCAGCCGAGGTAGCCCTCACCGTCGGTGATGGTCTGCTCCCCGGTCTCGGCGACCTCACCGGCCAGGAACTGCCGACCGAAGTAGATCGTGTCCACCCCGGACCCGACCTCCGACAGCATCATGTACCGCTGGCGACGGATCAGCGCGACCGCCGGCTGGTCGAACGAGACCTCCCCGGTGACCGGGTCGGGGGTGACACCGGACAGGTCGACACCGAGGTTGGTTTCGATGTTGAACCGGTTCGTCTCCAGGCCCTTGAACGCCATGCCGAAGATGTCGCTGGTGATGTCCGACCGCACCGGGTTCGAGTAGCCGATCGCATTGATGTCGGCCTTCTCCATCTCCCGGGAGAGGGTGATGGCGTCTTCCTTGTCGACCAACCCGAAGTCGTAGTACCCGGTGGGCAGCTCGGCGAGCTGGCTGCTGGGGCCTTCGGTGATGTACAGGACGACTGGGGTGGTGGTGGGCGCGCCGAACACGTGCGCGGCGCGGGGCTTGAGGATCAGCTCGCGCTGATGCCGCGCGATCTCGAGCTGTGCGACCTTGCTGGGCATGAATGCCTCCTTCGTCGTGGAAACAAAAGAGCCCACGACGACTCGCGGGCTGACTGTGACGTATTCGGTTGTGAGAGACGAAAACTCAGATCGGCCGTGGGGGCATCAACCCCAGCAGGTACCAGGAGACGACCCGGTCCCGATCGGGGTTGTCGTACGGCACACCCTCCGGCGGGGTGTCGGTGCGGCAGAAATCGATGGTCACCTTCTGCCCGTCCACGACGAACGCCTCCCCGCCGAGGGCGAGCATCCGCCGCCGCACCCGCTCGGCGAGCCGCTGCGCCTCGTTGCGGGTCGGGGCGTAGCAGGAGACCTCCACCCGCGGATAGTCGGTGATCCCGTCGTCGGTGCCCCCGACCCGGTTGATCCGGATCCCGGCGTCGACGTCGTCGTCGGGGGTGACGGTGTCCGTCTCGGCCAGATCGGCCAGCGCGACCATCAGCGCGACCTCGATATCCGCGAACAGCGGCGGCTCGGCGACGACCATCTACCCGCGCCGCCGTCCACCGCGTCCCGCGGCACCTATCGCCGACTGCAGCCGGTTCACCCCGCGGGAGCGGCGGGTACCGAACTCCGCCGCGAGGGGGTTGCGGATCTGCGGGGACGGAGGCACCGCGATCCGGAATCCGGGGCGGCCGTCCCAGCCGCGCGCCGGCAGCACCTTCGCGGTCCGGCCGAACGAGCCGCCCATCGCCGCGCGGCCCTTCTCCGCCTGCCGGCGCACCGCGGACTGCACCGTGCGCGAGCCCATGATCCGGCGGGCGTCCCGCGAGGACCACCGGTACCTGCCCTGTTGCGCCATCCCTACCCCCTCCACTCGGTGAGGTACCCGCCGACATACACGGCGGTCCCCTCGTCGTCGTAGTGCGTCTGCAGCTCCCCGTCGACATGCAACCGCCGCCGCCGGCCGGCGTCGTCGACGATCCCGTCGGCGGTGAGGACACTCGTGGTGCGTTCCGGGAACCCCGGCGGGGCGAAGAGCTTCCACCGCGACTCGGTGGCCTGCCCGTCCTCCCGCCGCTCGTCGGACTGCACCGGCTGCACCGCGCACCCCGGATACACCACCGGCGGGCCGTCGACGAAGTCGCCGTGCTTGGCCTTGATCCGCGGGGTGACCCACACGGTCTGGTTGCCGAGGTCGTCGACCATCAGTAGTCCCCGACCTTGAACGACCACGCCGGTCCGGCCCGGAACGGGATGCCGAGCAGCTCCTTGTGGAAGTCGGTGAACACCAGGAACTGCCCCGGGTTGGCGAGGGTGACGCTGCGGGTGACCTCCCCGGTCGTCTTCGAGTACGAGGACAGCCCGAGGTAGGGATCGGAGGCGAGGGCGGCCTTGACCACCTGGATCGACACCAGCTTCGCGTTCGGATCGTCCGGTGCGATGTCGGGTTTGCGGTCCCGGATCCACGACGCCGCCGCGTCGAGCAGCAGCTGCGCCTCGACCGCCTGCGCCTCGGTCAGTGGCCGGCCCCCGAGGGTGATGTCCCCGGGGGCCGCGAAGGCCGCCACCGGGTCACTCCGCCAGCGCGGCGAGCAGCTGCGGCTTGGTCATCGACCGGGCCTGAGCCTCGTCCCAGCCGCGGGAGATCGCGTAGGCGATCCAGTCGTCCTTGTCCGCGGCCTGCTTCGGCCGCGGCACCGCCGCCGGCGCCGGCGCGGACTGATCCGCCGCGGCGGGGTCGCCGGCGGGCTGGCCGTCGGAGTCGCCGGCTCCCGCGGCGGGCCGGTCGTCGGCGACGGGCGGTGCGGCAGCCGGGCGAACCTGCTCGGCGTCGATGATCGCCCCGGCCCGCAGCAACCGTTCCACCTCGCCCTCGTCCAGGCCGGTGACCGTATCGCCGCGGCGGCGGCGGACGAGGTGGGTGACGCGGCCCTTCTCGTCGCGGGCGAGGATCTGGTCGAACCGCGTGGCGATCAGGATGTACTCGGTCACGGCGTCTCCAATCCGGTCAGCCACAGCGCGGCCTTGGGCTGGTCGATGCCCATCGCCCGCTTGTGCGAGGCGTCCGAACGCCACGTCTCGGTCGGGCCGCCGTTGGGGCCGTTGCCCTCCGGGTACAGGCCGGTGAACTGCAGCGGCCGGGTGTCGCTGTAGAACCCGACCACCCCGCGCTGCAGCACCAACGCCCGATCCCGCGGGAACGTGCGGGACTGGATGACGTTCAGGCCGAAGATCGTCGCCGGCAGCGCCCCGGTGTAGGCGATGTTCTGCTCGGCGAGATTGCCCTGGTACACCTTCAGGACGTTGTCGTTGTCGAGCAGCGTCGCGAGCAGACCCGGGTGCAGCACGATCGCGTCCGGCTCGAACCCGAAGTACTCGTCGCCGGTGCCGCCCTGCGCCTCGGTCGGCGCGGCCGAGGTGATCTCCTCGATCGCCTTCGCCAGGTCGGTGCGCGGCTTGCTGGTGGGATCGTCCCACGGCGTCGACACCGGCATCGTCGGCACCACCGGCGACTGCAGCAGAGCCTTCGCCGACCGGTCGTTGGCACGGATGAACGTGTTGCGCAACCCGGTGAGCTGCTTGTTCACCGCGTCGATCCGATTCTCGTCGATCATCTCCTTCGACACCCGCACACCGAGCGCCCGCTTGACCGCGAACGCGGTGCGGGGCAGACCCAGCTTGCCGTGGCTGACCGGGATCTCCCCGAACTCGGCGACGTCGGCGACGTCGTCCTCGAGGAACATCGGGTCACCCTCGCGGTAGGCCACCACCCCCGACGGGTTGGGGCCGGCGTCGCGCAGCAGGGCCTCGCTGATGAACTGATTGCGCATCAGCTCCATCAGCTTGGTGGGGATGAACAGCGGGTTGGCGACCAGTTCGGCCACGGTGATCCGCGGTCCGTCCGAGACGCTCACCACATCAACAGTCATGACGGTTTCTCCTCGAGTCGTTGTGAGCGGTCAGGCGATCCGCATCAGGCCGACACCGTTCGCGGCCACACCGGCCGGTTCGGTGCAGATCCCGACGATGGTGCGGGCATCGGGGGTGGCAGCGGCCGGGCCGACCTTGCCGGCCGCGGTGGCGACGAGCTTGTCACCGAACGTCGCTGCCGCCGAGTACGTCACCTTCACCTCGGCGCCCGAGTAGGCGACCGCCACCCGCGTCGGCAACTGCGTGGCGGTGAGCACCGGCCGCCCGTCCGGGCCGGTGGTCGGTTCGGTGACCTCCGCCTCCGGATTCTGGGCGTCGGTCAGCGCGACACCGAGCACCTTGGTGCTGCCCGCGGCGGCGACGCCGATCCGGCCGGCGGCGCGGGCTTCGACGAGCTGGCCGCCGGTGATGCGTTCGGCCGGGATGAAGGTCTTCGGTCCGGTCTTGGTGACCTCGAGGACGGCGCTCATGTCACAGGCTCCAGTTCTTGTAGGTCGCGTGGTCGGCGACGTTCGACGGCTGGGCGGGATCGACTCCGCTGTAGCCGATCTCGGTGATCGGCGCGGCGAGCTCGTCGGGCAGGGCGTTGAGGGTGTCCTTCGCCGCCGGGTCCGCCGCGAGCAGATTCAGCCAGTGCTCCCGGTTGGCCGGCGGGATCTTCCCCTTCGCGACCGCCTCGTCGACGACGCGTTCGCGGTCCTGCCGTTCGATGCGGTCGAGCGCGGCGCGGCCCGCCGCGGCGTCGGCCTGCCACTGCTCGAGCTTGGCGCTGTCGACGACCGTGAGCCCGAACTTCGCGGCGGCCTGGGTGACCGCCTCCGTGGTGACCGGCGCCGCCTCGGAGCCGGTGTCCGGGTCGGCGCGTTCTTCGAGGGCTTCGTTCACCGCCGCCAGCACCTGCTCGTCGGTGGCGTCCTCAGCGATGCCGAGGCTCTTGGCGATCTCTTCCTTCAGGGTGGGCACAGCGCCCTCCTTTCCTGTAGCGACCTCCGCCTCGGCAGAGGAATCCTGGGGTCCGGGCCGCGCGGTGGCGCGGCGCCCGGCGTGGTTGAACATCGACAGGTCGAACCGGTTCTGCACCGTCTGCGCCTCCGGGGATTCGGCGTCGAGCACCACGTCGGCCAGCCCGGCCGCGGCCGCCTCGTCCGCCGAATACCAGGTCTCGGCGGCCATCGCGTCGAGCCACTGCTCGACGGTGCCGCCCGCCTTGTCGGCGTACACCGAGGCGATGTTGCGGTCCTCGTGCTCGAGGTAGCCGGACATCTTCGTCATGTCGTCGGCGTTGCCCATGCACATCCCCCACGCCTTGTGCACGAACAGCTCGGCGTTGCGCATCATGTGCAGCTCGTCGACGCCGGCGGCGATGAACGACGCCGACGACGCGGCCACCCCCTCGACGACCGCGATCACCTTCGCCGGGTGCGCCCGCAGCGCGTTGAGGATCGCCAGCGCCTCCCACACCTCCCCGCCCGGGGAGTTGATCAGCAACCGGATCTGGCGGGTGTCGTCGGGCAGCTCGTCGAGCACCGCGACGAACTCCTTCGCCGAGATCCCCCACCACTCGCCCCACGAGTCGAGCGGATCGTAGAGCCGCAGCGTGACCACACCCCCGGCGGAGGTCTTCGGGTCGGGCCGCTCGGCCCGCACCGGCGTGCGCTGGAACGCCGACGGGCTCCGTAGGAACGGGTTCACTGATCCTCCTGCGGGTTCGGGGTGCCGGGCGTCCACGGCTGCTCGGGGGGCGGGGTGTCCTTCGGCGGCAGCCCGTACTGCTGGCGGGTGAACTCCTCGAGCGACCGGTCCAGCCGGATCAGGCCGGCGTCGATGAGCAACTTGAGCGCCGACGCCGTCAGATCCTGGCGGGCGCCGATGTCGTCGAACTCGATCCGCGGGGCCGGCTCGTCCACCCCGAAGTTCAGATCCACCAGGTCCTCGACGATGTGCGCGTTGGCGGTGTCGCGCAGCGATTCGGTCTGCGACTGCACCGACTGCACGAACGTGTTCTCCTGCACCGACGCCAGCGCATAGCTGCCGCCGCCGTCGAGGTTGAGGTAGTGCGCGAGGGCGGCGAGGGCCATCTGCTTGTCGTGGTAGGCGATGGCCTGCTGCAGGTCCGGCAGGTTGCCCTGCACGCCGAGGAGTTTCGCGTCGGCCCCGTTCGGCAGGCCCACGCCGGACGATTCACCGCCGCGGTACTGCGACGCCATCTGCCGGTACTTCTCGAGCTTCTCCGGATCGGCGCTCTCCTCCGGGCTTGCCGTGAACACCGGCACACCGATGCCGTTGCGGCGGGCGGCCGCGGCCTGGATCCGCATCAGCTCGTCCTTGAGGATCCAGTGCTTGTAGGCCGGGCGCAGCATCGACTGCCCGATCCACTGGTACGGTCCCGGCTCCGGCTTGCGGACATACGCCACCAGCCGCGACACCGGGATCTTCTGCGGCCTCAGAAGCCACTCCACCGGTGCCCCGGCCGGCGCGTGCTGCTCGATCGATTCCAGACCACCGTCGAGTGCGACATGGATCGCCCGGATCGTCGCCGCAGGGCGGGGTGCTAGTTTGCGCAGCCAGATCCGGCCGTCCTCCCCGGGCCGGTACACCTGCTCGAAGAAGCTGTGGCCGTGCTTGTTCACCAACAACGCCTGCTCGAGATGCAGCCGCCACGAAAACCGGCCGCGGCTGCGGATCCGCTGGCCCTGCCGCGGCTCGTCGGCGCCCTTGATCGGCAACCCCAGGTTGTCCGCGACGAACTCGGTCACCTCGTCGCGGGCACCGGCACCGTCGATCCGCCAGCCCGTCCCCAACGCCGGCAGCGATGTCGCGTCGAGCACCGACGAGATGCGGGTGTCCTCCCGCGTCATCCGATCGAACACCGCGATCGACCGCGGCCACCGCAGATCCGGGACCTTCTCCCCCGACATCCACTGCTGCCACTCGGTCATCCCGGAGCCGTTGACATACCCCGTCTCCCGGAAGGAGCTGGGTGTGCCCGTCGTCTCGGCCACGACGCCACCTCCTTCCTAGAATCCGACCGTCAACACATCGACCTCGCCGCCGAACCCGCCCGTCAGCGCCGGCACCGCCGCGTCCTCCGACACGGTCGGTTTGAACGCCGGGCCCGCCGGCATGAGCTTGGGCACGTCGTAGACCTTGAGCGCCCAATGGGCGAGCGTCGCCGCCACCAGCGGCGAGATGGTCATGTTGCCCTTGCGGTTCCACGCCCACCCACCACCAGACAGATCCCGCTTCGTCGCCCCCTCGAGCGCCGACGCCAGCAACGGATCCCCGGTGTGCGAGAGATTCGCGTTCACCGCGTCGTCGTAGAACCCGCCGCACGCCTGCACCATCTGCGCCGCCGTGGTGACCTCCGGCTCGATGCCGGCCGCCACCAGATCCGGATGCAGCGAATACGCCGGCGAGGCCTTGTCGATCACCACCGCGCACGGATCCCACCGGTCGATCAGCGACAGCAGGAGCCGCACCAACCCCGGCCCCGGGGCGGCGTGGTAGCCGACCTCGAGGTGCACCCGCCCGGCGTCGGTGCGTGCCGCGGCGGCGATCGAGACCCACTTGCGGTCCGGGGACATGTCGATCGCGAGGGCGACCTTCTTCCCCAAGGTCGCCTCCCGGTTCTCCATGTCGCTCCACCGCTGCGGGTCGATCACGTACTCCGGTGCGGCGGCGTCCTCGTCGACGGGCCACAGGCCCCGGCCGAGCAGGTCGGCGTCGAAACTCTTCTGCGGCAACTCCCCGCGGAGCTTGAGGATCTTCGCGTCGTTCGCGATCACCCCGTACGACGGATTGCAGTACTTCCACGTCTCGGGGTCGTCGCGGTCCATCTCCTCCGGCGCCATGTACTCGGCGAAGTACAGGTTCGGGGCGCCGGCCAGACCCTTGCGGCGCAGACCCGCGAGGATCTGCCCGTTCGGGTGCTGCTCCTCGTTCACCGCCGTCGAGGCGTAGATCGTCTGCGGATTGTTCGATGCCAGCTGCGTCGGCGACAACGCGGACTGCTCGGAGTCGGTGACGTTGTACGCCTCGTCGTAGATCAGCAGATCCACCTTGTCGAGACCACGACCGGAGTCCGCCGACCGGGTCGAGAACTCGATCTGCGCCCCGTTGGTCAGCTCGATGTAGCCGACGCCCTGCCCCAGGCTGGCCTTCGCCACGCGGCTGCGCAGCGAGGGCCGTGCCCGGATGATCGACCACAGCCGGTTGTACAGATCCTTCGCCGTCTTCCACCGCTGCGCCGTGTACGCGATGCGCTCGCCGAGCTTGAACAGCCCGTACAGGCAACGCATCACCAGGATCAGCGACTTGCCGTTCTGCCGCGGGCACAGCAGGCAACAGATCGTGTGCGTCCACAACCCGTCCGGGTTCGTGGTGAGGATCGCGTGCAACGCCATCTTCTGCCACGGCATCGACGGCCGGCCGACCCGCCGGCCGAGCTCGACCGCCTTGCGCCCGTGCTCGTCGTCGCCGGGGAACACCGACACATGGTGCGGCTCCTGCCGCCCGGCCAGCGTCGGGAACTCGTCAGAGATCGTCGAGATCGTCATCGCTACCGGATCCGGAGGTGGCGCCCTTGCGCCGTCGGATCTCGGCGAGCAACTGGCGCCACACGTTCGTGAGCTGCCGGGCCTCCTGCGCGACACCGGTGGCCTTGACCTCGAGCACCTGAGAATCGCCGCGGGCCGGCACCACCCGGAACCACACCTCCGAGTTGCCCGTGAGCATCCGGTGGTACTGGTCGAGCTGGTCCTTGATCCGCGACGCCTCGATGACCATCGCGGTCAGGTCGTACGGGTCGAGCGGATCGAACAGCGCCCGGTAGAGCTCCGTGCCGCCCGGCCCGAACTCGGCGCCGGCCGAAGGTGTGTCGGCGTCTGCACGTGAGTTCTCCGGCTCCTGCTCGGGCGCGGCCGGTTCGGCGTGAGACCGGTCGTAGGCCGCCAACGCGTCGAGCACTTGCATCCCGGGTCACCCCTTCCTCGTCCGACCCGAAGGCCCCTCTGCGCTGCCCGCCGGCCCGCCCCGGCACCCGCCCTGACCTGGCCTTGCACGTGAGATCCGGGCTCGAAAAAAAATCTTGACTGCGGGCGGCGGGCAGTCAGGACAGGGGGGTACCCCAATAATTTTAGGGCACCCTTACTTACTCATCGGTAGGATGAGGTCTCACCAGTCGAGCAGACACCACCGCGATCGGTCGTCACCCTGCTCGTCCTCCGGGACGCCGAAGTCCCCGCCCGTGACCGCCGGCCGCAGATGGTCCCGGCTGCCGTCACCGCGCTGCTTGTTGCACAGCCCGTGCAGCAACCGATCGGCCTTCGTGCCACCAGTGGCCCGCGCGTGCGAGTGGTCGGCCGCGAGCGTGCCCGACGTCTGATCCTCGCTCGCCGGATCGTAGTCGAAGTTGAGGGTCCGATCCCGGAACATCGGCCGGCCACACCACCAGCACGGTGCTCCGTCGACGTGCCGCTGCAACAACCGAGCGCGCTGCTGCTGATGCGACCAACCCAGCCCCCGCGCGGTGGTCGAGGCAGCGCGCTTGCGCGGCGCCGGCATCAGTCGTCGCCCTCGCCCGGGCACTCGGTGCACAGACTCACATCGCGGTAAGCGAGAGTGACGCCACCGTCGTCGAGTCGAGACAGGTCCAGCTCGACGCGGCCCGGCAGATGGCAGGTATCGCACCACAGACCGGTTCGGACGTTGGTCGGCCACAGGTCGACCAACTTCGTGTTCACGGCCGCGCCGGCCGCCGGGCGCCGAGGTTGCGCAGCCACACCAGGATCCGCCCGGCCAAGGTGAGCTTCATCGCGCGAACACGATCCGCAGCACGTCGATGGCCGCCTGTGCCAGGTCGAGCAGGGCATGGATCAGGTTCATCGGAACCTCCCGAGATGCGGGGCGAACGCCCCCGGAAACAGAATCTCCCACACCCGCATCTGGGCATGGAAGATCGCTTGCGGACATCATGCCTGTGGATAACTTCGAGTGCAAGTCCACGACCAGGGCCTGGCGTGTCACTGCCCGCCCTGCCGCCGCCGGACCATCTCCGGTCCGCCATCCAGCTCCCGGGTGTGTACCTCTGCCGTGAGTCCGCAGTCGCACGCGAACCGCAGGACGTGGAGCTCGACGTCTTCTTCCCACGAGGTGCGGACGCTCTTGAACTTCATCGGGACACCGTGATGGGACAGGATCGCCGAGAACCCCTCTGGTCCGTACAGGTTCGGGAGTTCGCTCATCGCTGTCACCCTGCCTTCTCGATCTCACGGTCGGGGTCGCGCAGCATCTTCGCCAGCCAGTCCCATTCCCGGCGGGTCCACGCGGGATGGCCCCGCCACCGCATCCCGCACATCGCGCGGGGCGGGGAGCAGTTCACACCCCGGCAGATGATCAGCGGTTCGTCGTCGTCCTCGTCCGGATCCGGGTAGTGGATCTGCATGGTGCGCTGGCCGACCAGATCACCGGACAGACGGCCGCTGCACCACGGGCAGATCCCGTTGAGCACCTGCCCGTCCCGGATGTCACCGAGCAGCCGGGCGGTCTGCCGCACCAGCGGATTGATCAGGTACGCGACCCACGGCGCGGTCTTGTCGTCGCACTCGTGCGCGGCCGGCACCAGTTCACGGGCGGTGGCGAGCCAGCGCATCGGGTCCTTCGAGGCTGCCACGTCCGGCAGTTCGTGGCCGTCGCCGGGGCCGACGACGTCGATCAGACACTCGGCGATCTCGGCGGCGCGCGTGGTGATGCTGTAGATCAGGTCCAGGACCTGGATGTCGGCCGGCGCCGGGGTCTGCAGGCCGCGCTTGCCGAGGCGTTCCTGGTCCTCCGGGGACAACGTGCCGGCGCGGCGGGGGTTCTCCACCCACGACCGGGCGGTGCCGGGGATCTTCAACGCGATCAGCGAGGGCCAGGCCTGCTCGAGGTACTCGACGTCGCGGGTCACTGTCGCTACGGTGGCTCGGCTCATGCCGGCACCCCCGACCGGGCGGCGCGGGCCCGCTTGCTCAACCTCTGGTAGAGCCGCTCCCCCGTGACCACGTACGGGGTGCGGACCCCACGGACATGAGCGGCGTGGGCGCGGCGCAGCTCCGGTTCGGTCCAGGCCCGGGCCACCCCGTCCGCCGCGGTGCTCTCGCACACCGGGTCCTGCGGGGTCATCCACGCGAGCAGCTCGGAGACCGGCTTGGACGGGTCGACCATCGCGGCGCACGAGATCGCCAGGCCGATCAGCTGCTGCCGGTCGAGGGCCGCGGTCAGGCGGGCCACGTCCCCGGCGTCGCCCTCGCCGTGGGTGACGGCGACGAGCTGCACGGCCCGGTCGTCGAGGTCGGCGAGCACCGCATCGGGCAGGGGGTGGGGTCGGTCAGTGGTCATGGGGATGTCCTTCCGGTGGTGCGCACTTCCAGCACGGCTCGGGCAGATGGTGCTCGGGGCAGGTGGTCTCGTCGCCGACGGTCGACGGCGGCCCGGTCCACCCGGCCCAGGGGGAGCCGAACCTGCCGGGGGCCGGCACGTGCGGTGCGGCGCCCGCGTCCCACATCGGCGGTTCGGGCTGAGGGTTGGTGGTTGGGGGTTGGGGATTCAGCTGGCGGGAGTCGGGAGGATCGACCGCAGTGGGTCGCCTTCCCTTCCCCCGTCGACGACGTTTGCGAGGTGATCTCTCGTCAGGAGGAGCAGCCGCGGGTGACCTGTCATGGTGACCCTTACCGGGAACCAAACCCATACCCTGCCCTGACCCTGCCAGGCCCGCGCCCGCGCGCGTCGCCCGTACGGGGACACCTCGTTTCGGGTGGTCGGGGGTGTGGTCGGGGCGTGGTCGACGCGTGGTCGCGTCACCGCTGGTCGCGGCGGTGTTCTCTGCGGCGCGGTGGCCCGGCGAGAGCATCTCAGCGTCGCGGTGGTCCGGCGAGCGGGTCTCTGCGGCGACTGGTGTCGGCGAGACGTGCTCAGCGTCGGAGCGGTGCGGCGAGACGAACTCAGCGGCGGGGTGCGGCGAGACGTGGGCGCGAGGGGGCGGTGGCAGCAGGACCATGTCGGCCTGGGCCGGGGTTCGGTTGCCTTTGCGGCGGTTGCAGTCCGTGCACGAGATGACGATGTTGCGGGCACCGTCGGCGCGGGTCGGGTCGACGTGGTCGAGCTGGGGCCGTCGCCCGGTTTCCGATCGGGTGTCCTTGCGCTTGACGAGGACCCCGCAGTACCGGCAGTTCGCCTCGGTCGGCTTCACCGGGTCCACACAGTCACGGGCCCAGACCGAGTTGATGATCTCCTGGTCCTTGAGTTCCTTCCGTTTGCGGCGGGTGACCTCGACCTTGGCGGCCGGGTCGTAGCCCATGTCGAACCAGTCGTGGAACAGGTACGTGCCAGGTTCGACAGGCGGGCAGCGGGGGCAGGTGTGGCCGGGCGCGTGCCACAGGCCGACGTCGACGAGGATGCCGGCCAGATGCTCGGCGATCTGCGGGTTCAGCAGGATCCGGATCAGGTCGGTGCGCCGAACCACCCCGTCGGTGCCGCCGGACTCGGCGGACTGGCAGTCGGCGCCGGCCATCGTCCACAGTCCGATCGCGGCGATGCCTTCGAGGTGACCCTCGAGGGCCTGCTCCGCCAGAGACCGGTGCTTGCGGTTCTGGGTGAGCTGATCGGTGACCTGGAAGAACACTGGACTCCTTCGGAACTGGTGGCGGACTTCGGTTCTGGTAATCAGGTGGTTCCGGCACCGGCGAACTCCCTCCCCGCCGTGGCGTGGCCGGTGATCCGGTCGGCGAGCCGCTCCCGCAGACCCGGATGCACGGTGCCGATCTGGGTGCGCAGATGCTGAAAGTGCCCCACGTGCCAGTGCTCGCAGTACTCACACGGGTACGCGATGCAGTCCTCCCCCGACTGGATCGACAACATCCGGGCGTCGACGATCGCGTGCGCGGCGGTCAGGTACGGCTTCTTGCCGTGATGCTGATGACTCACCGCGCGCTCCGGTGCGCGTCGAGCCGCCGGTACACATCCCGCGGGGACGGGGCACTCCACACGACGCAGACGGCGGCGAGGACGATCAGCTGCCCCACGGGCTCGAGGTCGAGTCCGACCAGCACTCCCACCCCGTAGTACGCCATGCGGTAGAGGTAGTCGAAGACCACTTCCGCGACCGACGGGCGGAACCCGGCGAGCGCCCCGGCGATCCACCCGGCATACCTGTTGCTATGCCACAGCACCGCCACCCACACTGCCCCCGCCGCGACGACCACAGCCAGGAGCAGCCCCGGGTTCACTGGTCACCGTCCAGGGCGGCGAGCAATTCCGCGGGTTCGATGACCGAGACCTTCTCCGGGGTGTTCTCGAAGTTGTCGTCCTCGACAATCCACGCGTACCCCGGATCATCGAGCAGCGTCCGCACGCGGGCGATGGTTGCCTGTGCTCGCTCGAGGTCTTCGTGGTAGAGCAGGGCCGCGTAGTTGGCGAGTGATCGGCCGAAGGACATGCCGGCGCGTTTGCAGGCGTCGATGTTGTCGCGTGCGGCCTTCTCTGCCTGTTGGCATCGCCGGTTGAGGCGGGCGTTCGTCGCGCGCGCTTCGAGGAGTGCGGACTCAGTGTTCTCGGCGTGGCTGGCCCAGCCGTCTGCTGCCTTGCCGAGGTCGCTCGCGCGGTTCTGGGCTTCCGCGCGGGCGAGGTGGGCGCGCTCGAGGTCGACTTCCAGAGATTCGATGCGGTCGAGCAGCGCGGGCAGGTTGTTCCGCGCCCACACGATCAGCTCGGCATTGTGGGAGAACGGCTGAGCGATACCCATACCGTCGTCGTCCACGATCGTGGCCATTGGACGCTGGATGACATGCCAGGGTGCGGGGTCCGCTTCGTCGAGCAGGCGCCGGCCTTCTGCGATGTCGAGCGGCTCAGGCATCGGTGTCCTCCGCTTCGGTCCAGGCGCTTCGGGTAATGACGCGGGACACAACCTGCGGAGGATGCGCCCAGGCGCTCGTGTCGTTCCGCTCACGAATACGAGCGGCGTGTTCTTCGGCCGCGGCGCGGGTCGGCCACGGTGAGACGTGAAAGGCAGCCGTCCACTTGCCTTTGCGGACACCCCACTCGGTGAACGTCTCCTTCGGCTCAGGCATCGGTCTCTCCGTTCAGCGCGTCGTAGGCGGCGGCGCGAAACGCGTCGGCCATTTCCAGGAGCTTCTCCGGCGTTGGCCGCTCCCCCAGCGAACGCAGGCCGTGCGCCTTGAGGATTGCGTCCGACACTCGAACATCCGGTTCCGGACGGACGTCGGTCATGGCTCCTCCCTCGTTCGTTTCCGGACGTTCCGTCATCACCGTGTAATCGCCGTGCCCTCCCGCGACCGCCTTCCACCACTGAGGGTTTCCGAACACATCACGAACCGAGCTCCCATCCGGCGGGGCCGGCGGTTCGACGGTGAACTCGCCGGCGTTGCGGAACCCGCCGACGACGATCTGACCGTCGACTCGAAGCAGGCTGCCCCAGCACGGCCGGATTCCTTCAGTGGCTGCCATTCCCGGCTCCTTCCTGATCGGTTCGAATCCTGGTGACGGACAGCACCTGCAGCAGTGCGTAGCCGCACAGCTCGGTCCCGTCGGTGTGGACGAAATGCACTGTCCGATCACGCCAACTGACCTGCTGCGCGAACACCACCTCGTCAGGTCGTGTCTTGTCCACGAACCTGACTCGGTACTCCTTGATCTGGGGACCGGTCATCGTTCGAGTCCTTTCTCGGCGGCGCGGGCTGCTCTGACGCCGGCTTCGATGCCGTTGAGGTACGTCCAGGCCTGGTGGAAGTCGAATGCGCCGGCCGATCCGGTGCCGACGGCGATCGAGAAGTAGTCTGGTTGCAGAACGCCGTTGATGTGAAGATGCGCCGGGCCCACCCTTGGCCGGATGCCACAGTTGAGTTCCATGACGGCGCACAGCCATTCCAGCTTCGTCAGCTTCGGCCACGACCCGTCGAACTCCGGCTCGACGTTCGTGAACTGGCTGTCCTGGACGCGACGCACCTCGACGACCTGGTCGAGGATCTGGGCGATGACGGTCACGGCAGCACCACCTCCCATGCGAGGCGGGCATCGAGGTAGACGTGCCAGACCAGACCGTTCGAGGCGACGACGGTGCCGACGTAGAGGGCGTCGTGGACGATGTCGTGGCCGGTGCCTTCCACGTGCAAGGTGTGGGGCCGGGCCGGGACGCCGACGCGGCACTCGTACCACAGGTCGATGCGGCGGTCCGGGTGCTCGCGGCACGGTGCGACGTGCAGCAGCCGTGCCCCGGTCGGAAGTTCGACGGTGACGGTGTCCGTGATCTCGAAGTTGACGCGGTGGATGGTTCGAGTTCTCACAGTGCGGTCTCCCATGCGGTGATCAGGTGGATCGCGGGCAGGTACGGGCGCACGGGGTCGGCGCACCAGGTGTCGAGGACGCGTCGGCGGGCCGCGTCGGTGCGCAGCGCGGTGTCGAGGTCACGTGCGAGACGGGCGTTGTCGTCGGCCCACCGCTGCACCTGCCGCACCAGATCGGCGTTGCGGCCGACCAGCTCGCGGTTGCGTTCCCGGAGTTTGGCGATTTCGGCCTGTGCGTCGTTCGGTTCCGGTGCGGCACCGGTGTCTGCGTAGAGGCTCATGGGTTCATCTCCTCGAGGTGACGATGCAGATCGGCGAGCGCGCGGCGCCGCGTCCATGCGTGCCCGCAACGCGTCCAGCGCAGGGACTCTGGATACTGCGTCGGTTCGGCCAGGAATCCATTGAAGTAGCTGAACTTTCGGTACTTGATTGCCCGGCTCGACGACCGCACGATCCGCTTGATCCGGTACTTGGCGGTGCGCCATCTTTCGTATCGCAGGACCGTCACCAAGCGCAGCAGGTCGTCCAACAGGCCGACCGGGTACACGTCGACGTTGAGGTCCTTCACAGGACTGTCCCCCTTCCGGTTCGGGCGAGGATGGTGAGGGTGATCGCGGCGGCGGTGAGCAGACCTGCCGCGGTGAGACCGACGGCCTCGACGATCGTGGTGATGGTCTTCATCGGTTCCTCCATTGATCGGCGTGGGGACACGAGGTCCAGTGCGGTAGGTAGAGGGGCTGTCCGCAGGCGCGCATCGCGTCGCGGCGCGGGCCCTGGACGACGACGGCACGCAGACCGCCGCCGTCGAGGGGATATACGGCGAGGTTGCCGTGCGGCGTCGAGGCCGGCTCGAGCGGGATGGGTTTGTCCTTCGTGGTGGTGGCCCAGACGATTTCGGCGCGGCAGGAGGCGCAGCGGGTGGCGCCGGGCAGGTGATGTTCGGTGGTGGTCATGGCCGGGTGCCTTCCTGGGCGTAGGTCTTGAGCAGCTGGCGCAGTTCCCAGGCGCAGCCGCGGAGGGCCTGGGCGTGGCCCTGGTCGAAGTGGCTGGTGATCGGCTTGTGCTCTTCCCAGGTGTCGGCCATCTCGGCGAGTTGCTCGAGCAGTCCGTCCGGCGGGGTGTCGCGGCGCTGCCACCGGGCGGCGAGTTCGGCGTGCGCGTCGGCCGCCGGCGCGGGTGTGTCGACGATCCGGGCGCCGTCGGCGGTGAGGGCGTGTTCGAGGGCGTCGGCGGCCGGGCCGGTGACGAGGTAGGTGCGGGTGGTCACGGCGCGTCACCGCCCTCGGCTGAGATTCTTTCGGCGTTGCGTGAGAGCGAATCGGGGTGCGGGAGGCGGGCCTCCCAGCCCTCGTTCCATTCCTTGAGGCGGACCTGGGCGTCCTCGTCGAGGGCGACGGGCATGAGCACGCCGAGGAAGGACTCGCCGACGGTGATCGCGAGGGCGCGGGTGCCGGTGCGGGCCTCGATGACGACGGGCTCGGAGTAGACGACGCCGGCGATGCGGAACGCGGCGAGCCGGTCGCCGTTGACGGCGAACTGTTCGAGCCATTTCAGTTCGCCGGAGCGGGTGCGGGAGATCAGGTGCGGGATGTCGGGGTAGGACTCGTCGGTGGCGAGGCGGGGCTGGCGCAGGGATTGGCCGTCGATGCCGGGCAGGCCGGAGACGTCGGTGAGTTCGAAGTAGTTGTCGCCGACCTCGAGGCGGAGGATCGCGCTGGGCTGGTCGCCCTTGTCCTTCGGGGTGGGGAAGATCTTGAGGATCTTGTCGACCTGCTCGGGGGTGAGGTCGACGGTGACGTCCTGGCGGTCCTCGTCCTCCCAGATCGAGACGATGGCGAGGCCGGCGGAGAAGGTGTCGGTCGCGGTGACCGTGACGTGGTGGGTGTCGATCTCGAGGCGGATGCGGCGCAGGCGTTCGAGATCGGGGTGGGTGGCGGCGTGCGCGCGGACGCTGGTGAGGGCGGCGCGCAGGTCGCGGGTGCCGACGACGACTGCTGTCATGGGTCGGTCCTCTCGGGTTCGGGTGGGAACGGCATCTCGAGCTGGTCCTCGCTCGTGGCGCCGAAGCGGTGAGCGTGGTGGCCCTCGGCGAGCCAGCCGAAGATCTTCAACCGGCGCTCCGGGGTTTGGGCGTGCCACCAGGCGTCGGCGTCGGCGACGGTGCTCATCGGTACCTCCACTGCCGTTTCGCTCGTCGGGGCAGGTCGATTCGGATATGCGGCGGCCGCGGGTTCGGTGGCCGGCGCGCGTGGCAGGTGTCGGAGTGCAGGACGTAGAGGGGGTGCTGGTCGGCGATGGCGCGGTGCAGGTCGTCGCCGCGGAGGATGTCCGCGTAGATCACGCCGTCCTCGTCGCGGATGTCGCGTTTGCGGACACGGCCCGCCCCGGGGTCCGGGTACCGGTCGAGGCGGATCCGTTTGCCGGATCCCGTGGACGTGGCCCACGTGATCTCCTGCCGGCAGTCCCTGCACCGCGCCACCATCAGTCGGCGGCCACCACCCGGGCGGCGACCGCGATCAACGCGGCCGCCACATCGTTCGCCTGGGCGCAGGTGAGCACACTCGCATGCACCGCGAGCCGCCCGTCGGGGTCGACGGTGATGCACGCCGACCCGTCCTCGGCGGTCCACGCGATCACCGTCTGCTCGGCCGGCAGGCGACGCGGCGCCGCCAACGGCGGCAGGTGCACGACCGCGCTGCCCGCCGGCAGCCGCTGCAGCAGCGCGTCGGCCTCCTCGCCGGTCAGGGCCGGGCCGGTATTGACGGTGGTCACTGTTCCTCCGAAGGCTGGTAGGCGGTGCACGGGCACCACGCGTAGATCCCGTTGCAGTAGGCGTCGGCCATGCACACGCCTTCGCGGCCATGGCGATTCTTGGGGTGGCCGCAGCCGGCGCAGGACTGCAGGTGTTCGAACTCCGGCATCGGCAGCGTCACGACGCACCCCCCGCCGGTCGCGGGCGGTACGCGATGTCGACCGGCTGCCAGCCGAGGCACTCGGCGAGGGAGGCGACGTGCTCCGGTCGACTCACCTCGTAGGCGCCGTTCGCCTTCACAGCCGGCGCTTCCGGCTCGGCGGGCGGTTCGACGTACTGGTCGGCCTCCCACATCGCG
>SWCF01003654.1_pt1 | contig 30488 bp, 24 predicted proteins | sample 4690081 | NCBI WGS metagenome assembly SWCF01 (sample SAMN10267280, study PRJNA491770) | bioreactor metagenome | isolation source: DHS bioreactor inoculated with | place: Japan: off Shimokita Peninsula
CCCCCCCCCCCAGACCGCAGGCCCTGACCGCTGCGCTCGTTGGTGAAGTTGCGGCTTTGCCGCGTGACATGTCAGCGCCTTCAGAACAGGACGTCCTGGCGCTGGCGGATGCAATCGCCGCCAATGAAGCGGAGCTGCGCCGCCGGCCACGTGCCGACTCACTGCCGTCCAGGCTCAAGTGGCGGATCGAGGGGCCTTTCGACAGCAACTACAGCTTGGCGCTGTTGAACAGGGAATTTGCCCGTGCGCTTGATGGCCTCGGCCATGAGGTTGCGCTGCATTCCACGGAAGGACCGGGGGATTTTCCGCCCAACCCTGCATTTCTTGACACCAATCGGGATTTGGCAAAGCTTCACGAGGCTTCCGGCTCGATGGTGCCCGACATGGCCCACGTGGTCAGCCGGAACCTCTATCCGCCCCGTGTAGCTGATATAGCGGGTACAACCGCACTGCTCCACAGCTATGGGTGGGAGGAATCGGGCTTCCCTCAGGACTGGGCAGACAATTTTAGCGCCTATTTGGACGGTGTGATCTGTGTCTCTCGCCACGTCGAAAAAGTAATGATAGATCATGGTGTGACTTGTCGTCTTAGTGTTGCATGGAATGGTGTGGATCATTGGGAAAGGGTAAGCCCTGACCCGAAATTCCGGTTAAGGACGAATGGCACCTTTCGCTTTCTACACGTCTCCTCCTGTTTCCCGAGGAAAGGCGTCCAGGAAATGCTCGAGGCGTATGGCCGGGCCTTCACCGCAGACGACGATTTGGCGCTGGTCATTAAGACGTTCCCTAATCCCCATAACGAGGTCGAGAAGTGGCTGACGGCGGCTAGGGCGGGCAGAGTGGACTATCCCGAAGTCGTCATCATCGAAGACGACCTTTCTGATGAACAGTTGAAAGCCCTTTATCTGCAAAGCCATGCTTTGGTTGCGCCAAGCAAGGCCGAAGGCTTCGGCCTGCCGCTGGCCGAAGCCATGCTTTCCGGGCTGGCCGTCGTCACGACCGGCTGGAGTGGCCAAAGGGATTTCTGCGACGAGCAGACCGCATGGCTCGTGGATTACGATTTCGAAAGGGCGGAATCGCATTTTGGGGTCTTTTCTTCGGCATGGGCGCGCCCGCGAGTTGACGATCTTGCAGCCAAGATGCGAGAAGTTTTCGAAGTCGGGGGGGGCGAACGCATGGAGCGTTCCCGTGCCGGGCGACAAAGACTTCTCGAACAATTCCGTTGGCGGGACGTAGCCGAACGTAGCATTGCTTTCGCCCGCAACTGTGCCACCGAGCCGACGGCTGGAATGCCGAAAGTGGGATGGGTCACGACTTGGAACACGCGTTGCGGGATCGCCACCTATTCGGAACATTTAATCAGCAACACTTCGTCCGGCCTGAATATCCTGGCACCTGACAACCAGGAGATTACCAGCATTGATGGCTCCAACGTAAGGCGTTGTTGGTCGGTTGGCGGTAGAGACGACCTTCGACGCGTGCGGGATGAGGTGGCGCACCTTGACCTCGATGTCGTCATTGTGCAGTTCAACTATGGCTTTTTCGACTTTGGGGCACTCAGCCGCTTTCTGGACGCCCTGATCGATGAAGGGCGCCTCGTCGTCGTCACTTTGCACTCCACGATGGATCCTGCGGGAGACCCGAAGAAGCGGCTGGAGTTGTTGCGCGAGCAGTTGTCACGCTGCGCTCGTATTCTCGTTCATTCCATTCCCGACTTGAATCGACTCAAGGCGTTGCGATTGGTTGATAATGTCACCCTTTTCCCGCATGGGATCATGGATCATGGGCCGGTCGAGACTTCGAGCGAGACAGATCCCGAAAGAGAATTCGTTATAGGATCCTACGGATTTTTCCTGCCCAACAAAGGTCTCATTGAGCTAATTGAGGCTGTATCGCTTCTCAATGACCGGCAGCGCCGTGTAAAACTGAAGCTGGTTAATGCGGAATATCCCGTCCACGAATCACGTAGTTTGATCGAAGAGGCAAAGGCACTCATCGCCAGAAAAGGGCTTCAAGATATCGTGGAATTAGAAACGTCGTTTTTGAGAGATGAGGAGAGTTTGGCTCTATTAGCCGATACTGACGTTATTATATTTCCGTATCAACAGACAAGCGAATCTTCTAGTGCGGCGGTGCGGTACGGACTTGCGACGGGAAAACCGATCGCTGTAACGCCGTTGCCTATCTTCGAAGACGTATCACCTGCTGTTTTTCATCTTCCAGGGTGCTCACCGGAGGATATAGCTGCGGGGCTGCTTGATTTGAGTCACGAAATTTTGGGCAAAACCCCGCGATTCCATGCCACTATGGCGCGGGCGGAGAATTGGCGTGGTCAGCACCGGTATTCGAAACTCGGACACCGTCTTGAACAAATGCTGATTGCGCTAGCTCGTCAGCGTCCCCGAACATGATAGCAGAAAGCAACCGTTTGAAACTCATTATACAGATTCCGTGCTTTAACGAAGCTGAGACGTTGGCTATTGCGTTGGCTGCTCTTCCCAGAGAAGTGCCGGGCTTCGAACTGGTCGAGTGGCTTATCATCGACGATGGAAGCAGCGATAATACGGTCGAGGTTGCTCAGGCGAACGGAGTAGACCATGTGGTCCGCCATCGACGCAACCGCGGGCTTGCTCGTGCCTTCACCACCGGGATCGATGCCTGTCTACGAGCCGGTGCAGACGTAATCGTCAATACTGATGCAGACAATCAGTATAACGCGGATGATATTCCAGCACTTGTCGACCCGATTCTAAAAGGAGAGGCGGATATGGTTGTGGGCGCGCGCCCAATTGCTACCATTGAGCACTTCTCTCCTTTAAAAAAACTGCTTCAGCAGCTAGGTAGCTGGGTCGTTCGTGTGGCGAGCAAGACGGACGTGCCTGATGCTCCGAGCGGATTTCGCGCGTTCACGCGGTCGGCTGCCCAACAATTGGTAGTCTTCAATGATTACACCTATACACTCGAAACGATTATCCAGGCCGGGCAAAAGAATATGGCTGTTGCCTCGGTGCCAGTCCGTGTCAACGGAGATCTCCGCCCTTCTCGCCTTGTAAAGAGTATTCCCTCCTATCTCCGGCGGTCGATCGCGACAATTGTTCGTATATTCGTGGTTTATAGGCCCTTCCGCTTCTTCGGCGCTATCGGTGCAGTGCTGATGTCTTCGGGATTTCTGATTGGAATGCGATATATCTATTTCTATATTGCTGGAGAGGGCGATGGTCATGTGCAGTCGCTGATACTAGCCAGCGCGCTTTTGATTATGGGTTTTCAGACCGTTCTGGTCGCCTTTTTGGCCGACTTGCTTGCAGCAAACAGAAAGTTGCTCGAAGACATTCGGCATAAACAAAGGAAACACTCGTCGAGTGCGAGAGCAGCTGTTGGCCCAACCAAAGCTCAGTCCGAAGGAGCATAGGCACATGAAGGTTGCAGGTGGCCTCAGGGAAGATAACGTTGTTGTGGGCAATGTATTCGACAAATACGGGTCGCGGAATCCGATCGTGCGCTGGATTATGTGCGGCTTCGAGGGCACTTTGTCCAAGTTGGTAGCGAAGGTAGGGCCGGTATCCATTCACGAAGTTGGTTGCGGTGAGGGTTATTGGGTTTGCGAATGGTATCAGCAGGGCCTGCTAGCTCGTGGGACGGACTTTTCTAGCACTATCGTTTCCATGGCTCGGTCGAACGCGATTGCGCAGGGACTGAACCCGGAACTATTCGAGGTTCGAAGCATCTATGATCTCACACCGGGTCGCGATAGCGCTGATCTAATGGTTTGCTGCGAGGTGATGGAGCATTTGGAACGGCCGGAAGAGGCTCTCATCGCGTTGGAAAAGGTCGCTGAAAAGTATGTCATCCTGAGTGTACCCCGAGAGCCGCTTTGGCGCATCCTTAACATGGTGCGCGGAAAGTATCTGGCAAGATTCGGAAACACAGAAGGGCATATCCAGCACTGGTCGAAGGCAGAGTTTGTCCGGCTGGTCAAGAAACATTTCGACGTACTGGAGATACACTCTCCGCTTCCGTGGACAATGTTACTGTGCCGCGCCAAGAAATGACGAGGGCATCTTGCCGGCGCATTTAAGACGGGTGCTCCACTGGATCGGTAGCGCCCTGGCCTTGCTCGGGGTGGCCTTTATAGTGGTGCGCCTAAAGCAGTATGCGGCGGGGTTCGACCTAGGCAGTTTTGATGCGGTTGATTGGATCGTGTTGAGCGCTCTTGCTACTGTCTATGGCGCGTCCAACATCATGTTGGCACTTGCTTGGCGGAATCTCCTATATCATTGCGGGGAGCGAACGGCACTTTCTTGGGCCGTTCGTACTTACGGAATATCCCAACTCGCCAAATACATCCCTGGGAACGTCTTCCATTTCGCTGGGAGGCAGGCCATCGGTGCTTCTGCGGGCCTAAGGGGGTGGCCACTTGCTCGGTCTGCGCTGTGGGAGCTTGGCCTCATGGCCGTTGTTGGGGCTCTATTCTCGTTGCTTGCTCTTCCATTGGTGATCCCTGCTGTATCTCCAGTGGCGGCCATTGGTTTTTTCACGTTGGCGATTGCGATCGCAGCTGCAGCATCATTCCATTTGTTGGGAAAGCACGTTGTCCTCGCTCTTGGTGAACTAACTATCTTCTTGTTCATCTCCGGCGCAGTTTTCGTTGGAGTCCTTATCGTTGCGAACCCCTGGTGGGAGATCGGATGGAAATTAATTCCTACCTTGTGCGGCGCGTATGTCGTTGCCTGGTTGATCGGCCTTGTCACCCCCGGGGCTCCTGCTGGGGTTGGCATACGGGAGTTCACACTGCTGTTTCTCATGTCTGGCCTTTTCAGCGAGTCGACTCTCCTGTTGGCCGTGGTGCTTGGCCGTGTGGTCAGCGTCGTGGGCGACGTGCTTTTCTTTGCAGGAGTATTGCGAATAGATGCAGGCGTGCGTGAGGACTAACATTTTGCATTCACGGATAACGTTCGCAGTGGCATTCTGCGCTGCTCTCGCATTCGCACTCTTTCTGCACGGAGCGCTGCCGTTTGTGGCATTGCCCACACTCGGGCAAGCCGTCTGGACTACGGGCTTTTCTCAGTCATTTGTGAACGGCGATCTTCCAGTTGCGCTGTTTGCCCGCAACTTCGGAGCTCCAGAGCCAGCCGCTATTGCCTTCGGACTGGCAGGGGCCTACCCGGCCGCAGTCTTCATTGCCGCTGGTCTACATGCGGCTGACGCCTATGCCCTGATGGTGGCGTTTTGGCTCTCTGTCGCTTTCGTCAGTGCCTGGTGCTTTGGCATGAAATTCGGCAATAGGTCCTTTGCTGCACTCTTGGGAGCGCTTGCGTGGATTACCATGCCGGTCATCTGGGCTCATGCCGGCTACTCAATGACTTCGCTTGGTATCGCGCTTCTACCACTTTATTTTCTTGCAGCTTATACGGTCTTCTACGAATCATCCGCGCAATCCCAAAAGTTTTCAAAAGCCTTATTTTATATATTTGCGTGCATCATATCCGTGTTCATGGATGGATACAGTTTTATAATGTTTGCTTTTGGATCTAGCATCTTGGGTGCATATGCCTTTCTATCGATGCGCGAGAGACGCCGTGGCCTTCTACTCTTCTCCTTCCCATTGCATGCAGTCGGATTCTCAAGCGCCTACATCCTCTATACGATTTATATTGGCAAATCGGGTTTTTCACCTGCACCGCTAGACTTTTTTCGAGGTTGGAGTGCCGATATCTCGTTCTTTTTCCTACCTTCGAGGGGCGTCCTTTGGTTGGGAGACTTGCTCGGCATAAGCGTTCCGCGCTCCGATGTTGAGTATTTTGGCGACGCATCGGTCTGGGAAACAACCTTCCTCGCACCCCTTTTTCTAGCCGGCCTTCTGGCATGGTTCGCCACTCGGTCTAAAAGCACGTTTTCAATGGGTCTGCTACTATTGGCGTTTGTAGGAATCTACATGGCGCTCGGTCCGTCGATCAAGTTCTTTTCAGTTCGCCCGGATGAGTGGATAGAGGCTGGGCGACTGAGCCCGATGATGCCAAACGCACTAGCGGTTTCGCCGACGGGTACTGGATGGATTTCTCAATTGCTGCCGGGGTTCAATAACATGCGAGCAGCATATCGGTGGTCCGCCTTGGGCATTTTTGCGCTTTGGTGCCTTGTTATCCTGTGGCTCATGCTAGCAAGGTCCAGGCGGCAAAAATTCTTTGCTACCGCTTCCGTATTGGCATTGTTCGTAGCTAATCAGCCCGATCTTAGCACGGCCTGGAACACACATACGCACAACCGCAGAATGTTTTTGGCCATCGATCGTGATTTAGTACGCGAAATGGCCACCGCACTTCATCCGGGTGAAAGGGTAGCGTTTCTTCCTTACCGCAATGACTTTTTGGTTAATTACCTCGCAAGTGCTTTGAAGATTGAGACATATAATATTGGCGGGGACAAGAATCTCGCCGACGCACGCGAAGCCTGGCCGCCGCACATGCGCGAGTTCAGGATGGCGCAGGTAGATTCCGAGTTCGTCAGCCGTTCTGCTCTAATTCTTGCGAAAGGCGAGGCTGACGCAGTTGTGTTTCCCTACATAGACATGTTGAGGGCTGCTCATGCGTGGCCACCAAGGGTGGAGTATCGCAGCCAAGTAGAACCGACGCTAGAGGAGTTAGAGGCGATCGAATTTTTTGACGTGGATCGAAGAGAGCTCTACGCGGTTGCTCGCGTTTCATCCGTGTTCAAGGATCAACTATCAAACGGTAGTCTGGAGGGTGAGATCCTCGCAAGTATGTGTCTGCCGCCAATGTGTATCGAGGCGCATGGATTTCCGCCAACCATACCGAGCCAGGTTGGGAGTCACCTTGGGAGCGAACTGCATACCGATGGACGAGCCGGCTTTCTGCTCTATGGTCCCTATGCACCGCTGGCGCCTGGTGCGTATCGGCTAAGGGTATATGGCACAGTAAGGCGTGCCGAAGGTGGATGGGTAGATGTAGCGTCGGAAGAAGGGACGCTTATCCATGCCCGCTTCCCGATCGAAGAGCAGGAGGAGGGGTCTGAGGTACTTCTGGACGAAGAGGTTATTTTGGGTCGGCGTGTCGAGGACGTGGAAATAAGACTATTCGTAGATAGAGAAACTCTTCTTGAAGCGCACGGCTATGCGCTCACGCTGCAATAGCCACGCATCTGCGATGGGAAATCTTGATCGAACAATGGACCGGTGTGGGATGAGGCAATAGTTGTGTGTGACCAATCAAAGTTAGCAGTATTCCACGACTACTTCGCCGTTCGTGGAGGTGGTGAGCGGTTGGTGCTCAGCCTTGCCAACGAGCTTGAGGCGCAGATTTTCTTTGGCTACCAAATCGCAGAAAGTTACGCTGCCGAGTCTTTCCCGTCCAGGTCGCGCTCACTAGGTATTCCTGGTTTTCTCCGCGTGAGAGGCTTGAGGCCGTTTGTCCTTGCGTTGGGCTTTGCGTTGCGGCGATCACGGGCGAGTTCGTTCGCGGCACGAATTTTTTCTGGTGTGGCCGCGCCATTTGCCGCGCCTAAGCGCGGTGCGGTCGGCGTTAACATATTCTACTGCCATACGCCGCCCAGGTTTCTCTTTGATCAGCGCCGTCACTTTTTAGCAGGCCTGCCCCCCTGGCTCCGCGTCATCACACCCGTGTCCCTCACAGTCTTTGAGTGGGGTTATCGGCGGTCGGTGGCACGTATGCATATCATCGTAACCAACTCTGAAAACACGCGCGACCGCATCCATCGCTATCTCGGGCTCGAAAGCGTGATCGTCACGCCTCCGGTCGATACCGATCGTTTCACCTGGCGTGGTCAGGACGACTACTATCTTTCTACAGCCCGGCTAACTCCGCTTAAACGTGTGGAGCAAGTGGTCAACGCCTTCCTCAAAATGCCTGAAAAGCGCTTGGTCGTTGCCTCCGGAGGTGAGCAACTGGACGCGCTCAAACGAAAAGCAGCAGGAGCAGCAAACATAGAGTTCCGTGGTTGGGTAGGGGACGACGAACTCATTGAGCTTATCGGCAATGCAATCGCCACGATTTATGTGCCGCGTGACGAGGACTTCGGTATGTCACCGGTCGAATCCATGGCCGCGGGAAAGCCTGTTATCGGGGTTGCCGAGGGAGGGCTGCTGGAAACAATCGTCCCAAACGAAACCGGTATACTCCTCCCACCAGATTTCAGGGAAGGCGATCTCATTGATGCTGTTCGGCAGATGACTCCTGAACGGGCGTTAGCCATGCGGTCAGCTTGTGAGGCTCGCGCCAGTCTCTTCACGCGTGAAAAGTTCATGTCGGCAATGCGTGAGGTGATCGAGGACGCTTTGAGGTCAGCTCGCGGTAGAGATTGAGATAGAGCTTGCACACCTCTTCGGAACGGAACAGCCGTTCGTAGCGCATGCGGGCGGCCCCTCCGAAGCCTTCCGCCATCTCCGGGCTTTCCGCTAGCCCACGCATAGCCTGGCCAATGGCCTGAGAATCTGCTGGTGGGACTGTGATTCCGGTAACGCCGTCGATATTGACATAAGACGTTCCCGTGCCAATTTCGCAGCTTATCATCGGCTTTCCCGCCCTCGCTGCCTCCAGAAGTGCGACGCCGAAGGCTTCGGACCGCAGATGAGAGGGAAAGACAAACGCCTTGCCGAGGGAGAGCAGTGCGGATTTGTCATCATCGGAAATTGAACCAACCAGCTTCACGTTAGAAAGGTTTCGTCGTCGCAAGTCGCCTTCCATCTGACCCGTTCCGGCAATGACGACGGAGAGGCCCGTCTTCTCCGCGGCGCCGATCAGGTAGTCGAGGCCCTTGTAGTAACGGAGAGCCCCGACAAAGAGAAAGAAGTCGCTTCCCACTCGCTGACGCCATTCCTCGACGAGCTGGGGATGGGGAGGAAGGGAGTCGGGCAGGCCGATTGGAATGACTTTGAGCTTCTCACCATAGTTCCGCAGCACAGGACTGCTGGCCACATAATTCGGGGACGTCGCGACGATGCGGTCCACGCTGCGTAGAAATCGATGCATCACCGGCTGGTACATGTGCCGCAGCAGCCTTTGCCGGACTATGTCCGAATGATATGTCACGACCGAGGGTCGTCGCGGTCTTCCAAGAAGGTGCAGCAGGTCGGCCACGGGCCATGGAAAGTGGTAGTGGATGATGTCGGCCCACTGAGCGAGGTGGGCGTACAAAAAAGGCACTTGCAAAGATACGTCCATTGACGCGACAGACAGGGTCCGCTTTGCGAGATGGACTTGGTGCTGGCCAATACGCACCGAGTGTTCAGGCGGGTCAGCCGCCAGCGCCAGTACCCGAGATTCTACGCCGTGCTGTGCCGTTTCTTCAGCAATGCTGTGAATCACCCGAGCCACTCCCATGAAGTCCTCCGGTAGGTAGGCCTTATAGACATGGAGTATTTTCATGGTTCGCTGCTGGTTTTCTTTGCCAAGGGACAGCCAAAGTTGTCCTTTCGCTTGGTGATTCCCGCCAATAACGCTATCACAACCGGGCCCCTCGCACAGGCTTGGGCAAGGCATGGCACCAAATCTGGGAGACTCGATGCAAAGGCATCACCCGCCCTCAAGCTCAGCGCCGGGTCGAGACAAAACGAAACGGAGGAGAGATCGAGCTTCCGCCGCCCAGCTGAGCGATGTTCTTAGCCAGGGTGCGGTCATTCGTCCACACAGGTTTTTCGCCGACATAGGACGCCTGGTGGGGCCGGCCCTGTTGGCGGGCCTGTTGCAATGCCTAGTTTATGCGGGCGTGATCATTCTGGCGGGTCGCACGGACTGGGGCAATCTGGCGGTCGTCTGCGCCCTGTTGATGATCATGCCACTGGCGGCTGCTGCGGTGATCAGCGGGCTGCGCACCCGGGAGTTTCCCTTCACCCTCGCGGCCGTTCTGATGGGCGTGATCTTCAATTTCGGCGTCGTCATTCTCTCCGCCCTCCGGATACCGATAAGCTACACCGGGCTACTGTTGGCGGCGCCGTTCGCGATCGGCGGCATGATCATTGCGGCAACGCGATTGACGAGAATGGCCAATGAACGTTTGGCGCTTTTGGATTTTCCTGGGGCGCCGCGCGTGGCCGGCGTCATTGGCGGTGATGTCACGATCGTTGCAGAGGAGAAGGCGGACCTCTCGGGTTTCGATCGTATTCTGATCGACGGGGAAAGCCATCTTACGCCGCGCTGGAACAGTCATCTGACACGTGCGCAAATGCGGGGAATAATTGTTCAGCCCTGGTTCTTCACGAAAGAAGAAAAATGGGGGCGGGTCGATCTCGAGCACTTCGACATCACGCACCTGGCGTATCGACCGACCCAGATCTACTACACCCGGATCAAGCGCTTCCTTGACGTGTTGCTCGTGGTCCTGACGCTTCCCGTTGCAGCGCCGCTTGGTGGCTTGATCTGGCTTTACATTCGAATGATTGATGGAGGTCCCAGCCTGTTTGTCCAAACCCGGCGCGGTTACGGCGGGGCCAATTTCAGAATGCGCAAATTCCGGACGATGAAGCTAGGTAGCCATGGTGGCGCTACCGGAACTTCCGACTCTCGTATTCTGCCTGGCTGCCACCTGATCCGTAAGCTTCGGCTGGATGAATTGCCTCAGCTTATCAATATTTTGAGGGGAGAAATGAGCTGGATTGGGCCACGGCCAGTCTCGCTGGAGATCGCTCGCAAGTGTGAGGCCACCTCTCCCGTCTATACCGCCCGCTATCTGGTGCTTCCGGGAATCACCGGCTGGGCGCAGATCCAGTATGGTTATGCCGGGAGTGTAGAACAGGAACTCGAGAAGCTGGAGTACGACCTCTATTATCTCAAGCGCATTTCGCTCGATCTGGACCTCGAGATTACGTTCAGAACGCTGAGAGTACTGGCGACAGGTCATGGCGCGCGTTAGGGGCAATCGATCCTGCGATAGGGCGGCGTCATCCACCTAAAGACCACGGCTGAAGCGGCGGCCGGGTGGCGGCTGTGCAGGCAGGGCACGGGAGATACTCCTCATCGCCAGTGGAAGAGCGGAATTTGCGCCGACCCGCGCGACGCCCCGCCAGTTATGACGAGAGGCGGCAAGAGTCTCTAACTCTCCCTGACATTCCTTAAGAATCTCAAAGCGGGTGTTTTGGACGCGAAATCCGAGCTTAAGCGGATTTGAGCGCCAATCTTGCTTTGTCGCCTCGTGCCACGATTGCGGCATGACGAAAGATGTCGACACTCTCAAATCTGCTCTGCGCGCTGCCGCCCAAACCCCGTTCGGGTGTCGATCGCGTGCAGAAATCATTCGGCGCAATTTCACGCTCATTGCTGCGCTGCGCGACGAGTTCGCTGTGCCATGGAAAGTTCTCGCCCGCCATTTCAACGAGGCGCTGTCGGATCTGCCGGTCGACGCGATAGCTCCCGAGACCCTTTGCCGGCTGTTCAATCTTGAGATTCAGCGCCGTGGTTTCGAACACAATACAAGGCAGGCGCCACGGAACGTGGCGCGCAGCGGAACACCCGCTGTGGGGCAAACTCCATACCCGGATGCAGTCGATGAGGCCGGAACCGGTCCCCACCAGCGGGCGCGTGAGCCGCCCGAGACCGGGTCCGGCCTTCTCCTTCGGGCCCGCAAGACATCTGTTGCCGCGCGCCGGTTCGAAGCCACCGTTCGCAAGAAAGACAGCGGGAGCTCTTAGCTCCGTGGCCGTCAGGAAACGCAATTATGGATAAGTGTAATGAGTAAAGAAGATATCCAGAGCTATCTCGGCTCTACTGCCTATGCGACACTCATTGTCGCTGGCGAAAAAGGTGGTGCGCGCAAAACGTCCACCGCAAGCAACCTCGTCTTCCTTTCGCGGGAGGCGGAGATCAAGACGTTGGTCACCGAGATCGATCAGCAGCGCCGGTTGTCGCGGGTCTATCCCGAGATCACAAAGAGCATCGAGTTGCCGGACGTCAAGTCGATGAATGACAGCACGACCGCAGATACCCGCGCTCTTGCTCCATTTTTTGTGCGCATGGCCAGCTCGCAGGACGGACTGCACATTGTCGATACCGGCGCTAACCTCGGCGAGCGGATTACCCAGGGAATCGTGCGGTCCCAGCTCACTCGCGGTCTCAAGCCCGACCATCGCATCTGCATAGCAATCATGTTGGATGAACAGCCCGATACCATCGCTCTCTCGGCACGCTCGGTTGCGCTGTGGCAGGCCGCTATTCCCGATGCCGACATCGTCATCGTCCAGCCGAGCGAGGCCCTCGATATCGACGAGAAATCTCTTCCGGACCAGACCGCGAAGGACTACCGCCGCTACATCGCTCCGCACCGCGGCCGCCGCATGGTGTTTCCGACGTTCACGTCCGACATGTTGCGCGTCTACCGCCACTTTTCGGGGGATTTGCGCAAGCTGTTGACGTGCGGCGAGGATGAAGTGGGCCGCGCCAGCGTCCCGGCGGCCGAGCAGGCCAGGCTCAATCCTGATGAGGCGTATTGGATCGGCACCCAGATCGTGCACGAATTCGAACTGTTCGTGTCCAAAATCCAGCAGGAGGCCGCCCGGGAACTGGGCATGACCTTTCCCGGTTGATCCGGGCCGGCATCGCGCTCAAGCCCGGATCGCCCGCGCGCGGGTGGTGGAGTTTCTCACAACGACACGCGACCCGCGCGTTCAGGCCCGCACCCTCAAGCGAGAGATCGACCGCCTATCGGTCGATCAACTCGCTGCCATTCTGGAAAGCCGCGATCGCAACGCCTATCGCAGGGGCAGGGCGGACCTTGTTCGCCAGGGCTATCGCCGGCCAGCCTCTCGTGCCGACCGGCTTGAAAGGCTCATTTCGGATCTCCGGAAGGTTCTGGGGCTCTGAGGGAGTTTAGCGCTTGCTCGACCTCGGGCGGCGCATCCTGACATGGTGCCAGCTGCGAACCCGCTCCCCACCGTCCCGCTGCTCGACCGATGACGGGGCGGTTTGCCTCGCCAACCAGCCCCAGACCTCATCGGGCACGGAGCGGCGCAGCTCAGCCCTCGCCCGGGTGATAGGCTCGGGTAGCAGACTATCGAAGATCGAGCGCTCGAGGCCATGCAAGCCCCAATAGGCGTCTGCCCCGAGGCCTACTACACCCAACCGGTGCAATCGTCCCAGCGCCCGGGCCAAGGCAAAATGGTGGTGGGCAGGGGCCAGTTCGGGATAAAAGGGGAGGGGGTCAAAATCGTAGGATCGGGCCAATAGCGACAAGACATCGAACCGGTCGAGCGCCCGGGAGGCCTCGGGTGGACCGCCGGTTAGCGCCGCAGCCATGTCAGAGTTTACGCGAAAACCGGTGCCGATCGACTGTCCCACGGGTCTGAGGCCCAGAATGCCCTTCTTTTCAATCTGGGCGGCGCGCCGGCAAAGCGCAATGCAGAAGGACAGCACGGCGAAACCTTCGGCAAAGAACGGTTCGTCCTCGAGCGAGCCCTGCCATTGCGTAGCTATTGCTGCGCCGGTCGCCTGCAAGCCAGCGGCAATCGGCAGTGGACCGGGCCGGTGCGGAAGAGCGTTGATCTGGCGCATGCGGCGGGCGCCGCGGCGGCGGATATCCTCGAGCAATCGGCTCATGTCACGAGCTGCGCCCGAGGTTGCGCGCATGATCTCACGAATCGGGGCGACCGGTTCCTCGACCATGGACTGGGCCGCGATGGCTGCGGACCGCCTGTCCATTTTCGTTCCAAAGGCGCCGACGAGATGCCGCTCTAGCCAATAGAGGTGGCTGCCCAGGATTTCGCGCGCTTCGGTCATAGCTGCGCCTCTTGGCTGATTGCCCCCTCGTGCGCGCCGGTAGGCAAAGGAGAGGGGGGAAACCAGCGCTGGTTCGGGGCGATGCGTGCGATCGGCGGGCAGCATGAGAACGCCTGCCGCTTCGAAGTTCTCGGGCGTGTCGGCCAGCAGGCACCAGCCTTGATGATACTCGGCCCCCGAGAAAAGACTTGCCGCCAGGACGGGTCCGGAAACCGACGCGGTTACATCGTCAATGGCCAGCACTTGCGGCGACTTTTCGGTTACCAGCGCGATCTTGATGATGCGGTCATTGGTAAGGATCTCGAGGGCTCCGGCCACGGGCCCCACATAGTCTGGCCCCTTGCGCAGGAGCGGCGGGCGGGTCAATGTCAAGTCGGGCCGGAAGGAAGTGCAGTTCATGTGCCGCCATCGGGAAAGGAGAAGCCGGTCGCATACTGGTTTACCAAGGCTTGCCAATCAATGAACGTTGTGCCGTGGCCCTGGTCCTCTCATCCCGATGCTTGTTTGCCTGATCAAGGCTGCCTTTCATTCTTCAAAGGGAAAAAAAGAAGGCGTGATCAATATGTCAGGCGGACGTTGTGGCTTTCGCATCGAAGTGGAATTTTCTCTGCCCAAGGCGAGGATCGCAGTGCTCCGGGGCAGTGGCGTGCCCGGGCGGTCTCGTGTCCATGGCTTATGAGACTTGCGTGCATGGCATCGGATCAAGCGCGGTCGGCGAGCAGGATCTAGCCTTCGCCCAGACCATCCAGGCCACCCAACATATCGTTCGCGCTGCGCCCGTCATGGGCTTGTCCCGGCGTGAGTTCGAGGACGACGGGCCAGCCATTGGTATCTACTAGGGCGCTGACCTTGGTCGTCAGGCCGCGTCTTGGACGCTCCATGCATCGGGCGTCAGCCCAACATCGCGCGGTGGCTTTGGCGCCCCCCTTTTTTTGGCGTTCGCTCCATGCTGATGAACGCGGATCGAGGAGGAGTCGATTATTTGCAGGTCGCCATCAAGGGCCGCTGTTATCGCCTCGAAGACACGGTCCCACACACCCAGTTTCCGCCATCGAACAAACTGGTTGTAGCAGGTCGTTGCTGGGCCATAACGTTCGGGGATTTCCGTCTAGGTCGTTCCAGCCCGAAGCCGCCAGAACATGCCATTGAGCACCTTGCGATCATCTGCGAGGGCACCCCTTGTGGCTGATTGGGCAAAAGCGGCTCAATGATCAACCTTCAAAGTCAGTCAGTTCGTAACGACGGCGCGACATGGCATTCCTCCTCAACACTGAGGAGTCAGAACGCGCCAAAAGTGAAACCACTTTTATGAGTTTGTGACCCAGCGTGCGGCAGGCGATGAACCGGTCAGGGCGATCTGTCGACCTGCCCGGCACCTAATATGATTGCGCTCAGGCCAATGAACAGACCAGTGTGAAACTCAAAGCCAACCATCAAATCCGTCAGGCCGCAGAAGAAATATGCCGCTACAACCACTGCAGTGGCGTACACGTGTGACGACCGGCCGCCCGATTTGAGCCGGTGCGCAGCGATCAAGGGGATGGCCAGGAAACAAAAGTACAGGACGACCCCGACGATGCCACCAGCTACCGCAAAGTCCACAACGTCATTGTGCAGTTGTGGTAGACCGGCCACGTGTTCTTTGAACGCCTCGGGAACCATCGGAAGCGTGGCTTCCATCATGTTGGCCCATCCATGCCCCAGGAGTGGCGCGTTCAGAAACGCTTGCCATCCAGCGCCATACATCGCGAGACGGGTTTGGGTGGTGTAGTCACTGGTTTGTCCCTCCAAGAGCAGATCTGTGATGACGCTCACCAGCGAAAGGGAGCGGCTTTCGCCCATCGCTGCCGCAATCGCAATGAGGGCGACGCCCGCCAGGCCCGCCAGAAGCGACGCCGCCGCCACAAGACGGGCCCGCCCGAAGAGATAGGTCATCGCCAAGACCAGGGCCGGTGGAAATGCGAGTAGCGGGCCACGGGATCCGCACAGGAGCACCGTCATCAATGCGAGCACCGGGGCGCTGAGAAGAATCCAAGTGAACGGCGTGTCCCTTTTTACCCCAACGACGGCAAGAAAGCCAAGGACCACCACCGTTTCGGCGATCCGGTTCTCGCCGAGCAGAAGACCCTGCCCAGCACGCGAACTGCCCAGCACGAATACGTCGAATGCAGCCAGAAGCAGGCTCACTGCCGTGCCGGCGAACGCTAACCAGGCGACCCGATGCAGCGTCGTGCCGGATCTCGCGCAGACAGTGTAGAGGGGAGCAAACAAAAGCAGAGCCGTGAAATTGAACGCCATGAGCACGTCGCTTGGGCGCTGGGCGTTTATGAGAAACAACACTGCCAAGGCGGCGAAAAGCGCTGCATTCGCCCTGACCGGCCAATCTAGCTTAAGGCTACCGCGACCATGACGGACGAGAAGGTAGGCCAGGGTAACCAGCGCCAGAACAAGCATCAGATAGGGCGTTGCCAGGCCAACTACTGTTGGCAGGACAAGCATCAAGGCTAGCAGGATCGTGTGGGACAAGCGGATGAATACAGTATGATTACCGCTTGTGGTCATGCCCCGCGGCTCCGAGCAGCGTAAAGTTCGCGGCCAGCCATGAGGGCGGGATCGACGCGCAGTTCAAAGTCCGCATACCTAGATGCAGCACGATCCTTGAGCTTCCAGCCCGTATTGATGCCCTTGAAATGCCAGAAAAAGGCGCCCGGCATGAATGCCTTTCCGAGTAGGGGTCGCTTGTGCACCCAGTGCCAATACGGATGAGCTTTCAGGTTCGAGATCCATCGCCGGCCTGGATCCAGTATCCATTTGACAGGTGAACTTTCCCGGACCTTCCGATCTCTGTGAACCAGGTTGAACTGTCCGTGAGCGCCGGTTTTGCCCCCATCCTGCCGGATGTCGGGTTCGACCCAGCGGCCCGGCAGGATCAACAATCCGTGCCGCGTTTCCCGAACGAGGTCGTAAAGCGAATGTCCCCCGGGCGCGTTGGCCAGTTCGTCGATGTCCAGGTTGAGTAAGCCGTGTGCCGACGCTGCAAGGCGACGCAAGACAATGCTCATGCTCGATATTTGTGCGAATCGCGCCCAGTAGGGGTCGAATGTGACCGCGGGATCGATCGGGCCAAACTTGTGCGGGAAGTCAATGACCGCGTAGGACCGCAGGCCGTCGATTTGGCTCAGAACTGCGGCAATGTCGTCGGTAGCGTAGCGATCCGAGCCGTTGTCGAACAGGAATATCGTGTCGGTGCCGTGCAGCTTGACGTGCCAATGCGCCCATTCCTCGATCCAGGCGAGATCGTTGTTCTTGTTCATCGTGAACAGCACGCGCCTGTCAACGAATTGGTGGCTGAGATTGGGCTGCACCTTGAGTGTGAACGTGTGTCCACCGATCTCGACCTCAATCTCTGTGGTGCCGGCCGGTATACCTTTCCACTCGGCAACCATCGTAGAAAGGGAGATATGGAGGCTGGTCTTCAGTTGCTCCCTTGAAGGCAGCGCGTGAACGCGGGCGGCGCCAATCGACCTTCGTATGTTTCGCGGGGCCGGCCCGACGGCCAGGATACGGTCTTCAGAGTGGTTCCAGAACACATCATAGAATATCTGCCGTTCGTCAAAGGCGGCGTAGAACTCGTCGGGCCTACGGCGTCCGGGATTACGTGGCGCTCTGCGCAGTTCCGAATGTTCCGGCAGCGATGCTGGCGATCGCTCGATGATGATGCGCTGAGGGGAGGTCATACGATCGTTCCGGTTGCCCAATGTCCAAAAGGGATGGCACTTTTGTTGACAACTGGTAGACCAGCGTCATTAGCGCCCTCCATAAAAGCCGTGAGCATGACAGTCCAGCCCAACTCCACAGAGATCATTAGAATAAAGCACTCTGCCGTCTTTTTGCCCCCAGACGGGCCAAAGCGTTTGCCGCGCGCTCCCAAGAGAAGGAGGCCGGAAAAGTTTTGGGGGGCGTTCGAGGACAAGGCGCTCTTTTATGATTGTTTTTGGGACGCGGGCGGTGAGCGCGTGTTATTGGCCGGACCGCCACCCCTCAATCTCGAGAACGATTTTCGAGAAGCGAAGTTTACAGCTCAGCCATCGGGAAAACGGCTTGTGGCCAGCTTCTTTCCATCCCGCTCGACGATGCTTACCGAACTTGCAGACGTTCCCGAACAAACTGGCGAAATCAAGATCGATTTTGCTGGACTGCAAATGAGCATCGCTGTCCAGCCCAATGAGGAACACCGCTTTGCGGGGCGCAATATCATTACAACGATGAATCGCGATAATGATCTCGACTGGATCGTCAAGTGGCTTGATTGGCACGCGGTAATGCACGGCGCAGATGCGGCGGTGATTTTCGACAACGGATCTGGTGCCTACACCCACGAGGAGCTTGAGCGCGCCGTGAGTTCGGTGAACGGGATCAGCGCGATATGCATCATCAGTTGGCCCTACCAATATGGACCCTATGATCCTGGTGTCATTTTCCACCGGCATTGGGCAAACTTCCTCCAGATGGCCTCGCTCCAGGTTCTGCACAGGCGCATCGGAGCCCGTGCGAATGCCATCCTGAACTGCGATATCGATGAACTGGTTGGACGCGGCCGGGGATCCGATGTATTCAGCCGGGCTAGAGATAGCGATCTGGGCCTCGTGACGCTGAAAGGCCAATGGGTGGAGCCGGTCGTGGGCGAGGCCGACCTGAACTGTTCTCATCATTTGCGCTACAGGTATCGCGACAAATCGCGGCTCAAGTCCATCTGCGCCAACAAGTGGTGTCTCGACCCATCGCGGAACTGGTTGTTGCCTCTCCAGATCAAGCCGAACGTCCATCGCATCTACGGCATAGACAAATCCGTCGGACGCAATGCGACCAAGATGCCATTCTTCCATTTCAAGGCGATCAACACGAACTGGAAGGAACGCCGCCGGACCGAGGATGCATTGCCAACCAGCAGGCACGTCAGGCTTGATGAACTTGACAGCGAGGTTCGGGAGTATCAGGAGCGACGGGCGGCAAAGACTGCCTATTCGGAAAATGAGGCTGGTAAACAAGTCAACCCCGGGGGCCAATAGGGGACCACATCACAATCGCCACGCAGCGCTCGACTGTCCGTGAATGTATGGCGGGCGTCTGGGGCCATGCGCCAAAGGTGCACGCCCAGGGTATCTTCGGTTGTAAAATTTCCCCAGCGTGTGCCTTGCCATTGAGCGCGGGGCTTCTGTGTAGGGAAGCGGATAAAACACAGTCCGCGGTTGGGCGTGGCGGTCAAGTCCAAGCTGGCGTGCGAAAAATGTTAGAGGAAAGGAACCGGTCGCCCCGAATTGCATATGTGCCAGATCGATCTTCTCGCCCAGCATGCGACGGATTGCGGCCTCAGTGCGCCGATACTAGGGGAGCCAGATCGGATCACGATTGCGACCATCGTCCCTCAAACAGGTCCAGCAAGGTCACGAGCAACGGACTGTCTGACGGCAAGCGCAAGACCGCGTTGTTGATCTGTCCGGCGTTTGCGCCCTTGCCGGGATCGAACTCCATGACGAATATGTGAGACGGCAATCGCGAAATGGTCTTACATAAACCGTGTCGCCATCCACCCAGATGCCGACAGCACGCGCCGTCAGCATTTAGCGGAAATAATCGGCAAAAGCCGCCGGGGAGGGGTTGCCCTGGTAAAAGAACAGCTCGTCCCGTGGGATGATGGTCGCCGCATCGACCCAAGTGCAGCCCTGGGGAAGGTTTTCGGGCTCGTCAAGCCATAGAGCCAGAAGTCGTTTCCTTGAGCAACAAACGAGGGAACCGATGTGCGCTCGAGCCAGGAGAGCGGGTCAAAGCACAATCAACAGACCACGGGAAGGGAAGGCGAGTTCTGACTACTGCTCGGCACCTGAGCGTCCATGATTTTGATTTTCACAATGTTCAAGCCGGGGGTCGCCAGCAAGGAGCGCCCTGCACTACCTCATAGGTGCGCAATGCAAGTCAAAACGTCCGCCGGCCGTTGGCGAGGCTGTGACTGCGTTTTGTGCCCGAATGTGGCTATAAGGTCCACAATTGCAGGATTTCGCAACGCGCTCTGTTCCAGTGCTTTGATTCTGGGGATGCTGGCGGTGCAGTAAAAACCCGTTGCGAATGCGCTCGGGTTTGGCGCGGGTAACCGTTCGTCACTGGCCGCTTATGCCGTCCATCGTGCCATTGGCCAGCAATCCGACTCCGGGGACGGCCAATGGCCATCTTCAGGCGGTTGCGGGAGCTTGCCGACTTCATCGGGCGTAAAAGGGCCCGAAAGGCTGGCGCGATATTGGCCGCCACCCAGCGCGATCAAAACGTAGGTGATAGCGCCCGGGACAAGCGGGTGGAGATCAAGAAGGTCGTTGCCGAGCGCGTGGGTTCGTTTTCAAGCCAATGCAGATGGGAACCCGCGGGTAATAGGCTCCCACTCTCCCTCTTGTGGTGCGCCGGGAGCGTAACGCTTATCGTAAGCAGCTCACCTTCGGACATCCGAAGGTGAACGGCTCGATCGGCTTGGCTGCCCAACTGCAGTTGGCTGCTATGATCGATCGCAAGACACTCAGGTCAAGTCTCGAGCCGATAGCCGCCCGCGCTACGCTCGCGGAGTATAGCTGCAGCGTGTTGTTGTGCGATTTTGTGCAGCGACGACGGACATGTTGATGTGTCGATCACGCCTGTGGTGGCGCTAATCGAGATGGAGGCGCCAGGGAAACGAAGGGATGCGCGGTAGTCGATGCGACGGTCTTCCCCGCGATATTGGACCTCGAGAATGCGAATCCTTGACATGGCTGGCCTCCAAGCCCGTCATCAAATCAGCTATATGCTTCCGCATCAACGGGATTACGCAATGTTGAATGCAGCTGAGCTTCCCGCTGTATTCGGTTGGCCAAAGCAAAAGAGGCCCGGCGAGAACCGAGCCTCATCCTCCCAGATAGCCTCGTGCAAGAGGGATCGATTGGCCTGGAAGTGGACGTTCGCGCCGAGCTTGACCGAATGGAGGCGAATTCCGGCATCTGTTGGGCCACCGAATCCAGCCGTTGTATATGTCTGAATGCTAGGATGCTCACGGAGTCAGAAGCAGCGACTTCGACAACCGCACCAGCGGTCCAGCCGAGGCGGAAGTTGGTGTCGCGGTCAAGGTCGGCTTCGGTATCGTTGATATACCCTCGGCCATAAGCCAGACCGGCGGTCACGTAGGGCAGGATGCCGTCCATATCCACGCCGAGACGACCTCTTAAGGTGCCGAAATAGTCAAGACCGGCAATCACGTCGTTGCCGCCGCCATCAACGATGGTCAACATTCCAGAAAGGGCGATGTCGGTTTTTATGCCGAAGACCTACGAGGCCTGGCCTCAGCCGTGGCGCAAACCCCGTATCGGCAGATTATCTGTGCCGACAGCGCGTCTGACGCCTTACGTGTCGGAATTGCCCCTCGGTGACGCCCGGTTTTCGGGCAAATGTGCGATAACGCAAGCGGGGAAAGGGCCGGAGCTTTGTCGGTGGTTCAGTAGCATATTGTCCGACCCATCTTTCCCGCTGTGTAATAGCTCGAGAACCTTCACAGTATGGTGTTGGCTGTCCGGTTCTTTCGCCCGAAACGCAGCATCGATGCGTGAAGGCATTCCCGCTCTGCGGGACAAGGGGCCAATCATCCTTTCCGCAGGTTCGACTTGCGCGTTGCCAATAAAGCGGGCACCGGCTTTTTGGTTCGGCAACGCGAATAGGGGTAAACGTGCGGAAAGGGTGATTGGCGCACAACCAGATCGGCAAATGGGCACAAGCGCACAAGACGCACAATGGTGTCGCACGGAACATGCGCGTTCGTACTGTGCGTCGACTGACTGCACCCATGGAGGCCAGCTGACGCCGCCTGGCGCGACGTGGTGGTTTTGCGCGTCGGAAACGTGAATTTTCTTTCGATGAATGATCCCGTTCGTGAAGCGGAACAAGACCGATGCGGTCGATGCCAAGCCGATTTGCGAGGCGGCGCAGCGCCCCGGCATGCGCTTTGTTGCGCTAAAGAGCAAAGAGCAGCAGGCCGCTGGGAGAGGCGTCGGGGTCGTAGGCGGTCGAAGGAGGGTATGGCACAACGCTCGGCGAGACGGGGCTGGAAGAACCAGGGAAACGGCAGAGCGCTTGCCAGGCGCGCAAACCGGAACTGGTTCCGGTCCGCGAACTCTCATACTGGCCCGCAGCTATCGCTCTGCTCATCGAGGCGGTATAGATGACAGCATCCAACTAGGTGCCAACGTACCCCGATTTACCGCTTGCCTCCAAAGGGGCGTCTACAGATGCCGTTGACACAGCCTTGTATTGCTGTGCCGGCGATCCTGGGTCTGCAAAGAACCGATCACCGTTCTTGAGCCCACCTCGGCTTCTCCCGCCCGCCTTGTACCAAACGCGAAGCGTCGCATGCGGGCATGGCTTTGCCGAAATAATAGCCCTGACCATACTCGCCGCCGCGCCGGACAATCTCCTGCATTTCCTGTTGTGATTCAATTCCTTCCGCGATAACGGGCAGTCCAAGGCTCTTGGCAAGATCAATCACGGAACTGACGATCTTGGCGCTTCCGGCATTGGACTGCATCGAGGAGATAAAAGATCGATCGATCTTGATCTTGTCGAATTTCAGTTCACGCAGGTTGTAGAGACTTGAATAACCGGTTCCGAAGTCGTCCAGCGAGATTTTTATTCCGAGTTCCTGGATCGCGACCAAAGCAGAGCGCGCAGCCTCGATGTCGGCAACAAGCGACGTCTCAGTGACTTCTATCTCAAGTCGTTTTGGCGGGAAATCAGTCTCCGAGAGGGTGGCGAGCAGCTTAACCGGCAAAAGAGGGTCGGTAAGATGGATTGCAGAAATGTTGAGCGAAATCGTGATGTGGTTGGGCCAGTCAAGCGCATCAAGGCACGCACGGCGTAACAGATCGTAGGTCATATCACCAATCAGGCCAAGCTTTTCCACGATGGGAATGAAGACGTCCGGTGCGATATGGCCTTGCGTTGGATGGTGCCAGCGCGCCAGGATTTCGAAGCCGACAAGCTGCCCCTCTGTCAGATGCATGAGAGGCTGGTAGTGCGGCTGGATGTCCTTTTGTAACACCGCCCGCCGCACGTCCCGTTCGAGCGCCATGCGCTCGCGAAGAGCGTCTTCCATGCCTTGTGCAAAAAGCCGATAGGTTCCCCGACCTTCTTCCTTGGCGCGATACATCGCCATGTCGGCGGCGCGAAGCAGAGTATCTGCATCCGCTCCGTCATCTGGACAAAGAGATATGCCTACGCTCGCGCCCACTTCAACGACCTGGTCGCCAATGCTGATCGGATGGCTGAGGTCGGCCACGATGCGGGCAGCCAAAGCGGATGCAGCCTCAGCGGGAGTTGCATTCGCGCAATCAAGGATCACGCCGAACTCGTCGCCGCCCAAGCGCGCCACAGTGTCTTCATTCCTGGTCAACGCGCCCAGACGTTCAGCGATTTCGCGCAACACGTCATCGCCTGTAGCGTGGCCATTGATGTCGTTGATTGGTTTGAAGCCGTCTAAATCGACAATCATCACTGCGGAGCGCGTAGAGCCGCGCTGGGCGCGAGCGACAGCCTTACCCAGCGTGTCAGCGAAAAGCCGTCTGTTCGGTAATCCTGTGAGCGCATCGTGCCTCGCCAGTGACTCGGCGAGACGATGAGCGGCTTCTGTTGCCTCGTGAGCTTTTTCAAGCGCTGCCACATGTCTTTGATAGGTCTGTTCCTTTTCTTGGGCGGCTTTGGCCTCGGCCAATTTGAGGCTGGAGATATCGGTGTCGGTCCCGACAATGCGCGCAACACTGCCATCAGGCATGAATTCTACGGGTCGTCCGCGGCTTAGAACCCAGATGTAGTGCCCGTCCTGATGCCTTTCGCGGTACTCGAAAGCGTTTTGGTGAAGTTCGCCGGAATTCTGCTGGTTGGTTTCGCGAATCAGCCGCTCCCTATCCTCGGGATGGACGCGCTCGAGCCAGGCTTGGCGGGATGGGTCTACCGGATCGTTGGGGCCTATGCCCCGCATCGTTCGCCACATGGGCGAGAAATAGGCCGTGCCGGTCTTTAGGTTGTGGTCCCAGACGCCTTGACCTGCGCCCTCAAGGGCAAAATTCCATCTGCTCTCGCTTTCGGCCAACGCATCTTCCGCCAACTTGCGCCCGGTAATGTCCCGGGAAACACCGACGAGGCCCTTAATCGCCCCGCTCGCGTCGCGCAGTGGTAGCTTTGAGGTCGCCAACCACTTCTTCTCGCCAGAGGCAGTCACGATAAACTCCTCAAGGTCGATTTTCGGTTGCCCCGATTTCAATACGGTCTGTTCGTCGGCGAAGAACTTTTCCGCCAGTTCTCTGGGATGTAGGTCGAAATCGGTTCTACCGGTCAGGTCGCCAACTGAAAGTCCGAGGTCCGTTGCAACCGCCACATTGGCAACAACGAAGCGGCTGTCTGCGTCCTTTACGAATAGGTAATCAGGCACGCAATTTATCACGGTACGAAGGAGGTGTTCCTGTGAAACGAGATCTAACAGTGACGTGTTCGTACCCATCGAAGACGGGAGCATTCCGTGGTTGATATCCGATCGACGGCGCGCGTTGACCCGGCGCGCTTTGTTTGGGTCTGTGTAGGACAAGCCCGTCTCCTCTCGAATGCACGGCGCAAATCAGGCGCGGACGGTATCAGCGCGTAATTGCCAAGCGATTAACCAGTGAAGGGTCCTCATCGCCCGCGTTGCGGCTCCGCCGCTGCCGGCCTCAAACGTTTCACTCTCGGCCAATCAATGTCCAGCCGATGATTGCTGCTGAGAAGTGATCGATTGGATGCTCCCTCCCGATGCCGAGCGTCGACCGCAAGGCCGGTCGGGTTATGGTACCTTTGGCTGCAAGGTCTGCGCGACGAGGGTAAACGGCGTGAAAATGACGAACAGCGAGCAATTTGTGAAAGGAGCGCTTAACCCTTCCAACAGTTTTTACGAATTGACTGCAACACGTCGGGTGGCAGGTTAAGTACGGAAATGGGCTATTAATCCAGTCGTGATCCAATAACTCAAGTAATTGAGGGCTCAGAAAAACGATGGACGACAGCCAGCTCTTCGAAACGCTTACGCGCGCCGTCCCAGGACTTGTCTGGGTCTGTGACGCGCACGGCCATGTAGAGTTCAACAATGCCAACTGGACAGAGTTCACCGGTCTTCCACAGAGCCACGGTCTCGGACAGGGGTGGCTGGATGCCATTCATCCGGCCGACGCCGCAGCGTTTCGCGCGCAATTGCCGATCGATCAAAACACCCAGGAAAATGTGCAGGCCGAAATGCGCGTTCGTCGCCATGATGGTGTTTTCCACCGTCATCTGCTCAATGTTCGCTACGTGGGTGACGGCAAATGGGTGGGTTGCGCGATCGATGCTCACGATTGGCTGACGACCGAACTTCGTGATGCCACCCAGGGCCATATTCTGGAGATGGTCACGGCAGGTCTCGAACTGTCGCACCTACTCGCGGAGCTTTGCAGGGCCGCGCAACGCCAGATCCCGGGAGCGACCTGTAGCATATTGCTCGTTGATGCAGCCAAGGGATGCTTTACTGCGGGCCATGCTCCCAATCTGCCTGTGGAAATGATGTCGGCGGTCCCCGCCATCAAAATTGGCACCGGCGTTGGTTCATGCGGCACTGCCGCGTTCGAAAAGCGCGACGTCATCAGCACAGATATCGCCAATGACCCTCTTTGGGACAGCTGGAGAGAAATGGTACTGCCGCTGGGGTTTCAGGCCTGCTGGTCAAAGCCAGTCTTTGCCTCCAATGGTGACGTCATTGCCTCGTTCGGCTTCTACTTTCAAGAAAAGCGCGCGCCCAATCCCGCGGAACTCCATGAGCTTACACGGTTGCGTGGCCTTGCGTCCCTGGCAATCGAACGCGCCCGTATGTTTGAGGCCTTGCGCGAAAGTGAGGAGCACTACCGGCACACGGTGGAGCAGAACCCTCAAATTCCTTGGACTTCCGATCCGCACGGCCACATCTTGAGTGTGTCATCGCGTTGGACAGAAATGACCGGAATCAGTCAGTCCGAAGCCCTCGGCAATGGCTGGCTACAGGCCTTGCACCCCGACGATATCACACCGACAATTGAAAACTGGGATGAGGGACTGTCCACCGGGAAACCGGTGGACATCAATTACCGCATTCGCCTCAAGGATGGAGATTATCGCTGGGCACGCGCTCGAGCAACGGCTCGCAAGGACGAACTGGGAAAGATCATCCGGTGGTATGGGACAGTCGAAGATATCCACGAGCAATATCTCGCCAGTGAGAAGCTCCAGCGTCAGGCTTATCAAGATGACCTGACAGAACTGCCAAACCGCCGACGATTTGTCGAAGAGCTAAAACGACGCCTGGGCTCTTTGCGTGACACGATCGGCTTGATGGTCCTGGATATGGATGACTTCAAGCTCGTCAATGATCGATACGGCCACCTCACGGGCGACGCGGTTCTCCGCCTTTTTGCCCGCTATCTCCAGCGTATCGTGGCGTCCGATGAATTTGTCGCACGCCTCGGTGGCGACGAGTTTGCAATCATCTGCTGCAACATCTCTGACGACCATTGTCTGGCCGATAGGGCGCACTCAATTGAGGTGCAGCTCGAAACGTATCTCAAGTCCAACAAGAAGACCCGCTCCTGTCGTCCCAGCATAGGTTGCACCGTTGGGAAGCGCGGCGATAGCCCCGATGAGGTGTTCAAGCGGGCCGATCTGGCGCTTTACGCTGCCAAAGCTGCTGGCAAAAGCACCGTCAGGCTCTTTAACCCCGGTATCCGCAGTGCAGCATCCAAACGGAGCGAAGCCCTAGAACTGGCAAGGACCGCTCTTCGTGAACATTGGATCGAGCCATTCTACCAGCCGATAATCAATCTTAAAGACCAGAGCATTCGTGGCTTTGAAGCCCTATTGCGTATCCGGCATCCCAACAAGGGGCTTCTCACGCCCATTGAGATAAAAGACGCTCTGGACGATCCCCGTTTGGCCGACAGCATCGGCACTCGCATGGCTCGGTGCGTGATCGATCACATGTCAAAGTGTGCTGCCGTAGATATCATGTACGGCCAAGTTTCGCTCAATCTCGCTACCGAGAACCTGGTCAACACCAAATACGTGGACGACCTTCTCGGCTACCTCAAGGAAAACCAGTTACCTCCTGACGCGATAAAGCTGGAAATCACCGAGCGCGTGCTGATGGATGATCTGGGCGACGTCGTGGTGGCCAACCTTGGCAAACTGCGCGAAATTGGGATCGGTATTTCTCTGGACGATTTCGGAACCGGCTATGCATCACTGGTTCACCTTCAGGCGTTTCCGGTTGATGAAATCAAGATCGATCGATCGTTTATCGCGGGCCTGGGGACAGACGCCAACAAGGGCGAAATCGTGCACGCCATGCTGGGCCTTGCCAAAACACTCGGCCTGGTCACAGTGGCAGAAGGCATAGAAACCCAAGGGGAAGCGCTAAGATTGGCAGCATGGGGATGCGATTTTGGACAGGGCTATCTGTTTGACAGGCCCATGCCATTCGAACAGGCCAAACGCCTGATGGCAGGACAGCATCGGCACCGCAAACACAACTGAAGGTGTCTGTCCTTGGAACCTTCCGGGTGACGGGGCATTTACAACGACTTCGCCATCATAGCGCCCGATCTTGGCACCAATGACATTTCCACCCATTAGTAGCGATTCCTGGCTTGCAGCCCTCGTGGAGAGCAGCTCTGACGCTATCATCTCCAAAACTCTCGACGGAATTGTGATGTCGTGGAACGCCAGTGCGGAACGCACCTTTGGCTATACGGCCGACGAAATGGTTGGCCAGTCTATCCTCAAGATCATCCCGCCGGAACGTCACGATGAAGAAGCCTTGATCCTTGATCGGATCGGTCGAGGGGAACGCATAGAGCACTTTGAAACCAAACGCCGGCGCAAAGACGGTGCTTTGGTAGAAATCTCGCTCACGGTCTCTCCTATTATGGATGAAGCCGGGATCGTTCTGGGTGTGTCAAAGATTGCCCGGGATATTTCGGAAGCTCGGCGAAGCCGCGAGATGCAACGGTTCCTGATGCGTGAAGTAAACCACCGGTCAAAGAACCTGCTCGCGGTTGTCGAAGCAATGGTCCGTCGCTCCGCTCGCCAGGCAGAACCCGCCCAGTTTGCGCAGGCCATATCGGCCCGTGTTTCCGCGCTTTCGCGTACGCAGGACCTGATCGTCCAGGGTGACTGGTTAGGTGTAGAGTTATACGACCTCGTATTCGCGCATGCATCGGTCGTTCATCCTGAACGACTGCTGCAATATGCAATCTCGGGACCAAACCTACGCGTTTCTCCCGGTGCAGCTCAAGCCTTGGGTCTCGCATTGCATGAATTGTTTTCGGGATCATGCAAGCGGCTGGGACAAGCTGCAAATGGCAGGGTCACCGTATCCTGGTCGGGTGACCTTGACGCCAGATATCTGGAATTTTCATGGTCAGAGCACATTGGCGGCAACCCGACCACTGCCGATGAGTTCGCACAGGACGTTTTAAGTAAGGTTTCGCCGGTCTCGCTAAACGGCGTTGGCACATTTTCCGTCACCGATAGGGGATGGCAATGGTCAGTTTCGACGACTTCAGACGTCGTCTTCGGGCCATAGATCATCGATCCGTCGGCCATCCGGCCCCCTAACGTAGTCGTGTTGCGTCCAATGTGGTTGTGATTTAGCATAGATCCGTCCAGTGGCGGGGCAATCCACATGCACCAAGATGAACTCGCAATTGCTGTTGCAGAGACGACTCCCGCCATGCTGTGGATGGGTGACGAAGACGGGCGTTGTTTGTTTCTCAACGGCGCACTCCGCAAATTCTGGGGCGTTAATCCCGCAAAACTCGATGAATTTGATTGGACCTCAACTCTACACCCCGAGGACGTCGAACTGCTGCAAAAGCCATTTATTAACGCAATGAACGAGCAGGCCCCTTTCGTGGTAGAGGCACGCTATCGTCGTGCCGACGGAATTTATCGGATAATGCGCACCGAAGCCAATCCGCGGTTTGACAGCACTGGACAATTCCTTGGAATGACCGGGCTCAATACCGACGTCACAGACCAGCGGATCGCGGAGGAACAATCACGCTATTTGATGGGCGAGCTCAATCATCGCACCAAAAACCTGCTCACCGTCATCCAGGCTATTGCCCGCAATACCGCGCGCACGACTTCGCCTGAAGCGTTTCTTGATGCGTTTGGAGCAAGACTTGGTGGACTTGCGGCCAGTAACGACCTCCTGGTTTCGAAAGACTGGGCCTCTGTGCTGATCAGGGACCTCGTATTCGGTCAGCTTCAAACCATTGGTGCTGACCGTGATAGCCGGGTTAGGGTGCAGGGGCCGAGCATTCTTGTCTGTCCGCAATATGCGCAGACGATCGGCATGGCGCTGCATGAACTGGCTACCAACAGTTTGAAGCATGGCGCTCTTTCGCAGCCGTCGGGGTCATTAAGAGTGGAATGGGCCGGGGATCCGAAGGGCCGTTGGTATATCGAATGGGACGAAACCCTGTCTGAGTCGTTAGCACCGCCGGCTCACAGAGGCTTTGGTCGGGTCGTCATGGTGGATATGGTCGAACGCGCCATAAAGGGTTCGGTCGAGCTTGCGTTCCGCCCTCACGGCATTCTTTGGCGTTTGAACGTTGATTGACCGAGTGGGTCTCTCAGACGTCAATGGATGAGCGCTGCACCTTATGGTTTTGAAGCTGTGCGATGTCACCAATCCAACCCACTTAGGTTATGGACAATCTTCATCGTTTCAAGGCTGACGGTGATTGCGCGCTGGAAAAGCTCCAGCGGCCAAGCCGTAATGTTGCCTTCCTGGTTTCCACCCCACGCTCTCGAAACCAGTACCAACCGCGCAATTGACAGTAACCGTGCACCCAACGGTTGAACTTGAGTTGATGATTTCTAAAGTCGGAGTGCTGGTGAGCTGGCGGAAAAGAATACGCACAGCGGCGCCTTATCGAGTGGCGACCAAGGTGACCTAGTCTGGCTTTAAAAGAGCGGAACCGCACCATTGCGCCAGTCATTGGGTAGGCGCGTCGCGGATAACCAACATTGCATTGGGCAATTGCGATGCCCGCTGTGGGGGTGGTCCGGCGCCGGGCAAGTCGTGCTGCCATAGTATTTACTCCTGCGCGACCCTCTGCCGGCTGACGCGGCGCATCGCAGCATCCTGCGGCGCGAAAACTTGCTGCCTCCCCAGCTCAGAGCACGTTCCGACGCACGCACACCGATCTCCATTTTCTCGATGAGAAAACGAAAAGTTAACAAAGGGCTTTTAGCGTTTCCGTTTTGGCCAAAGTCCGGAGCGCTCTGATGAAACACGTCCTTGCCGCCGCCACTGCCGCATTGCTTGTCGCGGCACCTGCTTTTGCAAATGAACCACTGCTCGAAGAGGCGGTAGGCTTCACCGGACAAATCTTCCACCTTGAAACCGGCGTTCCCGGATTGGTCATTGCTGCTGTGCGCGACGGCGAGAGCGCGATTGCCACCTTCGGTGAGACTGGCATCGGCAGCGGACGCCAACCCAACGGCGAAACACAGATCGGTGTCGGCTCCATCACCAAGAGCTTTACAGGCCTTGCCTTGGCCCATGCGGTTGCCGATGGCACGGTAGCATTGACTGACCCCGCTGGACCGCACATCAGCCTCGTTGACACACTGCCCGAACGCGGGGGG
>SWCF01002164.1_pt1 | contig 30226 bp, 36 predicted proteins | sample 4690081 | NCBI WGS metagenome assembly SWCF01 (sample SAMN10267280, study PRJNA491770) | bioreactor metagenome | isolation source: DHS bioreactor inoculated with | place: Japan: off Shimokita Peninsula
GGGAATTACGTGACGGACACCCCTGGGGAATTACGTGACGGTCGACAGAGGAACCGACCGACCCGGGCCTGGAACATGGGAGCAAGGTCACCTGTTCCACGAGCCGTAGGTCGGTCGAGCGCACCCCGAAGAACGCGCCCAGCCTATCTCAGTCGACTCCGGAGGAGGACATCCACGACCTCGGGCTGCGGCTACGTGCCCTGACCCGCCGAGGACGAGAAAACCACGCACCCATTCGGTATCGTCGTCCACGCCGCCTTGGGGTTGACTCCTCCATACGGGTGGCACCTGGCCGTCGACGGTATCGAATCCCTCCCGGGAATCGGGTCCCCCACCGAAGACGGACTGGCACGGAAGGCCCCGCCGGTGTCTCGGCGGGGCCTTCCTCCTGTTCGCGACCCTGCCGTCTACACCTGCTTTCCGTGGCGCTCCCCCGTCCGCACCAAGAATGGGCAGGGACGGGAAACGCACCGCCCGTCCCGGACCGAAGCATCCGGCGCAGTGTCGACCCGGACGCTCCGGGCAAGGGGCATCGGTTGATCAACCGCAGCACCCGCCGCCTGGGCTCGGCGTGCCCCCGCCGGGGCGCGCGGACCATCGAACTCAGGCGCCGGGCAGAATTCCGACCACGTACAGCCAGTGCAGGAAGTCGGCGAAGGCCTGCCGCCAGGGCTGCGGTAGCCAGACGGGCCCGTCGATGCCCGGAGGGCTGGCTGCGGCGGTGCCGGAGCCGAGGGCGAGTAACACGGTGAGCGTTCCCACCAGCGCGGCTGCTCTGATCTTGGTCATGGTCTATTCCTCGACTCCCCGCGCACGAACGTTACGCCCCGTCCTCGGCGACGGCGCCCGATCGACGGTCGGTACGACGCGTTCACCGAACGACCGGCGTGGGGCACGTCAGAAGAACGCAGGCCCTGTCGGTACGGGTCTTCTCAGGTGCGTTCGGTGCCGCGGGGCAGGGTCGCCTCGGTCCATCCGGCTCCGTCGAACCACCGCACTCGAGTGGGGTCGGTCTGGTCGGGATACCAGCCTGCCGACGTGGCGGGCAGAGCCGGGAACGAGGCGTGAGCGCGTGGATGCGACAGCACGGTGGGCGTCGGCGGCGGAGGCAGCGGTGACGAGTGCCGGGCGGGCGTCTGCTGTTCCGTCGCTGCGCTGAGGGTGACGAGACGCGTGCGCCGCGAGGCGACGCTGCCGTAGCCGGCGGCCACCACCCCGAGGAGCACCGCGGTCCAAGCCACCCACCGGCGGGTGGTCAACGCGTCGGTGCACAGCGCCGACGCACTCGGTCCGGCGTGGGGGTCGGTGCCGAACCCGAGCAGGTCGGCCCACCCGTCGGCGGAATGGCGGATGGCGTTGTTCTCGGCAGGATTGGGGTCGCGGATCAGGGCGTTGCCGCATCCGACGTCGGTGCCCCGGTTGTGCACGGTGACCGGGATCAGCAGCAACCCCACACCCACGGTGAACACCAATGCACCACTCCACCGCAGCAGACGCTGCACCGTGGAACGTTCAAAGGTTGTCGGGGACGCAGGCACCACGAACTCCTTGCAACGACGGGAGGGAAGAGACGCGGTCCGGCATCGACGGTATCGGTCGCCGCCGGTGCCGGGTTGCGCATCGCCTTGACCGCAGCGGGGTCGACCCGGCATTGGAGCGGGCCGAGCACCGACCACCCCGACCTCGGAGCGGAGCAAGGTGGCCGAGGGTAACGGTCGCGGCGTTTTCCCGCCCGGCGGTGCCGGCCTCTGCCCCGTGAGCGTCTTTTGCCGGTAGGGCGGGAGGCGGATTCGATGCCACGACATTCACCGTCCTGCGCTCCCTTCGGACAGTGCGGAGGTCAGTTGATGTAGGTGGCCCATTGCGGGCAGTGCGTCTGGGTCAAGATCACCACGGCGTCCGCGGCCTTGTCGGTGTCGGGCCGGAAATTGAGTTCCTGACCGAGGACGGCGTAAGTGAATCCGGCGGGTCCGCCCATCTCGTCCCAATCGGCGCACACTTCGGTGGCACGGTCGGCGAGCCACTGCGGACCTTGGTGCACGATTCCGGCCTCGTCGAAGCGGCGCACCGCCCGGGCCAGACGATCTTCGGGGGTGACGATGGCCGTGGTGGCGCGCGGGGTGGAGGCGGTCGGGCGCACCGTGGTGGTCGATGTCGCCGAGGCATTTTCGGCGGCATCGGCCGAGCAGGCGGTGCAGATCGCTACCAGGGCGGTCAAGGATGCGGCGGCCACGAGTCGACGGTTCACGACGTTCCTCCCGAACAATGAGTCTTGTGGGCAAGTGCATATCGAGTAGGGATTTCGATGAGGGGGGTGTCCCTATGGTTTCCGTCAAGCCGCTGCAGTGGTTGGGGTGCGATAGAAGGTCTTGTTCTTGAGCATGGCGTAGAGCACGTCGCAGCGTCGCCGTGCGAGGCAGATCAGGGCGGCGTTGTGCTTCTTGCCTTCGGCCCGTTTGCGGTCGTAGTAGGCGCGACTGGTCGGGTCGTGCAGCGCAGCGAATGCAGACAGGAACAGGGCCCGTTTGAGTTTGCGGTTGCCCGACCGGGCGGGGTGCTCGCCGCGGATCGACGAGCCGGAACGGTGGGTCACCGGAGCGATGCCGGCGTAGGCCGCCAGGTGTGCCGCCGAGGCGAACGCGGAACCATCACCGACCTCGAGCAGGATGCGAGCTGTGGTCCTGATGCCGACGCCGGGCATCGACATCAGGACCTTCGAAAGAGGGTGGTCGTCGAGCATCCTCTCGACGTCATCGGCGATGCTCTTGCGCTGTTGCAGAATCTCTTTCAACGAGTCGGCGAGCTTCGGCAGGACGATCTCGGCGGCGTTGCTGCCCGGCACCGTCACTGTTTGTGCATCGAGTGCGGCGAGGATTTCCTCGGCGAGGCGGGCGCCCATTCGCGGGGCGTGCTTGGTCGCGAGGGTGGTGAGCCGGCGTTTGCCGGCTTTGCGGATGCCGACCGGGCCGCCGCAGCGGGACAGGATTTCGAGCACGGCCGGATGCGTGATCTTGGGGCCGAGCACGCGTTCGAGTGCGGGGTGGATTCCGGTGAGCAAGCCGCGGATGCGGTTGCTGATCCTGGTGGCTTCCCCGGCGAGGTCGTCGTCGAACCCGACGAGCACGCCGAGCTCGGCCAGCGCTTCGTCACCGACATCGACCTGACGCAGCGTGTGCGGCATCGTCCGAGCGGTATCGGCGATGATGAACGCATCTCGCGCATCGGTCTTGGCCTGGCCGGGGTAGAGGTCGGCGACGCGGCGCATCGTCAACCCGGGCAGGTACGCCACGGCATGACCGCAGAAGCGGGCGACGGTGACCGGCAGGGCGCCGATGGTGTTCGGTTGGTCGACGATCACCAGTACCGGACCGTGTACGGCCAGGCGGTCGAACACAGCTCGGAGTCTGGGCTCGTCGTTGGGCAGGGCTTTGTCGAACAGTCGGGTGCCGTTGGGATCGAGTCCGACGGCGTGATGTTCGCCTTTGCCCACGTCGATGCCGCAGAACACGGCGTAGGTCGGGTCCATGAAGCGTGCCTTTCGTTCCGCTCCGGACGGTCACCGATCCGACGTCGACACCCGGCACCCACGTTACGAGGAGACCTACCGCAAATCCGGTGGCCGTGTCCCTATCAGCGGTCCATCGACGTCACCAGGTTCGGCGACACCACCCCCCGGATCATTCGAGAGACAGGGGCAAGAAGTCATACCGAACTTGGCGACCGTGGCCCCGCGGGTGCGGGACTACGAAGAAGGTAACGGGTGTCCCTATGTTTGCTGTCAAGCCGCTGCAGTGGCTGGGGCGCGGTAGAAGCTCTTGTTCTTGAGCATCGCGTAGAGCACGTCGCAACGGCGCCGAGCGAGGCAGATCAGGGCGGCGCCCAAGCTTCTTGCCTTCGGCGCGCTTTTTGTCGTAGTAGGCGCGGCTGGTCGGGTCGTGCAACGCGGACAGGAACAAGGCGCGTTTGAGTTTGCGGTTGCCCGATCGCGCGGGGTGCTCGCCGCGGATCGACGACCCGGAACGGTGAGTCACCGGTGCGATGCCGGCATAGGCGGCCAGATGCGCCGCAGAGGCGAACGCCGAACCGTCACCGACCTCGAGCAGGATGCGAGCTGCGGTCCTGACGCCGACGCCGGGCATCGACATCAGGACCTGGGAAAGAGGGTGATCGTCGAGCATCCTCTCCACGTCCTCGGCAATGCTCTTGCGCTGTTGCAGAACCTATTTCAGCGAGTCGGCCAGTTTCGGTAGGACGATCTCGGCGGCGTTGCTGCCCGGCGCCGTCACGGTCTGGGTCTTGAGGGCGGTGAGGATCTCCTCGGCGAGACAGGCGCCTATCCGTGGGGCGTGCTTGGTCGCGAGTGTGGTGAGCCGGCGCTTGCCGGCCTTGCGGATGCCGGCCGGTCCGCCGCACTTCGACAGGATTTCGAGCACCGCCGGATGTGTGATCTTGGGACCGAGAACCCGTTCGAGGGCGGGGTGGATGCCGGTGAGCAACCCACGGATGCGGTTGCTGATGCGGGTGGCCTCACCGGCGAGGTCGTCGTCGAACCCGACGAGCACCCCGAGCTCGGCCAGCGCCTCGTCGCCGACATCGACCCGGCGCAGTGTGTGCGGCATGGTGCGGGCCGTGTCGGCGATGATGAACGCATCTCGTGCGTCGGTCTTGGCCTGCCCGGGGTACAGGTCGGCGACACGGCGCATCGTCAACCCCGGCAGGTACGCCACGGCGTGTCCGCAGGTTCGGGCGACGGTGACCGGCAGGGCGCCGATCGTGTTCGGTTGGTCGACGATCACCAGCACCGGGCCGTGTTCGGCCAGTCGGTCGAACACGGCGCGGAGTTTGGTCTCGTCGTTGGGCAGGGCCTTGTCGAACAGTCGGGTGCCGGCGGGGTCGAGTGCGACGGCGTGGTGTTCGCCTTTGCCCACGTCGAGGCCGCAGAACACGGCGTAGGTCGGGTCCATGAAGCGTGCCTTTCGTTCCGCTCCGGACGGTCACCGATCGGACGTCGACACCCGGCACCCACGCCTGCGAAGAGACCTGCCTGGTGCCCGAGGCAATCAAGCGGCCCTGTCCCTATCAGCGGTCCGTCGACGCCACCAGGCTCGGCGACACCACCCCCCGGATCATTCAAGAGACAGGGGCAAGAAGTCATACCGAACTTGGCGACCGTGGCCCCGCGGTGCGGGACTACGAAGAAGGTAACGGGCGTTGCCGGCCGTGCCGGAGGCGGCGCGGCCGAAGAGTTCAGTTCGAGCCGTATTCGGGGCAGTACGCATCCACCGCCGCTGCGATGACCAGATCGCGGCCGCGCTCGCCCTGGGGGCGGTGCTCGCGCTGATGCCGGTGTTCGCGCCGCTGCTGGCGGTGCCGGTCCTGCAGCGCCGAGGGGCACAGGCGCTCACCGCCGCTGCGGCCGCCACCCTCGCCGGCGCCGTGGTGTGGGCCCGCACCGGGCAGCTGGGCGTCTCGGCGCTCGACCACGCCGCCCCGGCGCCCCGCTCGATCTTCGCCGCCGCCGCGTACCTGCACCTGCCCCCGGCGGTCGCCGCGGCGGCGGCCGTAGTGATCGCGGCCGCCGTGGGGGCGGCACTGGTCCTGCTGCACCGGCGGCGCGCCGACGAGCGGCTGCACACCCTGACCGCCGCCGGGGTGCTGCTCCTCGGATGCTGCCTGCTGGCCCCGACCGCCGGGGCGCCCTACTCGATCGCGTTGCTGCCGCTGATCTCCAGCGTGGTGCTGCCCGGCTCGGTGCTGCGCACCTGGCCGGCGTGGGTGGCCGTGTACGCCCTCGGCACCGACGAGAACTGGTCCTCCCCGCACCTGCTCGGCCTCGGCACCCACCTCGAGGCGCTGCGCCCCACCGCCGGCTGGCTGCTGCTGCTCGCCACCGTCTGCGCCGCCCTGGCCACCCAGACCCGGCATGTCCGCCTCGCCGGGCGGGGTGGCGCGCAGACGCCTCCGGCCACCGGCTCCCCGAAGGCCGGCCCGGCTCAGGGTATGACGGCCAGCTCGGCAGAGTAGGCACCCGACCACCGGATCGGGGCGGGGCGATGAAGCGACCCCGGTGGTGCATTCTGGTCGCATAGTCACTTCCCTGTCTCTTCACCGGCTCACGGAACTCGAGGGACCCGCGCAACCCGCGGCCTGCTGGGAGCGTGCCGCCGAGACAGGGTTCGCACGCGACGACACCGACACGACGGTCCACTACCGACGCCGTGTCGGCGCCCGCCGGTATCTGCACGGTGTGACGTCGGACGGGTGCGGCACGATGCCCTCGGTGACATGTCGCAGTGTGGAGCAACGCGGAGAAGGGGTGTGTGCGTGAGCACGGAACAGCAGATCGCATCGGAGGAGCCGGACCGCGACGAGGCGACGGCCTCCTCACCCGAGGTGGACCTGATGGTGATCGCCGACGAGTTCGGGACCGCCGTCGTCGGCGCCGATGATGCGATCGAACAGTTCTGCCGCCAGTGGGACACTCCCCTTGCGACCGTGGCCACCGCACCGAACGACACCCTGGCTCGGATGACCGCGGAACTGTTCTCCACCAAGACCGTCTCGACGGCCTATGCGATCGGCACAGCGATGCAACGCCAATTCGCCGCCAAGGCCACCGCGGGCACCACCGTCACCTTCCACCGGATGGTGCGCGATGCCGGCACCGGCAAGATCCTCTCCCACGCCCGGATCGCTCCCCCGGGGGCCGCGGCGGGGTTCGGTCCAGCCGCGGCGTTGGCGGACCTCGAGATGGCGATCGCGGCGCAGTTCGACCGGATCGACGAGCACCTCGATCGCATCGAGGACTCCGTCGACGAGATCCTGCGGATGGCGTCCGCGCAGCGACTCGGCGACATCTACGGCCACCACCGGCTGCTCACCCGCCGGGTACAGGCTCTCACCGGCGGCGATGCGTTGACCGCCACCGACTGGTCCTCGATCGCCGCGCTCGGGGCGGACCTCGAGGTCGGCGTCGAACGCCTGCGCTTCCACGCCCAGAAACTGCTCGATACCCTCGACGCCGACGCCGCCCCCGGCGTCCGGGCCGATCAGCTCGCCGACGTGCTGCGGAAGGGCCGGCTGCTCGAGACGTTGCAGCTGCTCATCGTGGCCCAACAGTCGCTGTTCCTGTGGCAGCGGCTGCGCCTGGTGCAGGTGCAGACCATCGAACCGCAGCACCTGCAGCAGACCATCGCCAGCGCCCGGACGACCCTGTCCGAGCAGTACACCGCCGACACCGACCTCGCCGCCCGGCTACGGCAGGTCCTCGACCGGCACGCGGTCCTTTCCCCGAGCGAAGCGCACCACAAGCTGGCCGGCCGTGCCCTGACCAAACACCGCGACGGATTGGCGGCGATGGTCGAGGCGTTCATCGCGGCCCGGAACCTGCAGGTCGAACAGTGGACCGGTGCCCGCCACGCCACCCTGGGTGACGCCTGGGCTGCAGCACGCACCCGCACCGGAGCCGCGGTCACCGCCGGGCGGCGCCGACTCGCCCGCGGCGCCAGCACCGTGGCCACCTGGGTGGAACCGAAACACTCGCCCGGCAGCGACGACGCCGACCCGGGCCAGGCCGGTGAGCGAGAGCCGTGACCCGCGACGGGGACGATCCGGGGGCCACCGTGTTGGTGCTTGCCGGGCGCAGCATCGGCGTCGAGGCCGCGGTCGCTCAGGCGCATGCCTATCCGAAGGTGACCGTGGCCTGCTACGACCTGCCCGGGCCCGGACCGGTCGATGCGATCACCGCCGACGAGATCGCGCGTACCCACAAGGTGCGGTCCCGGATCAGTCACGCCCAACGCGACTGGTTCGTCCGGACTGCCGGCGGTGCCCCGTGGGCTGCGGTGCCGGCCGACGGGCGGCTGGTCGATGCCGACCCGAACGTCAGCGGCGACCTCTACGACAATGTCGAAGCGCTCTACGAGCATTTCCGCACCGCCGCCCCCCAGCAGGTGGGGGTGGCCAAGATCAGCAAGGTGCTGCACCTCAAACGTCCAGGCTTGTTCCCCATCCTCGACTCGAAGGTCATGGCGGTCTATCGATCCCAGGCGCGGGCCGCAGCTGCCCGGTACCCCCACCGGGGTCGTCGCGCGATGTTCTGGGCGGCCATCCGCGACGATCTGTGCGCCAACCTCGACAGCGGTGCCCTCCCGCTGTTCCGCCGCCGCGTGGCGCAGTCCGAGACCGAACATGTGCGCCGGATCGCGACCCTGACCGACGTGCGTCTGCTCGACCTGCTGACCTGGGCGATCGCCTGAACCCGGGGCGGGCCTCACTCCGGCGACACGATCGCGGGGCGACGTCCAGCGTTTCGACACCTCGCGCACTCGTCGCGCCCCCCGACATCGGCTACCCGTGCCGACCGCCGATAGCGGGCTCTTATGTCAACCGCGGGACTGTCGGAATATCGGTTGATCTGGTTTTGGCCGACACGCCGAGCTTGCTTGGCGAGAAGGCACGATCATGACCGAAACACTCGATCCCATGGATCAGCAGAAGATCGATCCCCAGCAGCTGGCGCAGCAACTGCTCGCCCAGGCCAAGGCCGAGGGCGTCGAGCTGGTCGGCCCGAACGGACTGCTCAACCAACTCACCGCCTCGGTGCTCGAAACCGCCCTCGAAGCGGAGATGGACGAGCACCTCGGATACGAGAAACACCAGGTAGAAGGGAGAAACAACGGAAACTCCCGCAACGGCCGGCGCAGCAAGACCGTGCTGACCGAGATCGGCCCCGTGCAGATCCAGGTCCCGCGGGACACCGACGCCTCGTTCGATCCACAGATCGTCAAGAAACGTCAGCGGCGTTTGACGGGGGTCGAGGAGATCATCTTGTCGCTGTCGGCGAAAGGTCTGACCACCGGCGAGATCGTCGCGCATTTCGACGACGTCTACGGCGCGACGGTGTCGAAGGAGACGATCAGCAAGATCACCGACAAGGTGCTCGCCGAGATGGCCGAATGGTCGGCCCGGCCGCTCGACCCGGTATATCCGGTGCTGTTCATCGACGCGATCCACGTCAAGGTTCGCGACGGGCAGGTCACCAACCGGCCGGTCTATGTCGCGATCGGCGTCACGGTGGACGGGCATCGCGACATCCTGGGACTGTGGGCCGGTGACGACGGCGAGGGCGCAAAGTTCTGGCTCGCCGTCCTGACCGAGATCAAGAACCGCGGCACCGGTGACGTGTGCATCGTGGTGTGCGACGGACTCAAGGGCCTACCCGAGGCCATCACTACGGTGTGGGACCGCGCAATCGTCCAGACGTGTGTGATCCATCTGCTGCGCAACACCTTCCGCTACGCGTCACGTAGATACTGGGACGAGATGAGCCGGGATCTGCGGCCGATCTACACCGCAGCCACCGAGGCCGCGGCCAACGAACGGTTCGACGAGTTCGCCGTCAAATGGGGCCCGCGCTACCCGGCGATCATCCGGTTGTGGCGCAGCGCGTGGAGCGAATTCGTGCCGTTCCTCGATTACGACCCCGAGATCAGACGCGTGATCTGCAGCACCAACGCGATCGAGAGCATCAACGCGCGGTACCGGCGGGCGACCCGGGCCCGCGGACATTTCCCCAACGAGCAAGCCGCGTTGAAGTGTCTGTATTTGGCGACCCGGGCTCTGGACCCGACGGGGAAGGGAAGAGCACGATGGGCAACGAGGTGGAAGCCCGCACTGAACGCGTTCGCTATCACGTTCGAGGGCCGGATCACCCCGAGTGAGAACTAAACCGATGCGCCAGAACCGGATCCACCGGAAAGCTGACACTCCCTCAACTGCACCGCCACCATCGGTGCAGTTCGGATACACCAGCGATGACCTGCATGGATGGCTCGTGGCTGCGCTGGTTGCCATCCTTTTCCGGTGCTCGGGGAACCTCGTCAATATTGTCGAGCTATATCGGTCCCGGTCACCTCCAGGCGTCGGCCTGGTGCACTTGGCTGTGCAGGGTCTCCATCCGCATATCGAGGTCGCGTGCGGTGTCGGCCGCTGCCCGCAGTTCGTCGCGTAGTTCGGTCGGCACCGCCTTGTCGTACTTGTAGAAGATCTTGTGCTCGACACTGGCCCAGAAGTCCATCGCGACGGTGCGGATCTGCAATTCGACGAACACCGGTTGCACCCGGTCGGACATGAACACGGGGACTTCGACGATCGCGTGCAGGCTCCGGTAGCCGTTGTCCTTGGGGCGGGCGATGTAGTCTTCGACCTCGACGACACGCACATCGCGCTGTTCGGTGATCAGGTCGAAGATCCGGTAGACGTCGGAGACGAAGCTGCACGTGATGCGGATGCCTGCAATGTCGTAGATGTTGCCGCGGATCGCGTCGAGGGTAAGCGGAATGTTTTTTCGAGTTGCCTTCTCTATCAGCGAGTCCGGTGTTTTCAGTCGTGATTTGACGTGTTCGATCGGGTTGTGGTCGTGTGTGAAGCCGAAATCTTCCCGCAAGATATTGATCTTCGTCATCATCTCGTCGATGCCGAACTTGTAGACCATCAGGGTGCGGTGGAACTCCCGGCGCAGCGCCGTCGAGGGCACCTCCGGGTCGAGCGGTCGCGGCTCGGCAATCGGGTGGACGGGCTGCACGTCGTGCATCGTGTCGGTCACTGTCTGCCTTGTCGTCGCTTTCCTGGTCTGTGCCCGAGTAGGCTGCGCTTGCGCCGCACGGAGTGGTCCGCTGCGAGATCGGTGTGTTTGCGGCAGGCTCGCCCGTGCTTGCCATCGGTCCGTCGGCTTCACCGCGGTCGGATTCTTCGGACGGCGGTCGGGGTGAGGGCGGTGCGCTGGGCGGGGGTCGGATGCGCGCGCTGGTCGGTGAAGCGATCGATCGTTGCGATGATCGTCGACCACAGCAGATCTTGGCGGCCGGGGACGGGGTCGACGATTTCGATCGACAGGGCCCGGGCCATGGCTGCCTGCGCGGTGGGATGAGCGAAACCGAACAGGTACTGGCTGATGATGCAGGGTCCGATGCTGATGGCACTGACCTGCCGTTGCGGTTCCGGTCCCCAGGCGATGGCTTTCGGCGGATGCATCGGTTGGGGGGTGGTCGAGAAGGGGCAGGTGGTGACGTCGAGTCCGGCCTGGGTGCAGGCGTCGGCGACGGCGGTGATCAGGTCGGGAGGTCCGAAGGCGTGCAGCAGGGCGCAGCGGCGGGAGTGACTGTCGTCGGCGGCGGTCTGGACTTTGACGGTGACCATTCCGGCGGTGTTCATGACGGTCAGTTCGGGCAGGATGTCGTCGAGGGCAGTGCCGGGTGCGGTCGTGTAATAGGGGCGTTGGCGCCGGTTGGTGAGCCGGTCGAGGGTGTGTGTGCCGAGCTCGCGCAGTGTGACGGCGTGGCGTCGACGCTCGCGCCAGCGTGAGCGAGGTGCGGGTGGGGAGCAGCGGTCGGGGTTGTTCGACACGGCGTCCGTCCTTTCGAACGAAGTAGTTTTCCTCCCTTCAGGATGGTCGGGGTTGTTCCGGGCAAGCCGAGTTCTTCCTGTGGACATGCTGTCAACGAGGCGTGGAGGGGGTCGACCTCGGTGAGGCGGGTGAGTGTCTGTGCGGGCGTTGTGTTCACCCGAATGTGGTCTGCTCGTCACCGCGGCCTGCTCTCGCCGTTCATCGAGGCAGTGGAGTCTGCGGATATGGACGACGACAGGTTCTCGGTGGTATTGGCGCTGGTGGAGGGACACCACGCGGCCACCGTCGAGCAGGCCACGGCATGGGTGATGGAAGGGTTGGTCCTGGTGAACGGATTGCCGGTGCGTGATCCTCGCCGGCGCGTGGAGGCCGTCGACCGGGTGAGCATCGCCGGGTGGCACACCGCGGGTGTGTGAGCGGTCCGCGCTGTCCCGCAGGACCCGCACGGTCGCCGGTGAACTGTGCCGATATCGGGCATGTCCGCAATTGCCAGAACACTGCCAGCTCGGTGTAACCGCCTGTGCAGGAAGACACGTCATGGTTGTTGCGGGCGGACGGTCCGCCCGCGTTACACGAAGGGACATTGCTCATGGACCTGAGCTTCCTGTCGGAGTTCTTCGGCGCCTTCTCCGATCTGTTCAGCGCGCTGAACTTCTTCAGCGGATCCGCAGGCTGATAGTCGACACCCCGCGGGGCACCTCGAGCATGCTCGAGGTGCCCCGCGGGGTGTGTGCCGCCGATGCCACCGGCACCGGTGGTCCGCGCCGCCCTACGCGCGTGGTGCGCGTAGGGCTTCGGTCCGCACCGGCTACGCCCGGGATTGCATCGTGTCAGTGACGCCGGCGCGGCAGGCGTATCCGGAAGGTGGAGCCGGCGCCCTGTTCCGATTCGACTTCGACGGTCCCGTCGTGCGCGGCGACCAGCGCGACGACGATCGACAGGCCGAGTCCGCTGCCACCGGAGCTGCGGGTGCGGGAGCTGTCGGCGCGGTAGAAGCGTTCGAAGACGCGTTCGCGGTCCTCGGGGGGCAGGCCCGGGCCGGTGTCGACGACTTCGAGCACTGCGTCGTCGTGCTCGGTCCCGACCCGCACGGTCACATCGGCATCGGGTGGGGTGTGGGTCAGCGCGTTGGTGACGAGGTTGCCGAGTACTTGCCGTAGGCGGGCGTCGTCGCCGAGCACTTCGGGGGTGCCGGGACCGTCGATGACCTCGAGGGTGATGTGCCGTTCGGGTGCAACGGCGCGTGCTCCGTGCACGGTGTCGGCGGCGAGAGTGAGCAGGTCCACCGGTGTGCGGTCGAGGGGTCGTTGAGCGTCGAGGCGGGCGAGCATGAGCAGGTCTTCGACGAGCAGGCCCATGCGGTGGGCTTCGCGTTCGATGCGGTCGAGGAGCAGGCCGGTGTCGGTGCTCGCGCCCTGACGGTAGAGCTCGGCGAAGCCGCGGATGGTGGCCAGCGGGGTGCGCAGTTCGTGGCTGGCGTCGGCGACGAAGCGGCGCATCTTCTCCTCCGACCGGCGCGCGGAGTCCTCCGAGGCCGCGGTCGCGGCGAACGCGGATTGGATCTGTGCGAGCATGCCGTTGACGGCCAGCGACAGTCGGCCGATTTCGGTGCGCGGATCACGTTCGGGGACCCGTTCGCTGAGGTCGCCGTCGGCGATGGCGATGGCGGTGCGTTCGACTTCGCGCAAGGGTCGCAGGCTGGTGCGCACCACGATGCCCCCGGCGGCGGTCAGTACGATGAGCACGATCGCCCCGATGGTGGCTTGCAGCACGACGAGTCGATGCACGGTCTCGTCCACTTCGGACAGGCTCACCCCCACGGTGGTGCGGACCCCGTCGGTGTTCTCGGTGGTGATGATGCGCCAGTGCCCGGTGTCGCCGCCGGCCGCGTCGACGGTGACGGGGCGTCCGGTAGGAGTGGGGGGTACCTGTGGTGCGCTCGTGTCGTCGTTGACGACGAGGAGCACCTGCCCGTCGGCGGCGGTGACCTGAACATAGAAGGGGCTGGGCGGGCGCTGCGAGCTGGGGCCGGCGGCTTGGGGTGGCGGCGGCGAGGTCAACGGGCGAGCCCACGAGGACGCGGCCTCGCCCAGGTCGTGATCGATGCGCGAGAGCAGGGAGTTGTGCAGCGCAGAGGTCACGGCGGCACCGGAGGCGAGCAGCCCGACGCCGGAGAGCAGGACCAGCGCGGCCACCAACGTCCAGCGCAGCGGCAGTGCCCGCAGCCGGGTCATGTGCGCGGTTCCCGCATCACGTAGCCCACCCCGCGGACGGTGTGAATCAGCGGAACGTCGCCGGTGTCGACCTTGCGGCGCAGATAGGACACATACGACTCGACCACCCCCACCTCACCGCCGAAGTCGTAGTTCCACACATGTTCGAGGATGCGGGGTTTGCTCAGCACGGTGCCGGCGTTGAGCATCAGATAGCGCAGCAGCGTGAATTCGGTGGGCGAGAGCGACACGGGTGTTCCGGCTTTGAACACCTCGTGACTGTCCTCGTCGAGTTCGAGGTCGGCGAAGGTGATGCGCGAGCTGCGTTCGGCCTCCGACACCTTGCCGGCGCGGCGCAGGATCGTGCGTAACCGGGCGATGACCTCTTCAAGGCTGAACGGTTTGGTGACGTAGTCGTCGGCGCCCAGGGTCAGCCCGGCGACCTTGTCCTCCACGGCATCCTGGGCGGTGAGGAACAACACCGGAGCGTCGCAACCGTCGGCGCGCAACCGTCGCAGCATGCTCATCCCGTCCATCCCGGGCATCATCACGTCGAGAATCACCGCGTCGGGACGAAAACGTCGTGCGGTGTCGAGACCGTCGATGCCGTTGCGGGCGGTCTCGACCTCGAAGCCTTGGAACTTCAGGCTCACGGACAGCAGTTCGACGATGCTCGGCTCGTCGTCGACGACGAGGATGCGCGCTTCGGGGGTGGAGTCGGTCACACCGACCAGTGTGTCCGGGGAAGCTGGCAGTGTCCTCGAGAATTGCTGGGTGAAGGCTGTGGCTTCGTCGTTGCGCCGCCCGATCGTGCATCGGTCCCGTCGTTGAGGCAGGTGGGCGGGCCGGTATGGCGCCGTCGACTGCGGCAGGTGAACACGTGCGCCGAGGGCGCCCGTGTGATTGGCAGCCGATTGCCAGGAACGCTCCAAGGTTCCTCGAGGTGTCCGGTGTGTGCTGTGGGGGTGAACGTTGCGTGTACAGCACTGGTGACCGAGAAAGGTGGAAGCAATGGGTATGTTCGACCGATTCCGTGACCGGTCGGCACCGGACCGGCAGCGGGCGGAGGATGTCCCGACCGAGCCTGCCGGCTATCAGCAGACCGCGAGCAAGTTGCACGCGTTCAATCGCTACGAAATCAAGTATTTCGTCGACGAGTTCAAGGTGCCCGAGTTGCGGCGCGAACTCGCAGCGCGGATGGACACCGATCCGTACTCGCCGCACGGGGGGTATCCGGTGACCTCACTGTATTACGACACCCCCGATCTGCGCTTCTACTGGGAGAAGATCGAGGGCCTGAAGTTCCGGCGCAAGGTGCGATTGCGCCTGTACGGCAACCCTGCCGAGTGCACGGACGAGACTCCGGTCCAGGTCGAGATCAAGCAGCGGGTCAATCGGGTCACGCAGAAGCGGCGCACCGCCATGCCCTACGGGCTCGCCCAGCGCTGGCTCAACGGGCGTGAGGAGATCGACTGCGACGACTCGCAACGGCCGTTCGTCAACGAGGTTTCCGCCCTGATCGGCAATCTGGATCTGCGTCCGATGGTGACCACCGGTTATCTGCGCGAAGCGTTCGTCGGACGCGACGCCGACCTGGGGTTGCGGGTGACGATCGATCACAAGGTGCACGGCCGCGACCGGGACTTCCACTTCGCCTCGGGCGCGGAGAACCGCTTCATCATTCCGCCCAAGCTCGCCATCGTCGAGCTCAAGGCCAATGAGCGGGTGCCCTATTGGGCGACGGATCTGACGGCCCGGCTCGACATGTCGGTGATCCGCGTATCGAAGTACTGCCAGTCGGTCGAAGCGTTCGGGCTCGCACCGCGCTCGCGTCTCGGCGCACCGGAGTTGGTGCTGCCGGACGGCTTCGACGCCCGGGTCCCGGACGATCTGGTGGCGACCACCCCGATTCCGATCGTCTCGACCCCGATGCGCTGACCTCACGCGCATTCTCTCGCCCGGCGACGATGCCGGGCGTCCCGATCGCCGTCGCCCCCCTGCGGTGGTGATCGTTTCATCCCTCTTCCGAAACAGGATCGTCATGAATTTCGATTTCCAAGACCTCAGCGGTACGTTCACCGCGTTCGACATCGTGGTCTCGCTCGCGTTGTCGTTCGTGCTCTCGAGCGTGATCGCCTGGGTCTACCGCTACACCCACAAGAACGTCTCCTACAGCCAGTCCTACGTGCAGACCCTCGTGCTGTGCGGCATGATCATCGCCCTGATCATGCTGGTGGTCGGCTCGAATATCGCCCGGGCGTTCGCCCTCGTCGGCGCCCTGTCGGTGATCCGATTCCGCAACGCCATCAAAGAAACCCGCGATGTCGGGTTCATCTTCCTGGTGATGGCCATCGGTATGACCACCGGCACCCGCTTCTATCTGCTGGCGATCGCCGCGACCATCGCGATCTGTCTGGTGCTGCTGCTGATGAACAAGTTCAACTGGTTCAAGCTCGACGTCAGCCGCCAGGTCGTCAAGGTCCAGGTACCGCCGGCACAGGAATACACGGCAATGGTCGAAGACGTGCTCATCAAGCACTGCAGTGAATACGAACTCGTCTCCACCGAATCCGTGCGCTCGGGTGCGTTGAGCGAGCTGTACTACACAGCGCAGTTGAAGAAGGGCGTCTCCTCTGGCGAGCTCATCTCCGCGCTCAGTGCGGTGAACACCGGCCAGCGGGTGACCGTGCTGACCGGATACGACCAGACCGATCTGTAATGAGCACCCCTACCCCACCGCGGCGCCGCCTACGGCACCGGATACCGAAATCGCTGCGCCAGCACTGGAAACTGCCGGTCGCCCTCATCGCCTTCGTAGCGATCGTGGCATCGGTGTTCGGTGCGACGAGGGTGCGCCCGTATATCACCGGCGACGCGTCGATCATCGCCTCGGAGATCACCGACAACATCACCGGAACGGTCGATCTGTTCGACCCCTCGGTCACCCACGAGCTGTCGATCGAGATCAGCGATGCCGAGTACAACGACATGATCTCCACCTTCCAGAAGTCCGGGGACAAGAAGTGGGTGAACGCCGATGTGATCATCGACGGCACCCGCATCGAGGACGCCTCTGTCCGGTTGAAAGGCAATTCCACGCTCATGGGGGTCCGAGGCATCGACTTCGCCGAGACGGCGCCCGAGGGCATCGAGCTGCCCGAGGGATTCGATCCGGCACAGGGCCCACCCGGTATGGGCGAGGGGATGTCGCAGGCGGATCCGGAGGATCCGACATCGCTGCCACTGCTGATCAGCTTCGATGAGAACGCCGACGGTCGGGCCTATCAAGGCATGACCGAACTGTCGGTGCGGCCCGGCTCACCGGTGCTCAACGAGGCGATGGCGCTGTCGCTGACCGCCGAGACCGATCAGCCCACCCAGCGCTATGCGTACACCGTGTATTCGGTCAACGACAGCGCGACCGCCACCCGGCTGGTGCTCGAACATCCCGACGACACCTACGCCAACACCTTGTTCGACTCGGACGGGTATCTGTACAAGGCGGACGCGTCGTCGCGGTTCGAGTACGTCGGCGACGACCAGTCGTCCTACGCGGACCAGTTCAAACAGATCAACGCCGTGGGCACCGGAAACCTGCAGCCGCTCATCAACTTCCTGAAATGGCTGGACTCGGCCGACGATGCGGAGTTCGACGCGCACCTGGCCGACTGGGTGGACGTCGACTCGTTCGCTCACTATCTGGCCACTCAGAATCTGCTCGTCAACGGAGACGACATGAGCGGGCCGGGACAGAACTATTACCTGTGGTACGACCTGGGCACCGAGAAGCTGTCGGTGATCTCGTGGGATCTGAACCTGGCGATGCAGGGTGATGCCACCCTCGGTCCGCACGACAGCGTGTCGGTGGGGCCGGGCGCAATGGGTCCCGGTGAGATGGGGCAAGGTGCCATGGCCGGCGGCGACAGCACTGCACCGGCAACCGCACCCAACGGCGCAGCGGTACCGGGCGGAGCGGGCGGACCTTCTCAGGGCAGGCCGGGTAGCGGACCTGAGGGCAGGCCGGGCATGCAAGGCGGCGGCCCCGAGGCGATGCCGGGCGCAGGGCACACTCCCCCGCAGATCGGCAACGCACTGAAGACCCGCTTTCTCGAGTCCGAGGTGTTCACCGCAATGTACGAGGACGCCTACTGGCAACTGTACGAACAGATCTACGGTAGCGGCCGCGCACTGCAGGTTCTCGACGCGGTGGCAGCGGCGCTCCCGACCTCCGACGGGCTGACCGCCGAAGCGTTGCAGGAGAGCGTCGACTCGATGCGGTCATGGATCGAACAACGCACCTCAGCACTCGACGATATGCGCTGACCGAGGTCGGTGGTGCACGGCGGTCTCCGCCGTGCACCACCGACGTGCTTGTCCGTAGATCGCCCTCCGCCCCCACCGATGAAAGAAGCGAGCGTGTTCTCCCGATTCAAACCCAAGAACGAGTTGTTCTACGACCTGTTCACCTCGTCGGCCCACTGCTTGGCCGACGGGACGAAGACCTTGACCGGCCTTCTCGAACCCGAAGCCGATGTACCCGAAACCGCTCGGCGCATGGTCGAACTCGAACATGACTGCGATCGCATCACCCACGAGCTGTTCCGCACGTTGAACTCGAGCTTCATCACGCCCTTCGACCGGTCCGACATCTATGGACTCGGCGCCGGCCTCGACGACGTCATGGACCATATGGAGGCGGCCACCCACCTGATGGCGTTGTACGGGGTCGTCGAACTCCCGACCCACCTGCGGGAGATGACCGAGATCCTCGATCTGTGTGCCACGGTGACCGCAGACGCGATGCCACGACTGGCCGGAACGAAGGATCTGCCGCGGTACTGGATCGAAATCAACGAACTCGAGAATCGAGCCGACCACACCTACCGCACCTTCTTGGCCCATCTGTTCGACGGACATCTCGATGCGTTGACGGTGATGAAACTCAAAGACGTCGCCGACGAACTCGAAGATGCGGTCGACTCGTTCGAGAAGGTCTCGCACATCATCGAGACCATCGTGCTCAAGGAGTCGTGACGGCGTCGTGTTCGCACTGATCGTGGTGATCGCCCTGGCGATGACCTTCACGTTCACCAATGGCTTTCACGATTCGGCCAACGCGATCGCCACCTCGGTCTCCACCCGCGCCTTGACCCTGCGCGCCGCGTTGGCGATGGCCGCGGTCGGCAACCTCGCCGGCTCCTTCTTCGGAGCCAAGGTCGCCAGCACGGTCGGCGCGGGCATCATCGAACTGGAGGTCGGCCCCTACGCGCTGGTGCTCGTCGGGTGCGCCCTGGTCGGGGCCATTGGCTGGAACCTGCTCACCTGGTGGTTCGGTCTGCCGTCCTCGTCGTCACATGCCCTGATCGGCGGGATGGTCGGCGCTGCCCTCGCCGGCGGAATGACCGTGTTGTGGAACGGGGTCGTCGACAAGATTCTCATTCCCATGGTGATCTCACCGATCGCCGGCTTCATCCTCGGCGCCGCCGCCATGCTGACCATCATGTGGATCTTCCGCCGATCGTCCCCCTCGGCTACCAGCCGCGGATTCCGACGTGCCCAGACCATCTCGGCGGCGATGATGGCCTTCGGGCACGGCATGCAGGATGCCGCCAAGACGATGGGTATCGTCGTGCTCGCCCTCGTCGTCGCCGGTTACCAGGACGACTACTCCATCCCCCTGTGGTGCTTGCTGCTCACCGCCGCCGTCCTGGCCGTCGGCACCGCCACCGGCGGCATGCGGATCATGCGCACCCTCGGCCGTAAGATCATCGAGCTCGATCCTCCACAGGGCTTCGCCGCCGAATCCACCGCCGCCTCGGTGCTCTACATCGCCTCGGCCGGCATGGGCGCCCCCATCTCCACCACTCACGTCATCTCGTCGGCGATCATGGGAGCGGGGTCGACCAAACGCACCAGCGCCGTACGTTGGGGCGTGGCCGGCAACATGGTCGGTGCGTGGATCACCACCGTCCCGGCCGCTGCCCTGCTGGCTGCGGCCACGCTGTGGGCAACGGAACTGTTCCTGTGATCCCGCCTCCCGACCCGGTCCCTGAATTGCCAGCTCGTGTCCAGCCTCACGCAAGACTACTCACAGCAGAGCAGGAGACGATGACAGCGTCGGCGCACACCACCGAATTCGGTACCTGGTGGGATCACGGGGTCGCACGTCGCCCGCAACCCCGGAATTCGGTGCACCCGACACCCGCCGCCCGGATCCTCCGTTCGTCCGGGCGGCGGACCCACCACCGGCAGGCCGAGCCGGCACAACCGACCGGTCCCGAACAATGCGACACCCGATGAGAACAGCCGTGATCGCCGGCATGGCCGTGGCAGCGATCCTGCTCATGGCGGGCACCAGCACGCGGGCCACCGCGACCACCTTCCCAGCAACGACATCCGAGCCGGACACCGGCATCTGGTGCACCCCGACCGACGAAGACCTGGCCGAACTGTCGGGCCTGTACTGGTCCGGTGCCACCGGATACGCCGTCGGCGACCACGGCAGCGACGACCGTTTGGCCCTGCTCGATCACCGATGCCAGGTGAGCCGATGGATCGACATCGCCACCGAGACCATCGATGTCGAAGACCTCACCCGAACCTCCACCGGCACCCTGTGGCTGGCCGACACCGGCGACAACGACCTGGACCGGACCACCGTGTCCCTGATCGGAATCGATCCGGTCACCGCCGAGCCCAGCACACTACCGATGTCCTACCTCGACGGCCCCCACGACGTCGAAGCCTTCACCCTGTCCCCGGCCGGACAACCGGTCCTCGTCACCAAGACCGACGACGGCCCGGCCACCGTCTACACCACCGCGGACGACACCACAGTGACGACCATGCCCACCGACACCCCCACCCCCCTCGTCGCGGTGGGCACCGTCTCGGCCACCGCCGCCGACGGGTCGATCCGCCCGATCACCGGCGCCGCCGTCTCCGCCGACGGGGCATTGGCCGCGCTGCGCACGAACAAAGACGTCTTCGTCTACCACGTCCACGATGGTGACATCGCCGAGATATTCACCGACCCACCGGATCTGGTTGTCCGAGCGCCGCAACAACCCCAAGGAGAAGCACTCGCCTTCACCGACGACAATGCACTGTTGCTGGCCTCGGAGGCCGACGGCGGACCACTGCCGCCGATTCGGGTCCTCGCCGACATCCCCGGCCGCATGCACACCGCACAATCCGACGGCACCGACCTTCCGCTGTGGGCACCGCTCATCGTGACCGGTCTCGTTGTCACCGGCGCAGTCGTGTGGTGGGTGCGCCGACGGTCCTGAACACAGCCGAGATGACCTCGCCACACAGTGTCCTGTTCCTGGACGACGGGCGAGGATATGCGAGAAGCCGGGTCCTCAACGGACCCGGCTCGTCCGACAGGAGTCGGCCGCATCAGCGGCACTGCAGCACGATTCCGGTTCCCTTCCACACCTGTCGCTCTTTGGTGACGTACTTCTCGCCATTCCAGTACTGATACGTTTCGGTGCGGTAGCCCAGATCACGCTGTTGAGTGACTGCGCACTGTTCCCGCGAGGCGCTACCGAGTCGGCTGATCACTGAGTACGGCACACCGGCGTCGGTCAATGCAGACACCGCAACCTGCTCACTCATCCCCACCACACTCGGCGCGGTCTGCGCGGTGGCCCGTTCCGGCCCCCAGCAGCACCGACGCCACGGCGACTCCTGCGGCTCTCGTCATGATTTTCCAGCGCATCACATCTCCTGACCCTCAACGAAATCGAGTGATACCGACACCCGTCGGATCGACGACGTCACGTCGGTGTCGGTACGACCGATCTTGGCCGGGCAACCTGCAAACAGCATCGAACGATGCTCCGAATACCCTGTGAAAGAGCCGATCTCGCGCACGGAAACAGTTTGCCAGCCGATTCCCGGACTTCTTACACCGGAAACGAAGCCACGACCGCTTGACTGAACACCACGACCCACCCCCGGGAATATTCCGATGCCCGAAGCGAGGAACTGCGTAACGTCATGCTCCTGTCCGATACCGACTTCAACCGATTGGCCGTCACCGCAGCCCGCGGCGACCGCACGGCCGTGAACGAGCTCATCACACATCTCTACCCGCTCGTCCTGAAATACTGTCGGCGCCGCATCGGCGCACTGCCCTCGCACAGTGCCGAGGACGTCACACAAGAAGTGTGCCTCGCCCTCGTGAAGGCCTTACCCACCTACACAGGCCAGGGGCGATTTCTCGCCTTCGCGTACGGCATCGCCTCCAACAAAGTCGTCGACGCCTTCCGCTGCAGCACACGCCTCCCGCAGCCGGTAGCCGAGCTCCCCGACACCGAATGCCACCGGGACGGACCGGAGATCCACGCCCTCCACCACGACGAACAGCACCACATCGAGGCACTGCTCGCCACGCTGACCGTGCGGCAGCAAAAGGTTCTGCGCCTGCGGATTTTCCACGGTCTGTCCACCGACGAAACCGCCGCCGTCCTCGCTACCACCCCCGGCGCCGTCCGCGTCACACAACACCGAGCACTGACACGTCTCAAAGCCCAACTGACCTCAGCCCCCTCACGGCCTCCCGAACACCGGACGCGGCAACACCCCGCGCTGCCGCATCGCCGCCAAAACAAGTCCTACCCGAGGGCTTCGTAGGCCACCTCGATCACCACGGATATCGGGCGCGTCCTTCTCGAATACGACCTGCCCTTGTGTAGGACTGCGCCAATCGATCTCAGTTTCGAACACGATGTGAGCAAGTGCGGCCGGCACGCGCATCGATAGCATCCTGCACATGCCGGATCAGCGACCGACGGAGTGGACGATTGACGTCTGGGTGGATCCCAAGACTGGGCAGGCGCCGTTCGAGACATGGCTGATGAAGGCTGATCCGTACGACCAGGCCGTTGCGATCACGGTGCTCGAGAAGGTCGTCCAGCCGCTCGGTATGGACATTTGCAGCACGGAATGGGGTAAGGCTCTCGGCGGCGGACTCTACGAGATCCGTATCCGGACGTCTTTGCATGGGGCCGAAACCTGGGGAGAGACCGACCCGAAGCCCGCTGTCGACTCCAACCATAATCGCACGGTCCTTCTTCGGATCTTCACGACCTTCCATGGCTCCAAGATCGTGTTGTTGTTCAACGCGTACAACAAGGGCAAGGATCCTAGCGAGAAGCGTCAAGCCTGAGTTAGGACGTTTCGCTTAGTACCCCGCTTCGAACCCGAGGCGAGACAGAATTTCCTGGTCGGCGGCCGGGATCTGCGGCGGAAAGTCCTGGACGGCGGCGTTGATCGCGATCGTCGAGGTCCGCAGCGGCCGCAGTTGCTTGACCACTCGTGCGATCGCGACACCGGTCCGGTCCTGAACACAGCGCGCGACTGCCAATGCCGCGAACACGATGGTCAGGTGTGCGTCGATCACGTCGCGGGTGCGGTGGAAGATCGGCCGTGCCCGCAGATCGGTCTTCGACATGCGAAACGACTGCTCGACATGCCAGAGATCGTGGTACTTGCCGATCACCTCACCCGGTTCCATCAGCGTGACCGGAATGTTGGTCACGTATCCCTTCAGGCCGACGAGGGACCGGGCCCTGCCCAGGGCGGCACCATCGAGTTGCTGACCGGCCGTGGTGGTCTTGACGAACCGAGTGGCCTTGGCTTTCTTCGTGCCGCCTGAGTTAGGACATTTGGCTTAGTGTCCCGATTCGAACCCGAGACGGGTGAGAATCTCCAGCTCGGCAGCAGGGATCTGCGGCGGAAAGTCCTGGACGGCACCGTTGATGGCGATGGTCGAGGTCCGCAGCGGCCGCAGTTGCTTGACCAGCCTCGCGACCGCGACACCGGTGTGGTCCTGGGCGCAGCGGGCGACGGCCAGAGCGGCGAACACGATGGTCAGGTGCGCCTCGATGGCGTCGCGGGTGCGGTGGAACATCGGCCGTGCCCGCAGATCGGTCTTCGACATGCGAAACGACTGCTCGACATGCCACAGGTCGTGGTACTTGCCGATCACCTCGCCCGGTTCCATGAGCGTGACCGGGATGTTGGTGACGTATCCCTTCAAGCCGACCAGCGATCGAGCTCGTGCCAGCGCGGCATCATCGAGTCGCTGACCTGCGCTGGTGGTCTTGACGAAGCGCGTCGCCTTCGACTTCTGGGTGCCCTCGACCACCGCCCGCGCCCTCGCCTCCTGGGCATTGAGAGTCTGGTTGTCGCGCACGGCACGTTTGCGGGTGTACTGCCAGATCGCCCGCCACGAGGTGGGATGCCGAACCGGATCCCAGACCGGTTCGGCCCGCCTTTTCACGGTGTTGACCACGCTGCGGGCGTGCCGGGGGGTGACGGTGTCGATGATCTGCCCATCGGTGAACACATCACCGTGCCAATGGAAATGGGACGTCAGATCAGCGGGCGCCTTCGTCACCCGGGAGCCGACGATGAACTTCAGGCCGGCCTCGTCGAGAGCGGTGAGATTCGCCGCCGACAGCATGCCGGCGTCGGCGGCGATGACCATCTCCACGCCCTCGAGGTCGTGCCGGGCCTGGAACTGACGCACCATGGGGACCAGGGTGTGGGTTTCGGCCTTGTTGCCTTCGAAACAGGCGATCTCCAGTGGGAACCCGGTGCGGTCGACGAGCAACCCGACCACGATTTGTGGATCGACCCGGCGCTCTTTGGAGTAGCCGACCTTGCGCAGGTCGTCTTCCTTCTCGGCCTCGAAGTACAAGGTGGTCACATCGAACAGCAGCAATCCCAACCCGCCGGTGCTGGCCGCGTACTCGAAGCAGCGGCGGGCGATCCGGTCGCGGTAGTCGCCGGTGATGATCTGCGCGAGGTGGCGTTGAATCGTTTTGTACGACACCGGATCAGCGCCGAGATCGCCGAGGACGCGCAGGGCATCGATCTTCGAGGTCGGTTCGACGATCCGGGCGATGACCAGGTCTTTGAACACCGCGTCGTCGATGATGTCGAAGCCGAGCCCGTCGGAGACGCAGCCACGCACGTCGTAGAGCAACCGGGCGCTGGTGCGCACGGTTCGTCCCGCCCCGGCGAGCTCGCCACCCTTGCTCGTCGTCGGGCCGGGCAGTTGGCCGGTCCGCCAGTCGGCAACATCGGCGATCTGCTCGACGGGCGTCGGCACATCCAGCTCCAGCACGCCTTGATCGCCGTGCAGCAGGTGTCGGGCTCGTTCGAGCAGAATGCCCAGCTCGACGTCGGTATGCGCGGACCCGACGTGAGCGAGGATCTCGTGCCGGCCGCGGTGTTTGCGCACGACCTGCACCGCGACCGCTCCGGATGCGGTGCGCACTTTCCGCACGAATGCCACGGCCCGAACCTACCTGCTTAGTGTCCCGATCCGCTTCGTCGACGTCGTGAATGCGCAGGTGGAAGCCTCGACAGGTGTTCTACCCGCCAGTAATGTCCTAACTCAGGAGAAGCGTCAAGGCAAAGAGATCAAGAAGGCTCGTAAGCACCTGAAGGCCTGGAAGGAAGAAGGGTAAGTGAGCGTGGCCTCTTTGACGAATATGTGTTTTAGCACATACACTGTGTATAGTTAACTACTATCCGAGCGATGCGACAGGGAGGCGACCATGGGTACGCGACCATTCAGCGAGATCGCGAACACCGTCAAGTCGGAGTGGAGTCCCGAGGTCAAAGAGTTTGCCGATCGTTTTGGCGCTGAGCTCGAGGAGCAAGTACGCGAGCAGGTCAAGCTGGGCAAACAGCTAGCCGAAGCACGGCTGGCTGCCCATCTCACACAGGGCCAGCTGGCCACCCTTTCGCACATTGGGCAATCCGAGATCAGTCGGATCGAACGTGGTCTCGGTAACCCGACTCGAGACACTCTCATCCGCCTCACCGCAGCTATGGGGGCCGAGCTCGCTGTTGTCCCCTCCAAGCAGCTCGAGAACGCGTAGGCCACGGGCCCGACTACAAGGGACCTGCCAGTCCCTCCAGCACTTCCCTCAGATCCTGGAGTAGTGCATCGGCACGGGCTTCGATCTCGTCGAAGACGTCAGTCAGATCCTCGAGTGCCTCGTGGTCGCGGTGGCGGGCGGCAGTGCCGTGGTCGTAGTAGGCGGGATCGAGATCGATCTCAGGTTCATTCCACGTGTCGCTGGCGTCCTGCGAAGGAACGGACACCACCTTCCGCACCGGGGCACGGCCGGACAGATGTGCTCGCACCAGCGCCGAGACCGACTGGGGGGTCATCGGCTGTGCATGTGGGAGGTGTCCCCACCGGTCGATCGGACACAGCAACGGTTGCCGACCCTGCTCCGCATCGAGCGGATCAGCGATGATCTCGATCGGATCGGTGAGGTGATGGCGCAGCAGATGCGTGCCCGGGTACTGGTCGAGAAACGTCTGGATCTCCGCCCACTGTCGATAGATCGTAGCTGGATTGCACCCCGTCTCGAGATCCGGTGCGAGCCGGAAGCGTTCGCCGGATCGGGTCGTGACCATGAGGGTGTCGCCGTCGAGGCGAAGGTCGCGGCGGCGTAGTCGGGTGACGTCGGTAAAGCTCATGCCGGTGGCGGCGAGGACCAGCAGGAGGGCGTCGCGGCGGCCGAACAGTCCGCTCGACCAGCCGGTGGTGGGTAGTTCGGCCGCTCGTTGCACCAGCAGGCGCCCGAGCCGGTCGAGACGCTGAGCGCGGGTGATGTCGAGGTGCCGGCGCACCGTCTCGGTGCGTCCCGGCGGCGGGTAGCCGTGCCCGGTGTGGACGGCGTTGATCGCCGAGAGCCGACGCCGCTGCGTCGTGACCGCGGCCGGGTGTTCGTGCAGAAACAGCGCCAGAGTTTCGGGCGCAGCGGGGATTGGCCGGTGGTCGGCGGCAGAGCACCAGTCGGCGAACAGCGCCCACTCGTGCCGGCAGCGGGCCGGGATCGACAGGCCGGGGTCGGCATCGTGAACATCGTTGTGGTGAATGGACTCTCGTCCGGTGCTGGTCATCACGGTCACAGCCCGAGGTTGGTGACGGCGTTGTTGATGAGAGGGGCGTGTTCGCGGGCGTAGACCTCGAGCATGGCGGGGGTGGTGTGCCCGGTCTGGCGCATGATCGCGTGCGCGCTGGCGCCGTTGCGGAAGGCCTGGGTGACGAACCCGGCCCGCAGTGAATGCCCGCCGAGCTGCTGGACGCTCTCGGGGTCGTAGCCGGCCTGCTCGGCGCGGCGGCGGATCGCTTTGTGTACCGCCGCTCCCGACAGGGCGGTGTCGGAGAGGTTGCCGTTCTTGCGGATCGACCGCAACAGCGGTGCGGTCGGGACCATGCGCGGTCGCGAACCGCGGCACACGTGCGCCTCGAAGGGTTCGGCGGTGCGCAGCAGGCGGATGACGGCGGGCCGGCCTCCGGCGTCGAAGGCGGCGACGACCTGCGCCCACCGCAGCCACGCACACGGCGGACAACTCGCATGACTGTGCGTGAACGGCAGGGCCCGGACGCTCCCCCGCCCTTCCTGATCGGTCTTGGACTTGCGCAGGCGGATATGCAGGCCGTCGAGCCGATGCAGCGAGACATCGCTGCAGGACAAGGCGACGAGTTCGCTGCGCCGGAACGCCCCGGCGAAGCCCACCAAGAAGATGGCGGAGTCGCGGCGTTCGAGGACCTCGTCGGCCCAACCGGTGCTGTCGGTCCGTGCCTTGTCGACGATGGTGACGATGTCGGCGGTGAGCAACGGCGCCCGCGGAGTACGCGGCCGCTCCCCCGCCGCGGCGTAGTCCCGGCGGATCCCGGACAAGGTCGCGGTGACCAACTCGTCCGCCTCGGGAGCGGGATGGCCGGCGCGGCGGTGGTGGTAGCCGATGCCCGCCACCCACCGCGCCAGGGTCGCCGGCGAGTACGCCCGCTCCCCCGCCTCCGTCACCGTCGACGCCGCCTCGAGGAGATAAGCGGCGACCGTCAAGGGATGCGCCGGCAACGCCACATGGCCTTCGCGCTGGCACCAGGCGGTGAACCGGGCCCAGTCCGCGGCGTAGTTACGCCGGGTCGACTCCGAGCGCGAGCGGGCCGCCGTCCCGGCGACCTGCGTGAGGGTCTCGACCGGCAGGACCGGGACGGAGGGTACGCCGGAGTCCGGAGAGGTCGGTACAGCCACGGAAACGTCGTCCGTGCGTCGGCTGATCAGGTCATCGGGCACGAAACGGAAGCCTACCGCCCCACACCGACACTCTCGAGCAGGAAAACGCGCTCAACAGCGGTTTCGGGGCCGATGGTGCGCTAATGGGAATTTACGTTGTCGACACCGCACAAACCGGGAGTGACACACCCCCAGGTCCCGAATATGCCCGATTCGACCGGTTGTTGTAGGTTCGGTGGCTGTCCTTTGCCATTTGATCTGAGGCATTGTCAGTGTGTCTGAGGCAAGTGCCGGGTTTTGCCACTAAGTTGAGGCAGACCGTTTCCTACCTGCGTGTTTGGGGGCTGTTGCCTTGGCTGGTGTCGCTGCCGTAGGGGCCGGGGAGGACTATCGAGTTGAGTTCGTGGGTGTCGACACCAGTGAGCGCCTGGGGCGGTACCGGTGGAAGATCGAACGCATCCTGGCCTGGCTGACCGGCTACCGCCGGCTGACGATCCGCTACGAACGCCACGGTGAGCATTTCGCCGGCTTTCTCCAACTCGCAGCCGCGCTGACGTGCTGGAAGAAGCTCGCCAAATGAGATCTCCTCTTATTCGGATCCTCCAACAGCACACCGTGCGTAGCTTCCAGACCTCCTGACGAAAGCACCGTATCGTCCGACCATATGGCTTGCTTGATACTGGGTGTTTTGGCACTGGTGGGGTGGGCGGCGGGCGTGGTGGTGCCACGACGAGTCCGGCTCGGTAGCGCGCCAGGGTTCCCGTGGTTCTGGGTGGCGTTCCCCGTCACATGCATCGTCATCGCGACCGCGATCGGCGTCTTCGCTTGGCCCCAAGTGTTGACCGGCTCGGGAAGTTACTGGTGGGAACCACCCACTGCGAATCGACCCGGTCTGCAGTTCTTGTCGAGCGAGCAGTACCAGCGGTTCGTGACACTGCGCCGGTGGAGATGGGTGCTGCCGGTGGCATCGCTCGCGGGAATCGGGTTGTGCGTGTGGGCCTGGCGGCGCCGCCGGGTGTGACACCGCCGTTGCCGAGGGGTCCTGCAGGACACCACGAACTACCTGAAAGGGACGGCAAGACAATGAAACTGTGCCGATCAGGGGTGTTCGGTGACGTTATGCATCATCGGGTCGGAGGCCGTCGATTCGTGTGACGGGCAGCCACGTCGCGAGGGTCCGGCCCAGCGAGGTGAGCAGTCGTTCACCGAACACGCACAGGGTCTGCTCCCACGGGTGCCCGAAGGTTCCCTCGCTCAGATCCTCGCGCAGGAAGATGTGGTAGTCGCCGTTGGGGTAGACCGGCACCCGCCACTCGGTGTCCGGGGTGGCAGCATGCACGGCCGCATCGAGCCGGTAGCAGGTGTGCTGCCAGTCCAGCACCACGAATATCGGGTCGTCGGCGAACTCGGTGACGAAGCACCGCAGCGCTTCGGCATTGACGGCATCGAATCGGCTCTGCCACGCACCCCCGACGCCGGCGGGAGCGGTGAGATCGAAGGTGACCGACGGTGCCGGTTCGGCGATTGCCGGCCACGTCGCTTCTGCGGTACCGGGCCGGAATCCGAACCGGTCGGTGAACCGGTCCCAGTACTGAGACCGAAGTTTCTCGTCGAGTGTGGTCCAGCCCGGGGGCAGTGGGCTGCCGAAGTCGAGCGTGTGCCTCATCATGATGGGCCTCCTTGTCGCTGGGTATCACCCCGGCGGGCTCTACACAGAGTTGCCGTCGGCGCGAAGGAGCTTCACGGTGTCAACGGCGCCGGGCATTCGATGTCAGGGGCTGACCTTCGTCACCGCTGGTACGGGTTGTACAGGTTCGGGGTAGCGGGTTGACGCCGTCGCTGTCCCAGGTCACCGAGTTCGCGGCGGTGGTGTCGACGGCCTCGAGAGCAGAGCAAGTACGCAACGCACGGGCACAGTCGAGGGACGAGCCTATGTAGGTCGACATCAGGTCGATATCGGTGGCGACGAACCACGCTCGGTCCTGCGGCCACCACAGATTCGGTCCCCACGAGTCGAGAGTGCGCACCGCATCGTGCACAGTGCCGTGAATCAGGAAGTTCTCCCGATCCGGAATCTTCACCCGCGGCCCGAATTCGGGTAGTCCCAGGCTCTGCGCGGCGCCGCGACCCTCCCAGAACCCGAACCAACAGTCGTCGGGGGTGTCGGTGCACTCGGCGAGCACCGCAGCCAGCGCGACGAACTGTTCTTCGAGCATGTCCCCGATCTCGGGTCCCTCGTCCCAGACGGTGCGCCCTTGCCGTCCGCCACGCCGCGGCTGGTCCCGGCGTGCAGCAGGGAGAATCATTCGACGGTCGGATGGACCACCACGCCGGTCGCGACCGCGACCTCAGCCCCCCGCACCGGCACCAAGGCACCCAAGTCACGCTCGACGCGCGTCGCCGGATGCAGGCCCGCGTATAGGCGGGATAGATCGGCGGCACCAACGATCCGACGGTGGAACCGAAACGAGGCAACGCGGCAGTGACCCAGTCACCGGCAGACACATCATCGAGGACGTCGTGTGCCTGCCCCACCGACCCTT
>SWCF01003765.1_pt1 | contig 30068 bp, 17 predicted proteins | sample 4690081 | NCBI WGS metagenome assembly SWCF01 (sample SAMN10267280, study PRJNA491770) | bioreactor metagenome | isolation source: DHS bioreactor inoculated with | place: Japan: off Shimokita Peninsula
TGTTCGCAAATACTTATTTTTGTTGAACGAGGTCAGGAGTTCTGATACTAAACTCATTAAAAATTAAAAAACTCATAAGATTATTTGGAGGTAAACTTTTTAGTTGTATATTTGCGCATTCTAATACCTAAATACTCCTTTACAAAAATTATGGCAAAATTGGTTCATATTTCTGAAGCGGCATCATTGGCGGTACATAGCATGGCCCTGGTAGCCAACAGTACCGATATGATGAATGTTAATCAACTTGCCGAGCTTACCCATTCCTCCCGCAACCATCTGGCCAAAGTGATGCAGACTCTGGTAAAGAACAACCTGCTTGAGTCTACCAGAGGCCCAAAAGGAGGATTTATATTAAAAGGTAAAGCCTCTGAAATTAACTTAATGCGCATATTTGAGCTGTTTGATGGATCCATTGACGATCATTACTGCGGCATTGAGAGCGGGAAATGCCCTTTTCTGCAATGCGTATTTGGAGGCCTTGCAGATAAATTTTCACGGGAATTTTCTGATTACCTAAAAGAAACCACTCTTGATCAACTCTTATAAACTGCAACAATACCAATGAAAAGAACCATAATTAAAATCGACGAAGATTTATGCAACGGCTGCGGCAATTGCATCCCGAATTGCCACGAAGGGGCATTGCAAATCATTGATGGCAAAGCCCGGCTTATCAGCGACCTGTTTTGCGATGGTCTGGGTGCCTGCATTGGCCACTGTCCGGAAGGAGCCATCTCGCTCGAAGAGCGGGAAGCCGAGCCGTACGATGAAATTAAAGTTATGGAACAAATGGTTGTACCTAAGGGGCGCAATACCATTCTGGCCCATCTGGAGCACCTGCGCGATCACAACGAAACGGAGCTGCTGAAGCAAGCCATTGGTTATATAAAGGACAATAATATTGATATGTCTCCTAAAAATGGCGAGGACAACTTTAAACCCGCCAGGCAACAAGTAGCATCATTTGCTTCTATTGAGCAGGCAAGAGCTGCTGTAGCCGTTCCCGTTTCTTCGGGTTGCGGTGGGGGCTGTCCGGGATCTAAGCCCATTGATTTTAATATTGACCTGAGTAAAGTAGATGAAGCAGTAAATCAGGCCAAAAACGAAGCGGCGCAAACTGCGGGTGAAGATGCCCCCAGCGAATTGCGCCAATGGCCGGTGCAATTGCATTTACTTAACCCACAGGCCGGATACTTTAAAAATGCGGATGTACTGCTGGCCGCCGATTGCGTAGCATTTGCCATGGGTAACTTCCACAATAAATATCTCAAGGGAAAAACTCTGGCCATCGCCTGCCCCAAGCTGGATTCTAACAAAGAATCCTATATTGAAAAGCTCACCAGCATGATTACCAACAGCAACATCAACACTTTGAGTGTTCTGATGATGGAGGTACCCTGTTGTGGCGGACTGATTCAAATGGCAACCATGGCACGGCAAATGTCAGGAAAAAACATACCAATTAAAAAAACTATTGTAGGTTTGCAGGGACAGCTTTTAAGCGAAGAATGGATGTGATTGGGACTGGGGGAAGAAGAAGGGACAAGGAGAAAAGGAGAAAGAGAAATGGAGATAAGGAGACAGGAAGACAAGAAGGAGACGGAGAGACAAGGAGATGTTATTTGAAAAAACAATTTAAGTTAGAACGTCCTTCTCCTATAGGAGAAGTCGCCGAAGGCGGATGAGGTAAGCGAGTACAAGGTGACAGAGAGACCGGGGAGACAGAATGAAAGAGAGAGAAGAATTTCTAACTTCTAATTTCTAACCTCTAACTTCTAACTTCCAACTTCCAACTTCTAACTTCTAACCTCTAACTTCTAACTTCTAACTTCCAACTTCTAACCTCTAACCTCTAACCCCAAAGACCAAAAGCCAAAGACCAACAACCAAAAAAGCCAAAAACCAAAATATGAAAACAAAACTACAGATTGCCTTTTTGATTATTGCGGTTGCACTGCCGGCAGTGGCATCAGCACAATTCATTTTAAGCGGTGAACTTAGACCCAGAGCTGAATACCGGCATGGTTACAAACAACCGGCCTCCACCAACATGGATGCTGCCGCTTTTATTTCGCAACGCAGCCGGCTTAATATGGCTTATACCAACGAAAAGATGAAATTCGGCCTGAGCCTTCAGGACGTAAGGGTGTGGGGCAATGTGCCGCAACTCAATCTTTCTGATAACAACTTTTCGCTACACCAGGCCTGGGGAGAATATTTCTTTACCCCTACCCTATCCATTAAATTGGGCCGTCAGGAACTGGTTTACGACGACTCCCGCATATTGGGCAACGTGGACTGGGCACAACAGGGCCGCAGTCATGATATCGGATTGCTGAAATATGAAAAAAATGCCTGGAAAGTTCATGCCGGAGTTGCATACAACCAGGATCAGGAGAAACTCAGTGGCAGGATTTATACCATTGAAGGCAATTACAAAACCATGCAGTTGCTCTGGATCAATCGACATGCAGGAGACCTGAATCTTAGTGTGCTGTTTTTGAATAACGGCAAGCAAGATATGGAAACGGATGCTAATGAAGAAATTTCATACACCACCCGGTATTCACAAACAATAGGGGCCACCGGAACCTACTCGATAAACCCTGTACAGCTTAATGCAAGCATCTACAAGCAAATGGGTAAAGAGATGGGCAACAAAGACATGGATGCACTCATGTTTGCCATAAATGCAAAATGGTCAATAACTGAAAGTCTCAGTTTTACCCCCGGTTTTGAATACCTGTCAGGCACCAGTCAAAATGATGCCATTGACCCAACACATAATGAGATCAACAGTTTCAACCCATTTTACGGAACAAATCACAAGTTTAATGGCCATATGGACTATTATTATGTGGGCAATCACATCAACAATGTTGGTTTACAGGATCTTTTTCTAAAGATTAACTATGGCAAGGCAAGGCTCAGTCTGGGTGCTGATTTTCATTTCTTCAGCGCTGCCGCGGATATAAATAATCCGGCCAACCTTTCTGAAACTATGGATAGTAACCTGGGACAGGAACTTGACCTTTATATTGGTTATAAACTTGCAGCAGGCGTTAATCTGAATGTTGGCTATTCGCAATACTTTACAACTGAATCAACCATTGCACTCAAAGGAGGCAATAAAGATGAAACCAGCAACTGGGCATGGGCTTCCATAACGTTTAAGCCGGAGTTGTTCAGACACAATGAGCGGTGAGACAGACGAGGAAATGGGACGGGGAGACAGGGTGAAAGAGTGAGAGCGAAAAAGAGAAATTTCTAATTTCTAACCTCTAACCTCTAACTTCTAACCTCTAACTTCTAACCTCCAAAGACCAAAGACCAAAGACTAAAAAAAAACAAAAATCAACTCAATAAACACTTACAAAAAACACAAAAAAATGAGCATGTTTTGCTATCAATGTCAGGAAGCAGCCAAAGGAATCGGTTGCACAGTAAAAGGAGTGTGCGGAAAGACAGACGATGTTTCCAATCTCCAGGATTTATTAATGTTTGTCATGAAAGGGATTTCCATTTATGCCGAAAAAGCCCGCGAAAAAGGGATTGAAAATGCTGCCGTCAACAAATTTGTTACCGATGGTCTTTTTGCCACCATCACCAATGCCAATTTCGACCGCGAGGTATTTATCCGCAAGATTCATGAAGGTTTGAAACTTCGCGCCGGAATGAAAGCCGCTTGCGAAAAAGCAGGCATTTCATTTGATGAAAAATCTTTGGATGAGTCAGCCACCTGGTTTGCTTCTACCGAGGCTGAATTCGACGCCAAAGCGCTTGCAGTTGGCGTTCTGGCAACAGAAAATGAAGATGTTCGCTCACTTCGCGAACTGCTTATCTATGGCTTAAAGGGAATGGCTGCCTACACCGAACATGCCTTCAATCTTGGATTTGAAGACCCTGCCTTATATGCGTTCATGAACCGGGCATTGGTTTCAACCACCGAAGAACACACTGCCGATGAACTGGTTGGTCTTGTAATGGAATGCGGAAAACATGGGGTAACAGCCATGGCGCTGCTTGATAAAGCCAATACAACCGCTTACGGCAACCCTGAAATCACCAAAGTAAACATTGGCGTAAGCGACAAACCCGGTATTCTCATCAGCGGACACGATATGAAGGATATGGAAGAACTGCTCAAGCAAACCGAAGGCACCGGTGTAGATGTGTACACCCACAGCGAAATGTTACCTGCCAATTACTATCCTGCTTTTAAGAAATACAGTCACTTTATTGGTAATTATGGAAATTCATGGTGGAAGCAGAAAGAAGAGTTTACTACTTTCAACGGCCCAATTCTTTTCACCACCAACTGTATTGTTCCTCCGAATAAAAAAGCAACATACAGCGATAAGGTTTACACCACGGGATCGTCAGGCTTCAGCGGATTTAAGCACATAGCCGACCGAAAAGAAGGCCAGATGAAAGATTTTAGTGAAATTATCGCCCATGCAAAAACCTGTCAGCCACCGGTTGAAATTGAAAAAGGTGAGATTGTTGGGGGATTTGCCCATGCACAGGTATTTGCCCTGGCCGATAAAGTAGTTGATGCAGTTAAATCGGGTGCCATCCGTAAATTCTTTGTGATGGCCGGTTGTGATGGCCGCATGAAAAGCCGCGAATACTATACCGAATTTGCCGAAGCATTGCCAAAAGATACGGTTATTCTTACTGCCGGCTGCGCCAAATACCGTTATAACAAACTGCCTTTGGGCGATATAAGTGGCATTCCACGGGTACTGGATGCCGGACAATGCAACGACTCCTATTCACTGGCCGTTATTGCCCTGAAACTGAAGGAAGTTTTTGAACTGAACGACATCAATGAACTGCCGATTGCTTACAACATTGCCTGGTATGAACAAAAAGCCGTCATTGTACTGCTGGCTCTGTTGTATCTTGGAGTTAAAAACATCCATTTAGGCCCTACCCTTCCCGCTTTCCTTTCGCCCAATGTGGCCAATGTGCTGGTGGATACTTTTGGTATTGCCCCCATCGGAAGTGTTGACGAAGACATGAAACTTTTCCTGAATTAATCAAACATGCAAGCGCCGTCTGTTGTTTATCAAAAGCAGCAGACGGCTTTTTTTACGCCTCAGGCAATCATCACAACACTTTCCCTTTATTTTTCAACGAATAATCCTTTATAAATGAGCGAGTTAATCAACAATTCAGAAAAGCGCAAAGCACAACTTAAAGAGCTGATATTAAAGCTTCACCAGGGCGAATCACAGGAAGAAGTCCGCCAGGAGTTGCTTCGCACACTCAAAAACATCCCTTACGGCGAGGTGGTTGAAGTGGAGCAGGAACTCATCAGCGAAGGCCTGCCCGAAGAGGAAGTATTAAAACTTTGTGATGCCCATTCGGCTGTTTTACAGGGAAATATCGACCTTTCGGGATCGAAGGATATCCCCGAAGGACATCCCATTGAAGTGATGAAGCGCGAGAATGAGGAAACCCTCAAAGTTACTGCTCAGGCAAAAGAACTGCTGCAAAGTCTTGATGAATTTCAGGGCCACGATCTCACAGAAATTATACTTAAACTGCGCGGTTTCTTCAATCAGTTGTTTGATGTAGATAAACATTATCAGCGTAAGGAATATCTGCTGTTTCCCTATCTGGAAAATAAAGGCATTACCGGACCTCCCAAAGTAATGTGGGGCAAGCATGATGAAATCAGGGAACTCATCAAAGGCAGTATTGAAATTCTGCAGCAAACCGATGTAACACTGGATGAGTTAAAGGCTTCGGCGGAAATTATTTTCGATCAAACGCTTTTTGGAATTGAAGACATGACGGTAAAGGAAGAACAAATCCTGTTTCCCATGGCTTTGGACAAACTCACCGATGCTGAATGGTATGAAATCAGCAAACAATCCCTCGAAATAGGATTCTGCCTTTACGATCCGCCAACCGAATGGAGGCCTAAAGGGATAGAAGAAACCAGCATCAATGAGGCACAAAAATCAGGAAGCCACATTCAACTGCCCTCGGGAGGATTTTCGGCTGCCGAGCTGCTGGCGATACTCAACACCTTACCGCTCGACATGACCTTTGTGGATAAGGACGATAAAGTCAAATATTTCTCGCAGGGAGCCGAGCGCGTATTTCAGCGCAACCGGGCCATTCTCAATCGTGATGTAAGGCACTGTCATCCGCCCGCGAGCGCGCATATTGTTGACAAGATTATTGATGATTTTAAATCTGGCAAACACGATCGGGCACCCTTCTGGATTAAAATGGGTGAGAAAATGATCTACATCGAGTATTTCGCACTGCGCGGCGAACAGGGCGAATACCTGGGCACACTCGAAGTTTCGCACAACATTGCACCTTACCGGGAACTGGAAGGTGAGCAGAGAATACTTTCTTATACCTAAGCAGCAGACTACATGGAAAACCAACTCATTATAACCCCCAAAACCAAAGTACTTCAACTGATTGAAACCTATCCTCAGCTCGAAGAAACGCTCATAGGCTATGTGCCGGCATTTGAGAAACTCAAAAACCCCTTACTGCGTAAAACAGTGGCCAGGATTGCAACGCTTCAGCAGGCTGCTGCCATAGGAAATGTCAGTGTGGATGAACTCATTAACAAACTACGAAACGAAATCGGACAAGACCTCATGAATCAGGAAGAAAACACGACCTATAACCAGCATAAACCGGACTGGTTCAATGAATCACTTATTGCCGGCGAACTGGATGCCCGGGCCATGCTTGCTGCGGGAGAACATCCGGTAAATCAGGTGATTGCTGACCTTAAGCAACTCGAAAAAGGTAAAATTTATCAATTGACCGCACCCTTTTTACCCGCACCACTCATTGATAAGGCCAGTAGCCTTAACTTTGATCACTGGGTGAGCAAAGGTGCCGGGGATGCAGTGGTTATTTATTTCATCTCTAAATAAAAGATCATGGAAAAGAACAAATTCAACACACATAAAGCCTTTAAATTTGTAAATGAGATCAATTACTCAGAAGGCGGCATTGTGAGTATGCGCGTATTGGAACAGAAAACCGGCAATGTAAGTCTTTTTGCCTTCGACAAAGGTCAGCAACTGAGTGAACATACCGCCCCATTCGATGCCATGGTACAGGTAATGGAAGGAAAAGCAGAAATCATTATCGGGGGAGAATCTAATCATCTTGAAGCCGGCGACACCATCATCATGCCGGCCAATATCCCACATTCGTTAAAGGCAAGTGAAAAATTTAAAATGGTACTGACCATGATTAAAGCCTGATTTAGCACCATTGCATTGCCATTTTACATGCAGACAATAGAGACTCGTAGCTTGTAACCGGTCAATTTTGATAACTTCCGTACCTTCGCAATGAAACGACTACGCAAATACCATAAGTGGCCTTCGTTGGTTATTGGCTTTTTTGTTCTCCTATTTTGCCTTTCGGGAATAGTCATGAATCACCGCCATTTCTTTTCACCGGTGAATGTTTCACGAAAATGGATGCCGGCCAATTATTCGTTTAAAAACTGGAACCTGGCGGCCATCAAAGGTTCGGTTTGGTTGAATGACAGTACCCGGTTAATTTATGGAAATATAGGCATCTGGAAAACCGACCGGAGTTTTAAACACTTTACCAGTTTTAATACAGGCTTACCCAAGGGTATCGACCACCGCAAGACTTTTTCATTATTATATACCAGCAATGACGGTCTTTGGGCCGGTACCCTTTTCGGGCTGTACCATTATAACGCTGCCAACCGGCAATGGCAAAAGCATCCACTTCCTGAAAGCCAGCCCAGGGTGGTAAAAATATTACAGCATGCAAGTGACATTTATGTGCTCACACGTTCAAACTTATATCTCATTGAGGATGGTAGTTCTGATGCCCGTGCGCTTGATCTCCCCCTGCCAGATAAGCACGACGGAAAAGTCAGTCTTTTCCGGACCACCTGGATTATCCACAGTGGTGAACTGTTGGGTTTAACCGGTAAACTAATCGTTGATCTAACGGGACTAATTCTCATACTATTAACCTTAACGGGATTTTATTACACTTTTGCGCCATCTTTGGCTAAGAGAACGGGAGAGCAATTAAAATCAAGACTCAAAAAATTTAACCGGTTTTCTATCCGATGGCACAACCGTCTCGGCGTTTACTGGATGGCCATCTTACTTATAACCACCATTACCGGCATGTTTCTCAGGCCTCCATTGCTCATTCCAATTGCAAACGGTCGCATTTCGCCACTGGGTGGAAACCACCGTACCAACTTTTGGCACGACAAGCTGCGCGATATGGTAATTGATTCAGCCGGCAAGCGCATTATCATTTCCACTTCCGAAGGTTTTTGGCACTGGGAATTAAATGATATAAACGCCAAAGCCAGGTCGTTCAGCGTGCAACCACCTGTGAGCGTAATGGGTATAAACGTATTTGAACCCATAGATGACAGCTTGTTTCTGATAGGCTCTTTCAGCGGCTTATACAAATGGAATATTCCGGAAAATACAGTAAGAGATGCCGTTACGGGTCTGCCTGCTACCCCCCGGGAGAACAGTTCTCCCTTTGGTTCGCTGGCGGTGGCCGGTGTGTTGATGGAAAAGAATGAGCCAACTGCTTTATTTGATTACGACGCCGGATGGATTCCCCTTAAAAAAGGATTGCACCCGGCACCAATGCCAGGTGAATTAAAGGAAACTCCTTTGTCATTGTGGAATTTTTCTCTGGAAATACATACCGGACGGATATTTTCCTTAATTTTAGGTGATTTTTACATCCTCTATGTTCCATTAATGGGAATATGCCTGCTAATGATTCTCATTACCGGGTTCTGGATGTGGATGAAGCAGCAAAAAAGAAAGAAACCTAAAAAAGGAGACAAATACAATGAAAATTATCACTCTGGATAATGCTGAAAAAGTAGCTTCCACCCTTGACGGTCGCATTATGGGCCAGTCAGATACAGCAAAAATTATACACATTCGTTTAAGTCCGGGCGAAAAAATTGAATCTCACCGCAACGAAAATGATGCATTCTTTTATGTGATTGAAGGCAAAGCCATGTTAACTTCTGACCAGGAGCCAGCCTTGCTCACGCGCAATCAATGTGTTTTTATTGAAGGAGGCACCCAAAGAGGCTTCGATAATATTTCGGTAGGTGACTTTAAGATGATTGCCATAAAATTACCAGATTGATATGTGCCAATATTGAAAATTTTTCATTATTTTTGGACTCAGACCCAAGCTGCCAGCCAGCTAAGGTTACCCGGGGTTACGTGGTTGTTTGCTCTCAGAACAGCTTTACGACCAAAGAAGGATCCCCACTGCCATCTGCCGACAACAACCTGGATATGAGAAAGAAAAATATCATTTTTGCCTGTACTTTTGTAAGCCTTTGCTTGTTGCAATCTATACTGTTTGCACAACAAAACTCATTTCCCGGCAAGGCATTTTACAGAGAACAATGGTTTAAAAGTGCACGCGAAGATGAGCGGGGAAGCATGAAAAGCTACCTGCAGGCACGAAAACAAGGTCAGTGGGAGCTAAATCTCAGGAGTGGAGACTTTTCGAAATTTACCACACAATGGTATCCTTTAGGGCCATCCAGGACCACAGACCCTGTGCTTGCCCAGCTTGGCCTTGTTTCCGCACTTTGGGTGGACACTACAAATTACCTTACATTATATGCCGGAAGCAATACCGGAGGCTTGTTTAAAACCACCGATGGTGGCGAAAACTGGCATTGTCTTACAGACACGGTATTCACCACGGGCATCTTATCTATACATGTTGATCCACGCAATAAAAACCGCATATTACTTGGAACCGGACATTATAGCTTTGCCCGGAGTTATGGCGTAGGCATGCTCGAAAGTCTTGATGGTGGCCTGTCATGGCATGAAACAGGACTGAATAATCAAACCATTCCCTATAATTTTATTATCCAGCAATCGGGTATGCGTCCTGACAATCCCGACCATCTGCTGGCATTGGTGAATGCTGAAGCCAGATTCAGGGGGAAAATCTTTCGAAGCACTGATGGCGCTGCTTCCTGGCAGGAGACTTATAATGAACCTGGTGCTGAATTGTTTTGCCTTGAATACACCCCCGGCAATGTGGAGGAAGTATATGCCGCCGGCAACAGATTATTGAAAAGTTACGATGATGGTGAAAGCTGGACAGACCTCACTCATCTTATTTCTCTCGATACCAACTTCAGGCCAACGCGTATTGCCATTTCCCTATCTCCAGTGGCACCTGATTCGATACTTGTTTTTTGCGAAGCAGAAGATACGACCCATATAAACAGCAACCGAAAATATTTATTTCTTTCGGTAAATGGCGCACAATCATTTAACCGCATTCACCTGCTGGGCGACCCGTTCTGCAGCTACTGGAAAATGCAGCTCGCCTGTTCTCCTACCCGAAGCAACGAATTTTATCTTGGCGGAATGTGGCTTTATAAGTACCGCATCGAAAGCGACTCAGCTCATTTTATTGGCAATAGCATACATACCTATCATAAAGATGTCCGCGATCTGATTGTTCTGCCGCACCAGGGAAACGACAGGGTTTATATGGGCAACGATGGCGGTGTTACACTTTCGGAAGATGGTACACTTACCTACCGTGACATTACCCGCAATGGCATGCAGATTTTGCAGCTCTACAACATTACCGTTGATGATAACAGCGACAATATGTTTGGAGGACCGCAGGATGGCAATGTTTCGTTTTACAATACCAAAACCGGCGAATGGTGGAAACATCCGCGTATTGGGGATGCCTATGACGGGATGATCAATTACCAAAATCCAAATGAGGTTTACCTTGTTTCTTTCCCACCAAAAATAAGCAAACCGCATATCTTTCTGATGAAATCTACTGACGGAGGCGCCAATTTTTCCTACCTGACCATTCCCGACAGCACTGAAACAGGACGGAAAGACAAACCGGTAGCTATGGATCCGGAAAATCCGGAAATTATATACGTGGGCATACAGCAAGTATGGAAGTCGGTAAACGGGGGACAAACTTTTGATCGCATCAGCAATTTTTCTGGCAACCAAAAACTGATTGCGCTTAAGGTTTCACCTTCCAACCCTCAGGTTATCCTTGCAGCTTTTGAAAATCCGTGCTGGTCCAACACCACTCAACCCAAACTGATGATTACACCAGATGGCGGCAACCGCTGGTTTGACATCACTCCCCGGGGGCAGCTCGATTTACGATTTGCCGGTGTGGCCGATTTTGCCTTCCATCCTGATTCATCGCGCAAAATATGGCTGGCTCTTGACCATCAATGGGTTGGCCGTCGGGTGTATGTAACTGATGATGGCGGCATTTCCTGGAAAAACCATTCTGAAGGATTGCCGCCCCTGCCGGTAAACGTAATTCGGTATGTTAAAGGTGCAGGTATTGACCTGCTTATTGCCGGCACTGATATTGGTGTTTTTTACCGGGATGCATCCATGCAGGCCTGGGTTCGTTTCGGAGACGGCCTGCCGCTTACCATAATATCGGATCTTGAGATCAGTTACAAACGAAAAAAAGTAATAGCTGCCACATTTGGCCGTGGCCTGTGGGAAGCCGATCTGTGCTTACCTGTTTCAGAAACTGCCGAAATCATTGACAAAAACTCGCTCTGGGAGGAAGATAAAAATGTACTTCATGATGTAATTATTGCTCCCGATGCCAGCCTTACCATACGTGCCAATATTGAAATGGGTCACGACAGAATCATTAAGGTATTGCCGGGCGGATCGCTGATTATGGAGGGCGGCAAACTTTCTGCAAATTGCCTGAGCCTGTGGAAAGGCATACGGCTGTATGGACATCCTGACTTTGCCGACACCACACTTTCGCAAGGCACATTAACAATGCTGTATGGGGCAGTAATTGAAAATGCCCGCATTGCTGTGGAATGTATCGCGGTTAAGGATACATTAAATCCATGCCCTGGCGGTGGTGGAATCATTTATGCCCATCGCGCTTATTTTCGCAATAACATACAAACGGTGCTGATGCATCCAACCCGTGGAATAAATCCCTCTGTTTTCAAATTTTGCCGCTTTACCAATAATGCACCTTCCGATGGCCAACTTCCTGACGCGCAGGTGGAACTTAATGGCGTTCAGGGGATTCACTTTACCAGTTGTCAATTCGAAAATCTTATACCCACTTCCACCCAAAAGTTAAATACGCGGGGAAGCGGCATAAAGAGTTTCAACTCATGGTTTGTGGTTGAAAAGGCTGCAGGGAACGACTCCCTCCCATTCGCCACCAGTTCAGATCCCATTTTTAAACAATTCACCTATGGCATTGAAGCCCGATTTTCGCATCCGGGTTATGGTTTGGTTCTTGACGGAGTTCGTTTTGACCGCAATTACACGGGCATATTAGCATCTGGTGCCGGCTTTGTGAATATCAGCAACAGCAGGTTTAAAATGGCACAGACCGGAATTCCTGAACCCATCAAACCCTTGAGCGCAGGTATTTACCTGGATCAATGCAAGTTATATAATCTCAGCTTCAATAGCTTTACCGGCAATTCTGGCGGCTTTACCACCATTATTCCTTCGGCTGCTATGGTAATTAATGCCTGCGGTACAGCCAACAATCTGATTGCCGGAAACATTATCAGTAAAACAAATTTTGGACTGCTGGCCCAGAACCAGAATCGATCAGCTACCGGCGCCAAAGGATTGAGGCTTTTGAATAATTGGTTCAACGGCAATGTTTTTGATGTGGCGATTACAGCCGACAGCAATAATACCAATGCCGGTATCGCTTTGCGTCAGGGCTCTTTAATTAATGAAACACTTGCTCCTGCCGGCAACCGTTTTAGTCACGAAAAGTACCAGCGCCACGGCGACATACGCAATGAAGGCCCGGTCATAAATTACTATTCCTATAACGATACCGTAAAGCATCAAACACTTTTACAATCGGCCCGCGTTGCCCAGATACTGATGGAAGGTAGCCATCCGGGTGACAGTACTTACCGTCCGGAATGGATGATTGGGAACAAAGTACCGGATGCAAATTGTGCCTATTGGGATGGTTTGGAAGAAACCATTCAGCTAAAGAAACGTCATCTGACCGATGGTGGAAACACCCCCGAACTACTTGCCCGCGTTATATCCCATGCAGGCTACGATGCGCCCGGGCTTTACAGTACCCTGCTAAAGTATTCTCCTTATTTATCACATTCCGTCCTCGAAGCTTTGATGGCCAACAATTATTTTCCCAATAAAATGCTGATGGAGGTGCTTTTGAAAAATTGCCACTTTATGCGCATGCCGGGATTGCTTGACGACCTCAATAAACGTATACCTGAAATGCCGGGTTGGATGCAATACGCGTTAATTGGCTGTTACAATCACTATTCAGGGCTTGAACATTTGGAGGCTGAAGCTGAAATAACCGCAGCAATCAGAAATGGTATTTATAACTTTTCATCTGCCAATATTTTCCTGGCACCCCCCCCGCCGGAAGTACAGGATACCTGGAAAACTACACTACTTAAGCAGCACACACAGGAAAGCGAACTCATCAATGCATTCAATACTTTACATTTCGGTGACACTACGTTGGGAATGAATTTGCTATCCAACCCAAATGGATATATAAATCTGGAGGAATATAACAAAGAGGAATGGTTAAATATTTGGAACCTTAACCTTAAGTTACTCAATAAGAACCCTGCCTGCCTGTTTCAGGACAGCATGTTTTTGAAAGCCCTTGCAAACATCCCGGTTTCCGACCACCGGGTATATATCGACAATTTAATGCACTCCTATGGTGCAATCACCTATAACGAGTCTTACATTTATCCGGGAAAGCTGTCTGAGGAAGTTTTACCTAAGCTTCCGGACTCCACAATAAATTCAACATTCATTGAGGTATATCCTGTTCCGGCTCAAACTCATTTCATTGTAAATTATCAGACAGCGACAAAGCTGGAATCTGCTGGAATTCACATCATTGATCTAAACGGCAGAGAAATTGAGTATATTGAGATAAACAAAGAATTTGATCAGAAACTGATCCCGGTAAACCATTTGAGAACGGGTCTTTATATTTTGAAGATAAGGCTGAATGCTCAGGAGATCATTTACCGGAAACTTCTGATAGCACGTTAGCTTATTTTTAATCATTTCAAATAACGCAATGCTTTGGTAAAATGAATTTGTCGTCCTATATTTGTACAATCAATTCATTGGGTACCGGAATACTTAGATAACAAACTATATGAAAAAATTTTTCACAAAGTTACGGCCACCAGGCCGATGGGAATTACCGGTAATCATGCTGCTTGGTGTTTTTACCGGTTTGGGTTTTCTGCTGATCCGCGCCTCCAATGCGCACTCCTATCTGAGCGATGACCCTGAAACCTGCATCAACTGTCATGTGATGTATTCGCAATATGCTTCATGGACACACAGTAGCCACCGGGAAGTGGCTACCTGCAATGATTGCCATGTTCCACAGGACAACTTTTTCAGAACCTACTATTTTAAGGCCAGCGATGGTTTGCGGCATGCCACTATTTTTACGGCACGCGCTGAGCCACAGGTCATTAGAATTAAGCCGGCTGGTATTGGAGTTGTTCAGGAAAACTGCATTCGTTGTCACAGTGAGTTATTAAGCATGGTGAATGCCATCACCGTTACCGGCAAAAATTACAAAAAGGGTCAGGGTTCCCGCTGCTGGGATTGTCACCGCGAAACGCCGCACGGGACGGTAAACAGCCTGGCTTCTTTTCCCAATGCTTTGGTTCCCGGACATAACAGCATTGTTCCTGAATGGTTAAAAAAAGTTACTCAAAGTAAAGAATAATATAAACTATCAACCCATGGAAAACAAAACAAACACTACACGCAAACCCTGGATAAACTGGCTGCTTTTTACCGGAACAGCCATTGTGGTTTTTCTTCTCGGATTGCTCGCTTCATCTGTAATTGAGCGTCGCAGTGAAGCCAAACTCTATTTCCAGACCGTACGTGAAATTCCGGATTGGGAGCCACGCAATGAAGTGTGGGGACAAAACTTTCCCCGCGAGTATGAGACGTATCAAAGCACGCTTGATACCAGTTTCAGCAGTGTACATGGCGGCAGCGCCAAACACGATCAGTTGGAATTGTATCCCGAACTGGTGGTTATGTGGGCAGGCTATGCCTTTTCACGTGATTACAGTCAGGGACGCGGACATTATTATGCCATTCAAGACATCCGGGAAACCTTGCGTACGGATATTCCACAGCCGGCTACCTGCTGGACATGTAAAAGCCCCGATGTTCCCCGCCTGATGGAAGAAATGGGAGTGGCTGAGTTCTATAAAGGACAATGGGTAGATTTGGGTTCCGAAGTAGTCAATAACATTGGCTGTCAGGATTGTCACGATCCCAAAACCATGAATTTGCGCATTACCCGTCCGGCCCTTAAAGAAGCTTTTGAGCGTCGTGGTAAAGACATTACCCAGGCTACCCACCAGGAAATGAGGTCGCTGGTTTGTGCCCAATGCCATGTGGAATACTATTTCAAAGGTGAGGGCAAATACCTGACCTTCCCCTGGGACAAAGGATTTAGTGCAGACGACATGGAAGCGTATTACGATGAAGTACAACATGTGGACTGGGTTCATAAATTGAGCCGCGCACCCATGCTTAAAACCCAGCATCCTGATTACGAAATATATATGACAGGTGTTCATGCCGATCGCGGTGTTTCCTGCGCCGACTGTCATATGCCTTATAAGCGTGACGGTGGTATGAAATTTACCGACCACAAGATTCAAAGCCCTCTGGCCAATGTTTCAGGCTCCTGCCAGGTATGCCATCGTGAAAGCGAAGCCAAACTGATTGCCAATGTGGTAGAGCGTCAGGATAAGGTTGTTGAATTGCGCCGGATTGCAGAGAAAAACCTTGCCCGGGTTCATGTGGAAGCCAAAGTGGCCTGGGACAATGGGGCTACCGAGCAGGAAATGGCTCCGGTATTGCAACTCATCCGCCATGCACAATGGCGCTGGGACTGGGTAGCTGCAGCCAATGGTTTCGGTTTCCATTCACCGGTAGAAGCACTCCGGGTAATGGGAACATCCATACAAAAATCTAATGAAGCCCGCATATTGCTCTCCGAAATTCTGGTTCGCCGGGGCGTTAAAACACCCATCGAAATGCCCGACATCAGCTCTAAAGCCAAAGCCCAGGAATACATCGGCCTGGATATGCCGGCATTGCATGAAAGTAAACGTCTGTTTATGAAAACGGTAGTTCCGGAATGGACCCGCATTGCCGCAGAAAGGGAGGCACAACTACCTTCACTTTAATGAAATGTTAATGCTTAAAAGGCTGCCCCAAGGCAGCCTTTTTTGTTTGATATTCGGCCAAAATGCAAATTCCACCTGTGAGTCCAGTCTGAAAAGGTATATATAAAAAAATGCCATTAAAACATGATAAAACTTAGTGAATCTTGTGCCTTAGTGGTAAAAAAGGAGTTTTTTACTAAGCTCATCTATCCCTAAAAAAGTATATTTTTGCAACTCAAAAAAAACTCGTCATGCTTTGTATTATACGTCAGGAAACTGATCCTTATTTTAATCTTGCCGCTGAAGAATATGTTTTGAAACATTTTGAGCGCGACTGTTTTATGCTCTGGCGCAATGCTCCGGCCATTATTGTTGGTAAGCATCAGAATACCCTGGCTGAAATTAACCTGGACTATGTGGAAGCAAAAAAAATTAAGGTAGTGCGCCGGCTTTCCGGAGGTGGCGCGGTATTCCATGATCTTGGAAATCTGAATTTTACCTTTATCGCCACAGGTGAAAAACATGAGCTGGTTGATTTTCGGAAATTTACACTACCCATTCTTCAGGTATTACTGAAACTAAATATACAAGCCAAATTCGAGGGCAGAAATGACCTGACCATTGAAGGGCGAAAATTTTCGGGCAACGCGGAACATGTATACAAAAACAGGGTACTTCATCATGGCACTTTATTGTTTTCATCCGAAATGACTGATCTTACCGCCGCATTGAAAGTTGATCCGGATAAATTCAGCGATAAAGCCATCAAATCAGTGCGCAGCCGGGTGACCAACATTCAGGAACACCTGCATACACCCCTGACTGTACTTGAATTCCGGGACCTGATTATGCAGCATATCATTGAAAGCACACCTGGAGCAGAGGCATATACCTTTAACAGTGAAGACATTAAGGCCATTGAGAAGCTCAGAGATGAAAAGTACAGTACCTGGGACTGGAATTTCGGTTATTCGCCAAGGTATAATTTCCATAAATCAATAAAGACGGCAGGGGGAAAACTCGAGGTTTCACTTGAAGTGAAGAACGGAATCATAGAAAAAGCCCGGTTTTACGGCGACTATTTCAACATGCTTGATCCTGATGAAATAGAGCGTGCCCTGGAAGGTGCATCGCACAATGCGGATAGCATTAGCAATAGACTGAGTCACTTTGACTTTAACGATTATTTCATCAACATTACCAAAGAAGAATTTATCGGTGCCATGTTTTAGTCAACCCCACCACCCCTGAATGTTGAACAAAGCCCTGAACTGTTTGTTAAATCCGGAAATTAACAAAACAACGCCATCATGGAAGCACAAGAAGTATTTATTAAGCTTTGGAAAGACTATATCGCACAGAACCCTTCAGCAAAAAAGGTTTATGATCTGTTTGTTCAGGAAGGCGAACGGGTAGTGAACGATCACATCGCATTCCGCACTTTTGACGATCCCCGCATCAACATTGGTGTTATGGCCAGGGAGTTCGAGAAAGTAGGCTATACCTACAAGAATTCCTATAATTTTGAACAAAAAAAGCTGAACGCTAAACATTATGAGCTTCCTACTTTTCCCGATGCACCCCGGGTGTTTATAAGTGAGCTGAGGCTGAAGGAGTTTTCCCCTTTTCTGCAGGAAACCATTCATGAGATCATCAACGCCATTCCTTCAGGTATGATTGGCAATGGCCAGCTTATTTATGCCGGCAATGTCTGGGGTACGCCATCATACGAAGTGTATGAAACACTGCGCAAGGAATCGGAATATGCCGCCTGGGTATATGTTTACGGTTTCAGGGCCAACCATTTCACGGTGAGTATCAATGGGTTGAAAAAATACAACAACATCCATAAAGTTAACCAATTTCTGAAAGATAATGGTTTTATCATCAACAGTTCAGGTGGTGAAGTTAAAGGTACACCAGAAGAATTGCTGGAGCAGTCGAGCATTATGGCGGGAATACTGCCGGTGAAATTCAAGGAAGGTACATTTGAAATTCCATCGTGTTACTATGAATTCGCTATGCGCTATCCCGACAGTGACGGCAAACTCTATTCCGGATTTATCGCCAAATCGGCAGATAAAATTTTCGAGAGTACCGATTTTTATAAGAAGCCATAACCCGGTGAGGATTGACAGGCTTACCGCCAGTTCGGGGCCAACCGCCTGCGGTAGTCCCACGATGAAGGACTGACTCTTTCAGGATTTGACCCGCTCCAATTCCCGGAGCGTATCCATCTTTTTCTTTTCCAGGAAGCTGTTGATATCGCCCAGATGCTGTTTTACCTGCTGGTTTCCAAACTCAAAAATCTTATTGACCAGCCCATTAAGAAAGTCGCGGTCATGAGAAACAAGAATCAGGGTACCATCGTAATCCTGAAGGGCACTTTTCAGGATGTCTTTGGTTTTCAGGTCCAGGTGATTGGTCGGCTCATCGAGTATAAGCAGATTTACCGGCTCCAGCAGTAACTTTATCATGGCCAGGCGGGTGCGTTCGCCACCCGAAAGCACTTTTACTTTCTTGTCCCAGCTGTCACCACCAAACATAAAAGCTCCAAGAATATCCCGGATTTTGGTACGTATATCGCCTTTAGCCACATCATCAATGGTTTGAAAAACCGTTATTTCTTCATCCAGACGCGAAGCTTCGTTCTGAGCAAAATACCCAATAAGGGTGTTGTGTCCCAGCACAAGTTTACCCTCATAATCGATTTCGCCCATCAGGCACTTCACCAGCGTGGATTTTCCCTCACCGTTCTTCCCGACAAGGGCCACCCTCTCCCCTCGTTGAATATTCAGGGAGGCGCCTTTAAACACCAGATGATCACCATAACTTTTAGATACCTCTTCGAGGATAACCGGGAAGGTACCTGAACGTGGCGATGGTGGAAATTTCAGCCGCAAGGCAGAGGAATCCTCTTCATCCACTTCAATAATATCAAGCTTTTCAAGCATTTTAACCCTCGATTGCACCTGATTGGTCTTGGAATACGTTCCCCGGAAACGATCAATGAAATCCTGGTTGCCGGCAATAAACTTTTGCTGCTCTTCAAACTGTTTCTGCTGCTGGGCGCGTCTTTCCTGTCGCAACTGAAGGTAACTGGTATAATTTACCTTATAATCATAAATGCGACCCATGGTTACTTCAATGGTGCGGGTGGTGATGTTGTCCACAAAGGCCCGGTCATGAGAAATCACCATCACGGCTTTGGCACTGTTGATCAAAAAATCTTCAAACCATTGAATGGATTCAATGTCCATGTGATTGGTTGGTTCATCCAGGAGGAGCAAGTCGGGTTTCTGAAGTAAAAGTTTGGCCAGTTCTATACGCATGCGCCACCCGCCGCTGAATTCGCCGGTTGGACGGATAAAATCGCTGCGCAAAAAACCCAGGCCAATCAAAACTTTCTCCACTTCCGCATTGTAGTTCACCTCTTCAAGAGAGTAAAACTTTTCACTCAGGGTGGATACCTGCTCAATCAGGGCATAGTATTCATCTGATTCGTAATCGGTGCGCGAGGAAAGCTGAACGTTCAGGTCGGCAATCTGTTGCTCCATCTCATGAATATGTGCAAAAGCCTGCGCAGCCTCCTCAAAAACGGAGCGATCGTCCTCTATAAGCAGATGCTGCGGCAAATAAGCAATCATGGCATCTTTGGGCGCAGAAACCTTACCGCGTGAAGCCGTTTTCTGTCCGGCGATAATTTTTAATAAGGTAGATTTGCCCGCGCCATTCTTACCCATAAGAGCAATGCGATCCTTATCGTTGATGGCAAACGATATGTCTTTAAAAAGTGTGGTGCCGCCAAATTCAACTGTTAATCCGTCAACTGATATCATGCGTATATTTAGGTGCGGTGCAAAGATAAGCGATTGCTTGAAATGAATGCAGAGATGGTGTACCGATTATTACCCGCATGCACATTTGAGACCAGAAATGCTCACAATCCACTCATCCACATTTTGTTAAACAACAAACTCCTTAAAAAACCCCTGGGGACGTGCAGACATTAACTTTTCCTGAGCGAAAAAAAATCCCAAATCGATAAAATTGACGATTTTTACATCAAAAGAGAGACAATTTCCGAAAAATTCAGACAAAAATGGAATATTTTTAAGCCGGAATTGTAACCTTTATGTGTCGTTTTTGACTTTTATTTGATTGAAACCAAAGAAAAAATGAAAAATTTTTAAAATATTTATCAACAATCAAGGTATTTTTTTATGTTATTGATAATGTGAAATTTACAAATTTACAAATTCGTCTTTTTAAAATTATTTAAAATGTTTTTTATGAAAAATGGAAGAAAAATGGTGGATGATTTTTTTAGTGAAATGGAATATATTTTTAAATTAAAAGTAACTTCCGGGAATTCGCATAACAAAAACAATGAGCTAAAAAACGTCTGTTATTCAATGCAAATCGGACTTATAAATACAAAGCTACATAAAGCAATATGTAAAATTTTTTTACAATATTTATATGTAATTTTCTGATATGTTAGAATTTAACATGTATGGTACGGAATCATGAATTTTAGTGTATTTTAGAGCCAATTCTTAAATTCAAACTACTTTTTTTTGCTTTTAGGAAATTCGTGATTTATCTTTGTGAAACGAAAATGAACCAAAACTTTCTTTATGAACTCTTAATTCATTTAAGAACCCATAATTTATTTATTCACGCTTTAAAAACTAACTTTAACACCAACGGTCATAACTATAAATTAAGGTATATCCCGCGATTCTCACTTCGGTTAACATTAACACACTTCCCCATCTGCCTCGCATACTTAATTTCCCACTTTTTTAAATATTTGCGACCGTAATTTTCTCATTTTCAATTTTTCAGGTTATTTCCTGAGAAATATATTATATCCGTATATGCCAGTGCGGGCCACTCTGCTACACTCAATCACACTCCGCCTTCCATCCATGCCAGGGGAAAGGGCACAAGTTAAAACCAAAAACCAAATTATATTTAACACACACCCCTATGAAAATCGAACATTTACTCTCCGATTTAAGCAGGACAACGCGCGGGATACTTCCCGTGGTTCTTCTGCTGAGTTTCTTTGCTTTGAGCAGCTATGCCCAGCAAAGGGAAGTTCCCATCCGCACCAATCCGGCCCTGGTCGAAAACACGGTGACGCTACAGGTTGGGAGCATGCTCGAAGTATCCATTCCGGCAACAGCTCCCGGTAGCACCTGGCGCATTCAGCGCACCTACCCGGCCGACAATGCCTACCTCGATTTTAAGTCGGACGGCGGTCTGTTAAAAATCCCGTCCTTTAAAGTAAATGCTTCAGGCAAACAACTGATCACCGTGGCTCAAACCAATGGTGACTTTGCCTATACCTTTATATTGGATGCAAAATCCGGCCTTGGCATGAACGCTTCCGGCCTTAGCCTGTTTGGTGAAAATACGGGTGGGGTGATGTATGGAAACAGAAGTGGGGAGACAATCTCTACAGTTCCTGCTCTTGAAGCCAATGGCACAGATCCAGATAAATCTGTGATTTGTGAAGGAGGTTCAGTCATTGCAACTGTAAATGGAGCAACAAATGGCCTTACCTACCGTTTGCAACGGACATTTCCTTATAGTGGCAGTTTTCAGGATGTAGTTGCATCCGGAAATCAAGCAGTATTTGCAGGAATAACTCAATTGGTCAATACATCTACTACCTGGACAGTTTCAGAAAATACAACTGGATTTGGGATTAGCTTTGTTATGGTTGTAGTTCCAGATCCTGATGCACCTGTTTTAACACTAAGCCAGGCTGAAGGTACTGTTTGTGCTGGACCTGCTTTATCAGCAAGCCTTTCTTCTCCGGGTACTGGAGGTTATAACTGTACTGATATCTTTGATTTCAGTATTGATGGAGGAACAACCTGGAGCCTTTATACCTTAGGCTCCTCTATTGCTTCAACACAATTTATGATACCTTCAGTAATGATAAGGGCTAAACGTTCTGATTCTGAAGGCAGAGGATGTTCAGCTGAAAACATATACACGTGGACTATCAATAGCTATGTTCATGACTTGACTGGCCCAAATCAAGGCAGTTATTGTTCAATTCAGCAGGCCATTGATGCTGCGAATACGGCTAATGGTGATGTTCTTGAGATTGAAGCCGGAACATTTACAGAAAATATTACTGTTAATAAAAGTCTTACTATCAATGGCCCAAATGTTAACATTGACCCAAATGGGACTACAACCCGTCTTGCTGAAGCAGTTCTTCTTAATGGAACACTAAATGTTACCGGAAACACAGTTGTGATTGATGGTATCAAAGTGCGTCAAACGAACGATAATCTTGATGCCGTGTTGCTAAATGGGCCTTCTGTGGTTACATTTCAAAACTCAATTGTTGAGCGATTTGGAGTTAACTCAGGTGTTTTTGCAAGAGGACTTACCACCTCGGCTGGACTTGGATTAAAAACCATTCAAAACAACCTGTTTACTGGCGAAGTTTCGGGAGGTTTCTATAGCGGACATAAAACCTGGAATTCTGGTATGTATGTAAACGGCGGATCAAGTACACTCAATATTCAAAACAACGTATTTGAGAATTGCCGTACGGCTATTAATCTTGATGATTACAATGCAAACATTGTTCTTTCAGGAAATACATTCCAAAATTCCGGCACTTTGCTTTCATTTGGTGGCGTCACACCAACAAACGGATCATTTACTCTTGGAGCTAATGATTTTAAACCAATAGGTGCTCTGATCAATCTGAGTAATGTTTCTGAAACCTTCAGGCTTGATATTACAAGCAGCACAATAAATAGTGTCACGTTTAGCAGCCTTACCTTAGCTAATTTATTTAATATAGAGGCAACAATGTCTCACCGAGAAACTTCACCCGGCAAAAAGGGTTTGGTGTATTATGTGGCTAATCATATTTACGTGCGGAGTACACATAATATTCAGAAAGCTATTGATTATGCTGCTGCAGGCGACGTAATAGAAGTTGCATCAGGTAATTACACCGAACAAGTCAACGTTACCAAACCGTTAACCATCAAAGGTGCCAATGCAGGTATTTCTGCAGGTGCGGTTCCGGGAGGACGAAATACGGAATCAGTGGTTGATGGCGGATTTTATATTCATGCTTCGGCAGCGTCAACCATTGATGGTTTTACCATTAAAAATGGCTATACTTCTTCAGGCCATAAGGTTGGTGTAGTGGTAACGCCTGAAAACGTAGTAATCCAAAACAATATTATTAAAGATTGTGTCGGTAGTCAAAGTAACGGTATTGAAACCATTGGTGGTTCAAATATCCTTACACTTGCCGACAATGAAATTACCGGAAACTGGAGGGGTGTTTATCTCAACCCTGCCAGTGGAAATGTAATTTCAGGCAATGCCATTTATGCCAACAACGGTGTTGGCGTAGGCATTGGTTCCGATGGGCAGAGCAACCTGACTTTAATCGGAAACTATATTTATAATCATACCCTTGAAGGTTGGGGGATTTCATCGGTTGGTGCCGATGTGGTCGCTCATCAAAACCGTTTTTATGATAACGTTACATCTCTGGCACATTATGGTGGAGAAACCATTGATGCTACCTGCAACTGGTGGGGAAGTGCTGCATACACGGATATATTTGGTGATGTTACAGGAAATGTAACATTTGTTCCATTCCTGCCATCAAATACAATTGATCCCAATGCTACTTCATGCACCGGTGGACCTGCTTTGCCAGCTAACCTAACAGTTACCTATACTGCCGGCAGCGAGAACATAGTGGTTGCCTTTGATGTAACAGCCAATGATCTGGAACTGCAACCGGTTCCTGGACTTAATCCGGCTGACCCAAATTATTTGGCTAACGTAACTGCCCGATATCACGCATTGGATGCAGCTACCACACCGGGAGACATTCAAACGGCTGCCTTTGGTATTGGCGATGATATTATTGTTGAGTATTACTATCTTGATGGCTCAAACAATAAGGTTTATCTCCAAACTTCCGGAAGCAATCCTCTGGTAAAAAACAAATACTGGGATAATTATCTGGTAAGGGATGGCGATAATGTTCGCTTCCCCGATTGGACGGTACCAAGAACACTGGTAGAAGACACTTACGGTTATCGAACCAGCACCAACCCTGCTACTTTAGCAGTGAATAGTGGCTGGCTAAATCCTGTGCTTGGCAGAGACCTGCATGTAAAGGTAACCTTTATTAATAATGGATATGTGAACACCTTAGAGGAAACCGTTCACATAGATGCCGGCCCTGTAAATGTTTACAGTGCTTCTCCCACCTCTCCCACAAATTGGGTAAGTAGCCATACCAAAATTCAGGATGCCATTGATGCTACCACCACTTTAGCTGGTTATGTAATTGAAGTTGATGCAGGGACGTATGCAGAGCATGTAGTAATAGATAAACCGCTTGACATCCGTGGTCCAAATTATGGAATTAATCCAAACACAGCAAGCCGAAATTCTGAGGCCCTGATTGTACCAGAAGCGAATTTTATGCCTGGCGACCCTTGGACAGAGATTGTGTACATCAACTCGGATGATGTAAAATTTGATGGTTTCAAAGTAAGTGGCGACAATCCTGGTATTAGCGGGCATTCTTACGCTGGTATGGATCTTGAAAAAGGTCAGGGAGTGTATTCTGAAGGAAGCAATATTGTATTCCAAAATAATATTGTTGAAAATGCGACAACCATGGGATTTTATGCCGGTGGATCTCAAAGTACACAATACCAAAACCTGGTTGTAAGTAACAACAAAATTGATAAAATCCACGATGTTGGTGTATCTGGTTACGGCTTTGGTTTTTATATTCAAGGCACAGCCGGGTCGGTCACAAATAATGTTGTAACAAACGTTAGAAATGGTATTCAGGTACAGCCATACCGGGTAGTTAAGACAACTACTCCCAATTTGATTGTTAAAGACAATGACTTTGCTGCTTACAAAACGGGTATTTACTATAATTATTCAGAAGTTGGTGCAAGTGCTTGGACCATTGAGCTGAATAATGTAACAGTAAGTACACCGCCGGTTACTCCTGATGCACCTTTGAGTTGGTCTGGCATAAAGGTACAAACCATGTATTCGACCGCAAGTGGCGGGACACTGAAAACCAATTCAATTAACGGAACTGGTGCTGTTATAGGCTCTACATGGTCGTCAATCTATGGTATGGAGTATTTTGGAAGTAATTCTAACTCAGACCAGGTGTTCTTTACAGACAATACTGTTTCCAATGTGGATTTTGGCTTTAAACATGATGCATCAGCCAACATCATATTTACTGGTAACAATTTGAGTGCTTCCCAAAAAGCGATAGAGGTAACTAGTGCATTTAACATTGATGCAACCGGTGGAAATACTTATAATGGTATTAATTCCGGCACTGCAACAACTAGCGAACTCTTTGATATTGAAGATGCTATTGATCACAAGATTGATCTTGCCTCACTGGGTTTTGTGACTGTAAAAGCAAAAAATACCTATGTCACTGCAAACAGTTTTGTTGCACCAAACACTACACCACTTATCCAGCGCGGTATTGATGCTGCTTCAAACGGATGGACTGTAAATGTTGATGATGGCACTTTTAATGAAAATATTGATGTTAATAAAAACATTACTTTACTTTCAGGATCTGGTGCATCAGCAACAATTATTGACGGAAACAATAGTGGACCCGGTTTGGGAACTATAATGCTTTCCACTAACAGAGACGGTGTGAGAATTGGCAGCCCGGGACATGGATTTAAGATTAAAGGCATTGACGGCCCTGCCGGAATTGAAAAAGCAGGGATTTATCTTCAAGGAGCCCAGGCTAACATCGTCATAGAAGGAAATGATATTGAGGCCAGAGGAGATGCAGCCCTCCAGGGTGAGTGGAATGCAGTTAATGACAGTATTACCATTAATGGTAATATTATTTCAGGCCAAACTTTTAATGGTTCAGAACCTGCGACAGGTTATCAGTTCACAGTGGAAAACGTTGCCCGACAGGCTGTTGCATTTGGAGGTGGGGCTACTACTACAAACACTCAAAACTTTACATTTACCAATAACGAAATTTCTGCAACGGCGGGAGTAAGTGATAAAGGAAACGGGCTGGTTACTCTTGACTTAATTGGGAGTAATACGATTGCCGGTAATATTTTCAGTGGTCAATCCGGCCCTTCTTCATGGCGTCCTGCACTCAGGGTGCGTGGTACTGGAACTTATCTTATCAATGAAAATGCTTTTACCGGCAATTACCAGATTGCAATTGAAAGAGTTGGGACAGAGGTAGATGCTACCTGTAACTGGTGGGGAACAACCTCAGGCAATGACATAGCTCTTAAAATAGCTGGAAATGTTGATTATTCACCCTGGTTATTGGATGGTACAAACGATGCCACAGGCCCCGGTTTCTTCCAGAATAATCCGAATTGCGGTGGCAAACCGGTTGAAACAGAAACTGCTGTACCAACCCATATTCTTTGCGGAGGTACTACAGGTTCTATCTATGTAACCTGGACAGGCGGAACAGCACCATATACTATAACTCTGGCTGGAGGAGATTCCGGTACAACGAGTAATTTGTATTACGACATCACAGGTCTTACTGCTGGTTCATACACCATTACTGTAACAGATACTTATGGTTCTTCGGCTTCAATCGTTGCTGAAGTACAATATCTGCCGGTAACAAATACTACTCAATCAACCTATCATCCCACCATCCAGGCAGCTATTGATGCTGCTGCGGCTGGTGCAGAGATTGAGGTTTGTGCAGGGACGTATGCAGAACGTGTCGTTGTAGATAAAAAACTTACTCTTAATGGCGCTCAGGCAGGAATAGATCCACGGCCATCTAATGGTTCATCAAGAATCATTGGTGGTACTAATGAGTCTATAATTGTAGCTGCGAAAAATGTTAGAATAGTAGATATCCAGGCCAGCGATGTTATCATTGATGGTTTTCAGATTACTCATTCAGGTGGTTCTGGTAGTACTGATGCTGTTAAATCTGTTTCTACTTTCAATTATATTGAGTTTAAAAACAATATAATTACCAATGCAACGGACGAAGGAATTCAGTTATTTGCTGGAAATAACATTTTAGTCCAGAATAACTACATATTTAATCCAATTGGCGATGGTATTAACATATCTTCAACTGATCCTTCGATTGGTTCTAACCAGAAGATTTTGAACAATGACATCTCAGGATCTACAAGCGCGTATGGTTCTATTTATCTTTACAACACAAAAAGTTTGGAAGTGGCTGGAAATATAATCAATACTAAATCTAGTGGTATTGCGATAGGCTCTGAGGCACTTAATGTAAGTGATGTGAATGTTCAAAATAATGAAATCAACACTGAACTTCTAGCGGCTTATTCTGCTTTCGCTGTGGGAATAGCAATAGATGGCCAAGGGGAAAATATTACGATACAAAACAACAAAATTGTGCAGGTTGGAACTTATTCGCCTGCTCCTGCTGTTAAGGATCGGTTCAACTTGATCAGAGTAGGTGTTGCCGCTTCCTCCAATCCTACTAACGTTTCCATAAACAATAACTATCTGGCACGATTTGACAATGAGAATTACTTATATGTGATTCCTTCAGTCACTAATCAGATCAATGCCACCTGCAACTGGTTTGGCACAATTGTACCATCAGAAATAGCAGCCCGTATTTCAGGAGATGTTGATTATACGCCATGGCTAATAAGTGGTGCAGATGGAAGTCCGGATATTGGGTTCCAGCCTTCTGTAGCATGTGATAACACTCCTCCGGCACTGGATTTAATTACTCCTGCTGACTATGCATGTGTTGGCGGAACACAAACTTTTGAATTCGATTTTGCTGATGCCAATCCACTTGCATTTCTGGAATTAGACATCTTCGGACCAACATCTTTCAACGGAGGTACAAAATTACAGGTGACTTTACCGGCTGATGATTCACAAATCCAGGCTGCAGTGCCAGGACTGTCAGCCATTTATGGTGTAACTGCTGCTTCTTATGATGACAATGCTCAAAAATGGTCAATCACAATTAATACCACAAATGGATTCTGGCCTGATGGCGCATATTCATGGTATATCCAGGTGAACGACGTGGCAGGAAACATGTGGGGCAACATGATGTCGCCTCCGGCTTATGCAGTACGTCATTGGACTTTCGACAATACAGCACCGGCACTGGAAGCTGTAGCTCCTTTAGCGGGCTCACAGTGCCTGTTAGGTGGCAACTTCATCTGGACCGTTGATGCATCTGATGCCAATCTCTATTCACTAGAGGTTGATCACAGCATGGAAGGCACACTTCCTGAATTCACCGTTTATGCTGATGCTTTGAATCCTTACGGTTCAACACAGGCTGCCAACGACTTTGCAACAATGGGTGTCAGTGTAGTTTACAATTCAACCGCACAAACATGGACATTTGACTTTGGCACAACTGTTACCCCGATGTTCCTCGCCAATGGAGGAATCACTTTCTACATCGTACTGAAAGACTGCAGCGGAAATGAATTTGGCTCGATGAGTCCGACCACTCCGGCAAATACCTTTATTTACACATTTGATAACACAGCACCATTACTTGTGGACGTAACGCCTGCCCAAGGCGCACAATGTCAGTTCGGTGAAAACTTTGTCTGGACTGTCCAGGCATCTGATGACAATCTTTACTCATTAGAGATTGACCACAGCATGGAAGGCACACTTCCAGAATTCACGGTTTATGCCAGTGAAACAGATCCATACGGAGGTGATGTAGCAGCGTTTACATCTGCAGGTGTCAGTGTGTCTTACAGTGCAACCACGCAGAAATGGACCATTGACTTTGGCCCAGCCGTTACCCAGCAGTTCATCAACAATGGAGGAATCACTTTCTACATTGTACTGAAAGACTGCAACGGAAATGAGTTTGGTTCGATGAGTCCGACCACTTCAGCAAATACTTTTGCCTATACATTTGATAACGTCGCACCCATACTGGAAGCTGTAACTCCTTTAGCCGGTGCACAGTGCCTGGGAGGAAACTTCATCTGGACTGTTGATGCATCGGATGCCAATCTCTATTCACTGGAGGTTGACCACAGCATGGAAGGCACACTCCCTGAGTTCACCGTTTATGCCAGCGAAACAAATCCATATGGAGGCGATGAAGCAGCGTTCGCATCGGCAGGTGTCAGTGTGTCTTACAGTGCAACCACGCAGAAATGGACCATTGACTTTGGCGCAACCATAACCCAGCAGTTTATCGGCAATGGAGGAATCACTTTCTACATTGTACTGAAAGACTGCAACGGAAATGAATTTGGTTCGATGAGTCCGACTGCTCCGGCAAATACCTTTGCTTATGTACTCCATCCACTGCCAACGGCAACGATAGCAAGTGGTCAGAACCAGTCTGTTTGTTTTGGAGGCAATGCCACCATCAATGTAACATTATCCGGCACAAGTCCATGGAGCATCACCTATTCTGATGGTACTAATCCGACAACCATAACCAACATCACAACTAGTACGTACGTGTTAAATGTAGCCCCGACCGCCAATACAACCTACACCGTTATTAATGTTACAGATGCCAATGGCTGTAGCAATGTTGGAACCGGCAGTGCAAGGGTTTACGTAGGCCCAATTACGACCATCAGCTCAATTGCAGACGCCTGCCCGGGAAGCACTATCCAGGTTCCGGTAACGGTTACTTCATTTGAAGAGGTAGGGTCTATTTCGCTGACATTAATTTACGATCCTGTAAAGTTGACCTACCAAAGTTCAA
>SWCF01003010.1_pt1 | contig 29914 bp, 26 predicted proteins | sample 4690081 | NCBI WGS metagenome assembly SWCF01 (sample SAMN10267280, study PRJNA491770) | bioreactor metagenome | isolation source: DHS bioreactor inoculated with | place: Japan: off Shimokita Peninsula
AAGACCTAAATTTACCGACTCCGGCACCAAAGACCAAAGACTAAAGACCTAAATTTACCGACTCCGGCACCAAAGTCCAAAGACTAAAGTCCAAAGACTAACTATCTATACTTACTAACTCCCCCACCAAAGACCAAAGTCCAGTTAACCTTTGGAGAGCGGTGGCTCTAATATTGCAGTACGTAACCTATTAGTTTGTTTTTGAATAATGGCAAGTTCTGCCAATAGTTTTTCGAAAGTTTCTTTTTCAAGGTAACCAATTTGATTAGAGATGATGAGTTGGGTTTCTACTTCAAAGGCCGATCCTATTGCAATGTCCAGAAAACGGGCAAAGTCAATTGAAGTTCTTCGGGATGAACCTTCTGCAATACTGGAAGGAATGGAAACCGCTGCACGTTGCAACTGACTGCATAGACCATACCTTTCTTTGCCAGGGAATTGTTCTGTAATCCGATAGATCTCTTTCGCAAATTCTACTGATTTCTGCCAGACGGCCAGGTTACGGAAGTCGCGCATGATGTTGGTCTTTAGATGTTGACTATTATTCGTTGGCGGTGTGCCTTATGAGATTAGGCTTTATAGAAGCTTTTCGCCTTTGAGTTGTGCTCGGTTAGCGAAAATTTCAAAGAAAGTACTAAAGCAATTAAAAAATTAAAAAAAACCAATTGAGCGGACCAAAGACCAAAGACCAAAGACCAAAGACTAATGACCAAAGGCCAAAGACTAAATACCAAAGACTAAAGACCAAAGACCAAAGACCAAAGACTAAAGACTAAAAACCAATCATCTCCTCATACAGCTTCAGGTAACTGCCATTTGCATCCTCCTTTTTGTATAGATTTAATGCCCTTTGACGGCAAGCTTCGCTCATTTGTTCTCTGGGCTGAGCCAAAATATTATGGATTGCTCTCATCAGTCCGTCAATATCTCCTTTATTAACAACCGCCCCTGTATGCGCATCCACCGCTTCCGGGCTCCCTCCGGTATTGTAGGTAATCACCGGCGTACCACAGGCCAGGGCTTCCAGATTGGTAGTTGGAAAATTATCCTGCCAGGTTGGATTAACAAACACATCAGCAGCGGAGTATAATGCCGCCAGTTCTTCTACATTTTCGGTGCGGGCAATGCCGCGGATGTTTTCCGGCAGCTTGTCTTGTTGTTTCTGATCCAGTCCGACAAGAAAAATCTGATATTCTTCTCCCAGAATCTTACTCAATGCAATAAAATCGTTGAGTCCCTTTCGGGGCACCCAGATGTACGCTACGCCAAGGATCAACTTTTTATCGCCAAATCCATATTTTTCCCCAACGGCGGCAGAAGGCATTGGCTTAAAAACGGCAGTATTTACTCCATTATTAATCACCTTTACGGGATAACTACTTAAAAAAGATTGCTTTACCAGGCCAGCCAGCCAGGCGGAAGGGGTTACCAGCGTAAGATTCTTCACCCCATTAAAAATGACTTTTTTCTCCGCATAGTTTTTTCTTGAACGGTCAACAAACCAGCTTGCAGGATAGGCTCTTTTGCTGGGACAGTCAAAGCAACCGGTTTTCCATTTATCACACCCCACAATATCAAAATAACTGCAATGGCCGGTAAACGACCAGCAATCGTGAAGGGTATAAACGACAGGCTTACCGGCTTGTTTCAGATAATCAAACAATAGCTTCATATGCAGGTAGTACCCATGCACATTGTGAATATGAATTACATCGGGATCAATTGATTTAATGGTCTTTATAAATTTAAGGGTAGAAGGCCCGGAACCATAGGCATGCAGATCCAGGGTTCTGGTCAATAATGCATGTGCATAAAAATCATCTTTACTGCCAATTTTGATGGCCTCAGATTGTGTCCCATTTTTCCCAAGATCACTGTAACCTATATAGCTCTGATGTCCCTGAGATTGCAGGTGTTGCCCTATCTCCTCTGCAATCCGGCCAATGGCCCCGGTATTCAGCGTAGAGCTTATTTGCAGTATTTTCATGGCAACTTAGCTTTGCCTTCAATCAAATCATATACCTGCTGCAGAATAACTTCATCATCAAAAATCAGCTTCCGGGCAGCGGAGCGCTTTTGGTAGTATTGTAGTTTCTCCGGTTTTTCGATCAGTTGTTTCAATCCTTCGGCAATGGCGACCGCTGACTGCTGTACCATAATACCATATTCACCATTGGCCACCAGTTCGCGGCAACCGCTGCAATCGGTAACCACTACAGGCAACTCCAGTACTAAAGCTTCACACAAAGCGGTGGGCCAGCCCTCTGAAATCGAGGTCATGACAAACACATCTGACTCTTTCATATAGGGATAAGGATTAAACCGGAAGCCACACAGTTCCACTTCATCCTCCAGACCCAAATCGCGAATGAGTGCATGCAGACTCTCCTCCAGATAACCATTGCCTAAAATCCGGATTTTAAATTTAAGGTTTTCTTCTTTTAACAACATGGCTGCCTGAATCAGCTTATCGTATCCCTTCACCGGCAACAATACGCCAACTGCCACAATATTGGTCACCTTAGAATCGAAAGAAACATCCAATTCCATATCAGAACGTGTATGTATTTCTTCGATATTTAACAGATTAAGAATAACATGGGTTGAACGCATGCGGCCAAAAATCTCCTCAAATTCACGCCGGCTGTCATTGGATACAAATACTATGTCATCGAGCTTACCATACCGGTGGCGGGTAATTCTCTTTTTATATGCCCCTTTATAGAACCGCCCAAAGTTGCTGTAAGTCTTATAACTTGAATGTACCCAGGTAATCTTCCGTTTTACTTTTTTCCCTAAGAAAAACAAAAAGTCGGTATAGGCACTGTCCAGAAATGATATCCCAACATCGTAATGTTCCCGCACCTGCGCATTTACCACTAAGCGGAGATACAGATTAAGATTAAATTTAACATGCAATTTTATCAATAACCGCGAAAACAGAATATGATTAAACAACCGGATCACTTTTACCTGCTGCGGCACTTCCTTAAAATAAATGCCCCGGTTTTCTACCACACACAAATGTACTTCAAACCGCGTAAAATCGAACATTTTCAACATATTGGTCAATACCCGTTCGGCGCCCCCCTCTTCCAGGGAATGAATAAGAAACAATACCTTTATGCGGGATGAACTCATTTTTGCAAACCCTCCATAGTATCGCCCAACTGATCAGTGGACATAAATTCAACTGAGGGCCAGCGTTTCATTATTTGCTTCAGCAGGCTACTGAGTTGTTTCAAACCACGTTCACGGTTTAAGGGATCAAGTCCACCCATAAAGTTAAGCCGGTGTGTGGATATAACCGCGGGTTTATTCCACTTAAAAGCAATATCAATGCGCTTCAGGCACTGTCCAATATTGTCATCTTCCGGAGTATGGCTTGGCTCAAAGAAGGCATTTCGCACTATATACCGCTGACCATACATATTTCGGGTTCCCTGAAAATGGTATTTGTATTTATACTTAAACTTTTCGGAAGCAGGTACTGCATGAGCCACCACACCTTGTATATAATTGACCCCTTTATCCTTAAGTACAGGCTCTATTTCCGTGGGCCAGATGTAGCAGGATGCAATAAAGGAAGTAGATCTATAACCCCATAATTGCTCAAAAATACCGGCGCCTTCGTCCAGAATGGATTCAAATGACATTAATTGTTCCTTAGTGTCATAATCCATGGCTTCCATATATTCCCGCCCATTGTCACAGGCTTTTTTCGCATGCACGCTAAACATATGGTGTTTAAACGCTTCTTTGGTATGCTCTTCCCCGTCGCGCAACGCCTGCATCCACCTGCCTACATTCAAGTGTTCACGACCGTGAAACTGAGGTTTAATTACCTTATTATCAATGCCTTCATGATACAAATCAAAAACCCGGTCATGATTGGGATACCTTTTCAGGGTTTCGGTGAATATTTCGTAATGATAGTTGGCAAAATTATCTGCCTCAATTTTTCCAAAGTCAGGATTGGCCACCAGACTATTCGCTGTAAGCATGGCCGGCCTGCCATGAATATCTCTCACTGAATCAAGCACTTCAAAAAGCATTTCCAAATCAGTATTGGACTCCAGCATATCGTAGCGATTGTAAGGACATTGATCCACCGGGTAGCCCAAAGAGAGAAAATGTCGGTACGCTTCCGGCGAATCCATGCGGATGCTTCCCCAATCGTCAGACTCAATCACGACAATCCTTCGCCTGGTCCTCCAGCCGGGGAGGTTAAGGAGGTTGCGGGTGATAAATTGCCTGGCTTTGGTAATCATAGGGAATAATGCGAATTGTCGATTAATGGAGGATTCTTGACCTGATCCTGTGCAGCGCAAAAATCAGTCTGATATGAATTAGCCCTGTAAAAATTAACATCAAATTTATTATTGATAGCTCATTCAACTTGAGACTTGTATCACGCATAAACAACAACAGATTAGCGCGTATTTCACTAGCCCTAATAAAAGACTTGTCTTTAATGAGCCTGATTTCAGCAAAATATAAATATACCTGATGGTTCAGCTGACGTTTTGCATGATTTGTAACAACCATATTATTATATGAAAGCGAATATTTCTTCATCATAGAAGCTGAAGTGAGGTGGTCCGTTACTTTTTTCAAATTGAGATTAATCGAACTGGATGTTTCATTGGTTAAATAATTGTAAAACACCTTATTGTAAACCAAAATATTTCCAGAATTTACCAAACAACGGAAAATAAACTCAACATCCTCCATAAAATCAAGGGCTTGTGATAACCTGAGATTATGCTTTTCAACAACCTCTCTCCGAACAAACATTGAATGGATGTATCCTGCCACAAAATCTGTCTTAAGAAACTCATCCCTTGTATAAACCTTAATATCAGCCGGCAAATCCGGGTTTAGCACCAAATCACCACATATCTCGCGACAATAGGTTCGTACAAAATCGACATCGGAATACGTACGGATGGCTGATGCGATGCTGTCAAAAGCATTACTATCGATCCAGTCATCCGCATCTGCAAAATATATCCATTTGCCTGTTGCGATGTCCAATCCTTTGTTACTGGCTGCAGATACACCGGCATTGGGTTGGTGAATTACTTTAAACCGGCTATCTTTTCTTTGATACATATCGCAAATTACACCACCATTATCAGTACTGCCATCATTAACGACAATAATTTCCAGTTCTGCAAAGTCGGAATTTAAAAAACTATCCAAACACCGATGCAGAAATTGCTCTTTATTGTAGACCGGGATAATGATACTAACAAATGGTGTTTCAGTATCTTGAATCAACATCTGGCGCTTTTTTACTGAAAAGAAAATCCAAGTACTGTTTACCTACTAATTCAGGGCTATACTTTCTGATGGAAAGAATGGCAGACTCACCCATTTGCTTCTGAAGTTGTTGATCATTAATGAGTAATGATAATTTCTCTGCAAACATTTCCTGGTTGAAAAGCGGAATAAGGAATCCATTGATTCCATCATCGATCATATCAGATGGCCCTGCAACGCAATCATAGGCAATTACAGGAAGCCCGGCGGCCATCGCTTCCCCGATTACATTAGGAAATCCCTCTGAACTGGAAGTAAAGGCAAAAATGCTGCTTTTCCCGTAGTAGTCATCTACATTACTGATATTACCTGCTAATTCAATTTTGTCATCAGCGTTCAAAGCAATAATCTTTTCCTTAAGCATATTAAACATATCTCCATATGCAACATCCCCCCCAACAATCACCAGTTTCCATCCGGACATATTCACCCTGAGAAAAATATCAATCAACAAATCATGATGTTTTGAAGGAATCAGTCGACCCACGCTCAGCACAATATTTTCCCTTAAAACACTTGAAGAATTAACATTGTAATTATCTATCGGGTTTCCTATAACAACAATATTGGAATTTGAAATCATTTTCCGGTAGATGTCCCTTGCCGCATTTGTTTGTGCAATAATCCCCTTAGCCAATGGATACAATACCTTCCTGAGTTTGTCATGAAAAAATCCAAGGCTTTTATCAGGCTGACATCTGTCTGAAATATAAACTGGTGTCCGAAGACCTAATAATGAAATCAAAACGAAACTATTCCAATATTCCCCGTAACTGAGCACCGAATCCGGGTTAAGTCTTTTAACCTTGCTCCGAAGGAAAAGCAAAGTTTTAATCGTGCAATAGAATCGTTTTTTCTTCAGAAAATCAAAATTTGGAGTGTGAACCTTAACTTTCTCATTTAAAGGGTAAAACCGTTGTTTTGAAATTCCATATAAAACAAGATGAACTTCAACATTACTTATTTCTGCAAAATAATTTGCTAAAATGCTAAACGACTTTTGCAGGCCTCCGGTTTCGAGTGATGGAGTTAGCAATACCAGCTTTTTAAGATTCATTTATGCTGCTCTCTTTGTAGAATATGAGAAATTGAAATTCCTTAATAATGGGTCTTTGTGCAATGCTGGCAATCTCAAAGAAAATTTTTATAAATTTTGACCATTTCTTTCAATGAGTTTTCTAGACAAAATTTTTCAATAGATTTTGCCGCCTGTTCGCCCATCTTCTTTCTTATTTCAGGATTTTTATAAAGATAAATGATGGCATCGATGAATGCACTGCTGTCATTTTGTGGAAAAATAAACCCATTCTCACCTTGGACAATCATTTCTTTATGCCCTCTGTCTTCGCTCGCAACCACTGGCAAACCACTAAACATTTCTTCCGCAAGATTCAGCCCCAATCCTTCCTGCTTACTGGCTGAAATGCCAACATCAGAAAGAGCTATAAGATTGCCAATATCATTTCTGAATCCTAGAAATTCTATATATTGATCAACAGATTTAGATTTCGCGTATTCCATTGTTAACTCCATATCCCTGCCTCTTCCGGCAAGAAGCACCTTAATTTCAGGTATTCTCTTTATAATCTCGGGAAGTGCATCAATAATAAATCTATGATTTTTACGGGGAATGTACTCAGCAACATATATCAAAATAAAATCGCTTTGTTTGTAACCGTTATTTACACGCAAATCTTGTTTCTGTGTATCATTTACTTTTTTCAGCCTATCAGCATTAAATCCAATACCAGGGATTTTATAGGTTGCCTTATTCTTAAAACTATGTGATTTCACCAATTCAAAATCTTCCTGATTAATGGTTATTATGGCATCAGAATATCTGGAAAGAAATTTTTCCATAGGATAATACAATAGCCAGTATGACTTTGGAGAACCTTTGAAAAAATGAAAACCGTGGGCTGTATACAGCACTTTTAAACCAAAGCTTTTTCTTGCTTTTCTACAGGCAAGACGGGCCAGTACCCCGCCCATAGCAGTGTGAGATGTCACCAGACAGTATTTCTCCTTTTCTACAATTGATTTAAGTTCCCTATATGCTTTAATATTATTTCTGTTAAAAGGATTCCGCTCAATGCATACATTCCATTGTTTGTCAACCATGGGGACTTTAACCGAATCATCATTGGCAGCCACATGCACTTCAAAACCATTATCTTTAAACCATTTAATATACGGCAGGTGAAAAGCCAAAAAATGTTTATGGATGTTGGCAACGAATAAAATTTTTCTTAATGGCCTGACGTTAATCATAGTTCACACACATATATTATATTAATTAGCTGGTAACATCGAAATACCTTATAGTATGTAATTTTCTTTTTTTTACTTAATAAACCCAAATCTATTGTTTAATCTTAATTCTTCTTCAATATCAAAAATTCTCTTGTAACCACTTTTCAATAATTTTGCAGGAATACCACCTATAATAGAAAACTGCGGAATGTTTTCGTAATTTTTGTTACAAATACTATTAGAAGCTACTATTGTATAAGGATTTATTACTGTTCCCTTCATGATTGATGCTCTATTATTAATCCAGCAAAAATCACCTATTCTAACTTCCTGATTTTTAGGAATAATGCTGGATGTTTTTATGTCCTCTACGTAATGAAAATTAGTATCAAAAATTTGAACATCCCATGCTAATCTTACTGTATTTCCTATTGTAATCTTTTCATAACAAATTATTCTGGTTTGAAAATTACAGGTAAAGTTTTCACCTATTGATAATTTTCCTTGTTTACCAACAAAAATAGTGGATCCAATTCCCAAATTTGCTTTACCTCTAAATATTATAACCCCTCTATTGTTTAAAATATTCCACATATTCTTTGATAGAATGAAATCATCACCCGCAAAACCAATTGTAATCATTCCAATCCTTGGCTTACATTCCAGTACTATCTTTCCGATCCTCTTTATTTTAGTATATCTTGAAATAATAATTGGAAGTTTTATAGCAACAGGAAATGGAAAGCATCTGAAATTAATATAGATTGTCTTTAAAAGACTAATTCTTAATGCTCGATTCATCGATAAATATTTAATCTTATTCATTGTGTTTATAGTATATCGATAAATGAACCATTTATCAAATTTAGGAAGGATTTGAGTTATATAAGTTATGATTCTTCAAAAAATCATTATAAAACCGTTCTCTTCTTTCTCTTAATCGATTAGTTTCAAAGGATTTTGACCGATCGAAATTCTTTTGAGATTGTTCAACAAGTTGGCTATTATTATCAACCAAATATTTAATAGTTTTAGATAATTCAACAACATCTCTCTTAGGGAAAAGGAATTGATTGTCAATCAATTCAGGCATACCACCAACCTTTGTACAAATACATGGGCAGGCTCTACTCATAGCCTCAATAACCGCCCTGGGTAACCCCTCAGTATCGCTTGGTTGAACATATATATCACAACTTTCTAGATACGAGAACACCTCGCTATGTTCTACCATGCCTAAAAAATCAACCTCCTCAACCAAATTTAATTTCCGGGTAGTCTTCTTAAGTTTAATAGGATTACCTCCTCCGATAATTAAATATCTAATTTGATACCCTTGTTGCTTCAATAAACTTATCGCCTTTAATACGTGCTCCTGACCCTTGTAAGCCACATGAACTGCAGCTATTGTGCAAAGAGTAACTCTCTGATCCTTTGATATTCGACAGAGTCTTTCAATCTTATTTTTCAGCACATCCTCTGATGAAGGTGAAAGCATAACATCAGAGACTCCCAGATTAGTATAGGGGTTAGGATATCTCTTCTGTAAAAAGTGTTCCGTAACATATAAAACATAGGGAGCACTTTTAACCAGTCGTTTAAGTTTAAGGTAGGCGAATGGTGCATAAATCTTTCCAAGCAAACTATAATGCCGCAAAGCATCCCAAGGACAAGCAACCACTTCAACAAGCAAAGGTTTATTTAGCCTTTTCGCATATTTAAATGCAATAGATCCAATGGTACTAGGTAGTCTTACTATTATTATGTCATGATCAGTAATACTTTGCTTTATTATAGCTTTAGCATTAGCGTAATTATGAAAATATGCAGGCCGATTAAAAGGCGGTACTGAAATAACTGAAATATTAGCTTCCGATATACTAATTAATCTGCTTTTCAAAAAATTTGGCACAGGAAAAACACGCATAAGATAGTTTACCTGCCCACCCATTTGCAAATATCGCTGTTTCATAATGAGATCTGTTGATAATCCAAGGATTGCTCCATTTCTATCTTTCCACCTCGGACCATCATGTACAAATAATACTTTTCTATTTTTCATAAAGAACTCGTTTAAATAGGCCAAAATTTACTTCACTATCAAACATTCTTAAATGTTCAACAGGCGTTTTAAAAGCTTCTACACTGTTAACAATATTCATAATCGCTCTAACATGACTAGCTGTATCTAAAGGTGCGGATAAAAACTTTTCTACTTGCTTTGGCACACATTCTTTAATAGAAGGTATATTACTCGCTGCAATCGGAATTCCTGATATCATTGCCTCTATCAAAGCATTTGGCTGTCCCTCGGTAGTTGAAGGGAATATAAAACAATCCAACCCTTTAAGTACAATTGAAACATCATTCCGATAGCCCAGAATGATTACTTTTTCATCTAATCCCAATTCTTTTATTCTTGGAAGTAGCTTTTCCGTATCTCTGCCGCATAAAACTAAAGCACAATTCAATCCCTCATGCAGAAGTTGTTGAAACACCTTCAGGATGGTTTCATGATTCTTTGCTTTATCATAGCGTCCTACATGCCCGATTGCATATGCATCCGCCGGAATATTTAATTTTACTCTGATATCCTCTTTAGATTCTTTGATCATGTATTCATGAAAATTAAACCCATTGTAAACAACTTGAAAACGATGATCGGGGACCTTGCGGTCAGGAAAGAAAAAATCAAGCGCGGCCTTTGAATTGGAAAGAATTCTCGTCGCATTCCTATATACCAGCATCTTCATCAACCGATTGACTGCTTTCCTTATGATACCTGACTGAAAATGATCGCCTCCCTGCCTGTAGAAAGCGATACGTTTCGGAATATTTAAGAGGCGTCCCAAGAACATTGGCATTCCTGCAAAATTTGCATTAAAATCACAAATCACATTAAATTGCTGTTGCTTGTAATAAATGTAATGCTGCCATATTTTGAGAGGGCTCAGATAACCTAATGGCATAAACTTAATTTGCACACCGGTTTTAAGATATTCCTCATATAGTTCCCCTTTATTATTATTTCGGACGAGAACTGTTATTTCTGAAGTATCTTTTAAATATCGCAAAAAACGCAATAAATACATTTCTATACCCCCTGACGCTACAGAAGGAATTAAAAAGCATATTTTCATAAATTAAAATCCCAGAGTATATAAAACACCATTTTTAGCCAAAATCGTTTATCTGAATAACATGTTTTCATTTTTTTCTGGAAGGTTTATCCAGCTACCAAATGTATAGTCCCACTCTTCAGGTACAAAAGGCACCATCCCGCCCCAATGGAAAAAAGTTAACTCGCCAAAATATACACTTCCATTTATGTTATATAGGTCCACCCTGACATGAGGAATGCCTTGTGAAAGCTTTCTCGCTATCTCAATCATCAATTCAAAGTTTAGAGGCTTATCATTTTTTTTTGTTGCATTCTCATGCCCGTTGGTAAAAGGCAAGTGATTAAACTCCATATCGAAGAAATCGAAACGGGTGTCATGTGGCCTATCGGTGGCGATAAACATGGCTTTTGGCTCTCCATCAAAACAAAAGAATTTATAATCTTTAAGCTCAACCCCACTTTCATCCACCATGAATTCTTCCACGATAATGCGTGGTTTTACACTTTTATAGGGCCACTCTCGCCCATAAGCAAAATAATTATGTTTAAAGCTAAAATTAATTTCTTTCCGGGCTTTTTGAATATTAAGTTTTGACTTGTCCTTGCAGATAATTACACCACCGCAGCCATGCGTAGTTTTTAGCACGAACTTATCCGGCAGTTGTTCAAAATCAATATCATCAAACTTTTCCCATATTCCAAACGTCGGAATTATGTGTTGCTGACCTATGATATTAGCAACAAAATTTTTAGCCTCTGCTTTATCCACCATTTGGGAATATTCAGGTTTTCGGTCATAAAGTTTCAACCATTGTAATTTTTCATTATAGGTTTTAGGAGTACTCAAATCTAATTATTTGTGCATGAGTACGCTGAATTTATACTTTAAGAAAAGTTTATCAGAAATAAGAAAGGGAAATTTTACAAACAACTTCAAAAGCAAAACATTCGGTTTGCTTAGTTCCTGGATCAACTGTTTAAACATGATGGCTAAATTGTAAAAAATGCTTGCTGTAAAAATCCGTGATCAATCACACTGAATCATTTTGAAGGTCATAATTCAATGGTTCATACATTTCACAGACAAATTTTTATTGCCCTTTTAATTCGACCTTTGAATTTCTTATGCTTTCTAAAACCAGTTCCACCATCCAGCCATAAGGATTGAATTTACCCGGATGCCAATTCAGTTGTTCATCCCAATATCCAAAATCAAATTCCTCATCGTCAACACCAAAACCATAACTCATTTCAACAATTAATGGAATTCCATCGTTTAATACAAAATCAAATGCGACACTTTGCAGACATAATTTATCGCAAACAGAAAATGCAGCTTTTATCATACTTATAGGAATTTCTTCGTAATTATATATGATATTTCCACTTCCGGAAGCTCTAAAATCACTCTTTCTTACTCCTCTTTGGAAACCCCAGCACTTATTACCTACTATTTTGATTCTAAAATCAGTCTTATTGTTTGGTATAAACTCTTGAAAATAGACATAGCCTTTTTCATGACCGTGGAAACGAGCAAAGTCGGTAGGATATACAAAACGAACAATTCCTTTAATCACGTCCTTTAAGTCAGTTTTACCCAAATGGTAAAAGCGCCAGCGTTCTTTCAAACTTCCCCATGCATCATACTGTTTAAACCCTCGTCCAAATGCTTTATTAATAAATTGTAACGCTTCTTGTTTGTTGCGTGCCAGATGCACATTGCTTGCTCCTGCACCGCCTCTTAATTTGAATACTTTAGGAAAAGTGGTTTGTCCTACCCACCGAATCGCTTCTTTTTTTGTATAAAACACATAACCTGGAGCTAAAGGAGCACCGATAGCTTCTAACAAATATTTCTGTCCAACTTTATCATCAAAATGCCATGCAGTATTAAAATCAGGAAAAACTTTTATACCGCATAGCTGAATACTATATAGGAGTTGACGTGCGAACAACATGTCCTTATAATTAATATGTGAAAAATGCCACATAAAGGCATCGCAATCCTTTAACTGATTTACAATATCGCTATCATATGCATTCACAATCTTGTAAGGAATATTCTTTCTCTCACAATATTTCAACCAGTGAGGATGAAATCCGTAAGGACTATTGTGGATAGCAATTTTCATTGGTTGAATTCATTTAATAGAATGCTTCTCTTATTCTGAGCTCTAGTCAAATTATATAATGTTATAATTTAAGGCATTACGCATATTTCATATCAAATTTTAATACCCTTCAAATTCCATCTTCTTATTGCGCATAACTTTTAAAGCAACTTCCACCAACCCCAAATAAAAATCAAACTTATCATCGTACCAGTTGATGTTGCTGTCTCTATGGCCAGGGTAGGGGTTGTTGGTTTCGGGCGAAAAGCTATAGCTGATTTATACCAAAATGATTTATTGCTGCAATGCAAAAAACATATTCTATCAATTGCTAAGGTATTCTGTCCTGAAAAAAACGAAAAATTGTTTCTTTTTTCAACCCACTATAGGCAGTTTAATCCAATTCCCAAAGGTATAATCCCACTCTTCAGGAATAAAAGGAAACATTCCTCCCATATGAAAAAAGGTTAGTTCGCCAAAATAAACTTTGCCGTTTATATTATACAAGTCGACTATAAAATGAGGTAATCCTTTTGACAATTTTCTCGACAAATCAATCATTAATTCAAAATTTTGTGGTTTGTAGATTTTTTTGACCGAATTATCATGTCCATTCTTAAATGGAAGATGATTAAAGTCCATATCAAAGAAATCGAAGCGGGTATCATGCGGTCTGTCGGTAGCAATGTACATGGCTTTTGGCTCACCATCAAAACAAAAGAACTTATAATCCTTAAGCTCTACCCCGCTTTCATCAATCATAAATTGTTCCGCAATTATGCGGGGTTTCAAATTTTTATATGGCCACTCACGTCCATAGGCAAAATAATTGTGCTTTAAACTAAAGTTGATCTGCTTTCTCGCAGCAGCAATGTCAAATTTCGACTTATCTTTACATATAATTACACCTCCACTGTCGTGTGTTACTTTCAATACAAATTGATCTGGCAGTTGATCAAAATCAATATCATCAAACTTATTCCAGATGCCCAGGGTAGGAATAATGTGTTGTTTACCTATAAGATTAGCCACCACTTTTTTTGCTTCAGCCTTATCCACTAAGTCGGAATATTCAGGCTTCCTGTCATAAAGTTTCAGCCATTGTAATTTTTCATTATAGGTTTTCGGATTTTTTAAATCCAACTTTTTATGCATAAGAACACTGAACTTGTACTTTAAAAACATTTTATCAGAAATAAGAAACGGGAGTTTAACAAATATTTTTGAAAGTAAAATCCTCGGCTTTCGAAATTCGGAAATTATTTTTTTTAACATGTGAGTTATTTAAAAAATTCAACCCTATTTTTAGATAATCGCATAACGAATACTCAAGTTTGTATCGGATGCCATCTACAAATAGAAAACATCCAATTTAAATATTTTTATTAACACCGGAATATTCTATCCAACGCGGGTGAAAACCGAAGGGACTGTTGTGTATTGCGATTTTCATTTTGAAAGCAAATTAAGTACAATGTCCCGGTGGGCCTCACATCGAATTAAATTAGAATATAGCAGGCGTTTATTTTGTTTTAGAAAGGAAGGGAATAACCCCCTATTCTGAAGCGCATGCAGATATTGATTGGAGTGAGGTTGCAGGAAGGCGTTATAACTTTTTGACATATGCAGGCACCATTTTTCAAATTTTTTATTCAATTCATCGTCGTCAAGTATGGTTTTATTGAGTTTATCCAGGATTGTCTGAAAAGCATCTAATGAATCGCGGTCCATTCGGTGTACGCCCGCTTTTTCATTACACTGTTCATAAGGTATTAAAACAAAGGATAAATCGTTCCCGGCAATGGAGAACTTTACCGCATAGCCTGTATTCCAGATTGAATTTTGCTTATCGGGTTTGTCAAATATAAAATTACCCAGGCTGTAAAATATAGGACTCCCCTTGTAAATCTCGTAACCACTAAAGCAATGGGTATGATGGCCTATCACGACACTTGCACCTGCATTTACAAAAAAGCGATAAGTTTCCTTCATTCTCGGGCTTGGCAGGGCATACATTTCATGTCCGCCATGAATTACCACAAAAACAAAATGTGCCTTCCTTTTTGCTTCTGTTATAGAGTAAAAATTAGCGATAGGATTTAATGGATTGGCGCCAGGCTCACTTCCCTGAGTGGTTGACCATTCGTTTTCAGCAATATTAATAAAAGCAAGTTTCTTTCCATTGATTTCTTTATAGAGTATTTGAGAAGCTTCCTTATGGTTCATTCCCGCGCCAACGTAATCCATCTTATTTTCATCACACAGCTCCAATGTGTCGGCAAGACCCTGCCAGCCAAAATCCATAATGTGGTTATTGGCCAAGGTAAACAGGTTAAAACCGGCAAATTTTAATGCCTCCATTGTTTTTTTTGAAGCTTTAATAGCCGGACCCGTCTTTTTAATAGGTATGGAATGCTCTGTTAGCGGAGATTCAAGATTGGATATGGCAATATCACATGAACGAATAACAGGCAAGAAATCATTATAAATTTCATCAAATCGATCTTGCGAAATCAGATCATCTATTCTGTGCCCTGCATAAAAATCACCTGTAACCAGAATATTTATTTTATTTTCCATTTAGTTATTGCTGTTTCACCAATTCACCCAATTGACCTGAGCTCATAAACTCAACATCAGGCCATTTGTTCTTAATTTGAATAAGAAGTTCTCTTAGTTGTTTCAAATTCACATCGCGGTTACTTATATTTAAACCACCCATAAAATTCACCCTGTGTGAACTAATAATTGCGGGATGCTGCCAGGCAAAAGCAAGTTTAATATCGGCTAAACAACTTTTTACCCAATCCATATTGAGATTTTCTGAAGGTTCAAAGAAAGCGTTTCGGGCCAGATCAATTTGGTTGTGCTGGTTTTCTTTACCGGTATAGCGCAATCTCTTATTGCTTTTTCGTCCGTTTACTTCTGTATATCGGTGTATTTGCCCTCCCTGTATAAAGCCTACGCCACCCATTTGAATGACTTTCTCTAAAGATTTACCCCAAATATAGTTAGGTGCAATAAACGACTCTGACTGATAACCAAATATCTCCTCAAAAATCCGGAGACCATCTTTTGCTATCTCATTTACCTGTAATTCTTCCTCAATTGTAACAAAATCAAAAGCCGGCAAGAACGACTTTCTTTTTTCAGAAGTTATGGTAGTGCTTATTCCATATACGCCCATTTTAAAAGCCAAACGGGTTTCTTTGTAATCTTCATTCAGGTATTTCATCCAACGGGAAACATTCAAATGCTCCCGTCCATGAGATTGTATTTTAAAACAGCCTGCATCTTGTCCCTGCTTATATAAATCCAAAACATTTTCGCTTCCTTTAAACTCTTGAAAACCCTCCGTTATCTTTTTAAAATGGTATTCTGTAAAGTTACTTTCTCTAATTTTTTTAAAATCAGGGTTAGCGACTAAAGTATTGGCAGTTATTACAGCCGGCTTGTTAAATTTATCTTTTACTGAGGTCAGCACCTCAAATAGCAAGGACAGGTCTTCTTCAGATTCCAACGAATCGTTGCTACAGTAATGACATTTATCAACACCAATACCCACTTTCAATAACTTTTCATACACCTCTTTCGAGGGCATTCTAATACTCCCCCAATCGTCACTTTCAATCACCACAATTTTACGGCGGGTGCGCCAGCCGGGGATGTTGCGGTAATATCTGGCCAACAAAGATAGCATATTCCTGTATCTCATTTTGAACCTGCTATCTGATCACCCAATTCATCCGAAGTCATAAACTCAACTTCCGGCCATCGTTTCACAATCTCACTTAATAGTCTTTTTAGTTGACACAAGGTCTCCTCCCGATTCTCAGGATGTAGCCAGCCAATATAATTTACTCTATGGGTGCTGATGGTAGCGGGCTTATGGAGTTTAAATAACATTTCAATACTTTTCAAACAGGCACTTACGTTGTCCTGACCCGGATATTGAGCCGGCTCAAACCCGGCATTGCGGGAAAGATAGATCTGGCCCAATTGATTCCGCTTACCTAAATATCTTAAGTGAGTTTTATACTTCCCATCGCCTAATGGCTCCTTTTGAAGCTTATCAAGCATGATGTATTTTATTCCTTTGTTATAAAGTGTTTGCTCCAAAGCCAGATTGAAAGGACCATTGGTTGGAACAAAAAAACGGGGGGCATAGCCATGCAACTCAACGAAAAGATCAATGCCCTCCCTAATTACCGAATGTTGATATTCCAGATCCGCTGCAAATTCCAGCTCGAAAGCTGCCTGATAACCTACTTTTATAAGTGAAGAATATACACCCCACAATCCCAGATCAAACCCAAGTTTAGTGTGCTCATTACCTGCTCTTAAATCCCGCATCCAACGCTGAACATTCAGGTGTTCCCTACCATGAAACTGTGGCACAAACAATCGCTTATCTACCCCTTCTTTCCAAAGTTCAACTACACGATCATGCTTAGGATATCTTTTCAGTGTTTCACTAAAAGGTTCATAGAAATACTGCTCAAAGTTGGCAGCCTTAATCTTTTCAAAATCAGGATTGGCCACAACATTTACTCCCGTAAAAACAGGGTAGTTGCCTTTATGATCTTTAAATTGAGAAAGTACTTCATACAAATGTTCTAAATCAGCATTGCTCTCTATACCATCAAAGCGATTGTATGGATTGTTTTTAATCGGAATCCCAGCCTTTATCAAGGTATTGAATGCTTCTTTGGACGACATGCGGATACTGCCCCAGTCATCGGACTCGAAAACAACGATTTTACGTTTTGTACGCCAGCCGGGAAGGTTGGAGAGGGTGTATCTGAGTGTTTGGGAAATGGACATTTGAATTTTTCAAATATTACAAAAGGGATTTTACAAACTCAATAAGTGGGGTGTTGTCCTCAATAAGCAAAGCCGAAAAAGGATTGCCAATAAAAGTGGAGATGCCCATATAATCAAAACCTACCCGGAGGGTAAAAATACAATAAAAAATCAGTAAAGGCATTGAAATTAGACGGATTATCTTAACAGGAAAACTCACCTGGTATTTGACCAGATATAAGATAATGAAACCCATACTCAGCATATTGAACACAACAAGAAACCTTCCACCGGATGGAACAACGGCAGCAATATTTGCCCAACTGCCAAAAAACAGAATAAAACCCACAAACTCATATAACTGTTTATTCTTTTTAAGAAATTTACGACTAAAAATTATTAGAATGATTAACAACGAACTAATAGCTACTTTCAATGCAAGTCCGGAAAAAGCCACATACCAATTGTAATATTCTGCTGATTTTTTGATTCCTTTTACATATTCAATATTCGTATAGGATTCGACCCTCGGCTGAAAAATATCAGGAAGCATCCTGAGGTATGCTTGAATGTTATAGATATTTATCTCTGAAAACAACAAAGTGATTATGAAAAATATAAAATAAATAATGACTTTTTTAGGTAATATTTTATAAATAATCAGCAATGCGAATGGAAACAAAAATGAAAAGTGAACAAAAATAGAAGCAGCCGCCCATAACAATCCCTTTTTCTTTTCATTTCCAATAAAATAAGTCAACACCCCATATATAAAAACCTGGGCGGCAGTCCACATCCGCACTCCATTGATATTCCAGATGGGATTTATTAAAGCAAATACCAGGATAAATAATAGGACAGAGTAAGTAATTTTATTTTGTATTTGTTTGAGGATTAGCCAAATATTACTTGCATAAAACCAGCCAAATACAAAGGCAAAAAACGCGAACAAAAAACGCGCGTTATCAGTAAACAAAGCCATCAGCCAGGTTACAAGAGGCTGGTAAATATCAAGTACATTTGTTTCATAGGAATATAGTGAAGCCCATAAATTTGAAAAACTCGGAGTTAATTGATGTAAATCCCTAAGCATTTGGGCATACCGTGATGAATCGGCACCTCCAATATCAGGGGAGATGATAAATACAAATCCGAAATAAGTACAAAATAAAATAAAGCCGGTTTTAGCCCCTGGAGCTTTAAAATTTTTTAAAGTAGCATATAAAAGACCAAAAGGCCATATCAGAAATAGTAAGGCTACAGGCAAAGGTTTTGCCCTTAATAACTTACGGGAAGATACTGCAGCTTCAGTTCCCATCCAAAATTACAGTAGTTCAAGAAATTGTTTCACGACATTTTCTATATTAAACTTCTGAATATCTTCTAATTTAAACTCCCCGGAATAATTACCATTTAAGAACTCACCTATGGCTTCAGGCTCAATCTCAGCTTTAACATTTAAAACAGGCCGGCCGGTCAATGCATAATCTATCAGCTTGCTTGGCAGTTGCACACCGGTATTGTTGTCAAAATTAACCAGAAAATCCATTCTACTAAGTATTTCCAGCAAGTTCTTTCTGGGAATATATTCATGAATTTCAAGTTTCCCTTTTAGTTTTAAATTATAGGGTGCAACAAGTGCGGGACTATTGGTATACACTATAAATTTAAAATTGTGATCAAGCGTAACAAGATAGTCAAGAAATGGCCGGGGATCCCGAATATTCGGAATAAATCCACCGGCATACGCAAAGGTTGGTATGTCATTCCGGACAGGTTTGTCTGAACCTTCAATGAGATCAAATTTAAATCCTTGAGGAATTATTTTAATCTTTCCTTGAAATTCATCGTAATAACCGCTTCTGGCAGATTCAACAGGGATACTTATGTAATCTGCCTTACGCATAAACCACTTTTCAATATACTTGAAATAGAAAAACTTCTGAAAGCTATCTGTTTCACAACCCATATAAGGATCGCCACAATCTGCTACCCAGGTTTTAGCTATAGATTGTTGTTTTTCCCAAACTTTGGCTACACCCCAATGTATGGGATAGGGTACTGCTATAGAAATAAGCATATCATATCCACTTTCCATACGCAAAGCTTTTTTCACTTTAAACATCAATTCAATGGCCGGGTATTCCATAAATAGCTGCATAAAACGCACCCCCATTCGTGTTAATAAATATCCGGGTTTCGATGATCCGAAATTTGGCACTTTCCATTTGGGTTTACCCAAGTCTTTTATTTGAACCTGATGTTCCTTTTCGAAAGCAATATGTTCCGGTCTTTTTGGTGTGAGCACAACCACTGAATGACCTTGCAACGCAAATTCTTTCACTAATTCCGAAGCCCGGTTTGCCCGGGGTGAATTTTCAGGATAAAAGCCATGACAAACAATTAATATCTTCTTCTTATCCATAAATTTCAATCAGTCTTTCAACAATCCTATCCGCTGCTTTCCCATCCCACAATTCGGGTATCCCACCTTTTTTCCAACCTCCTGTAAAAAGTTTATCCAATGCCGGCTTAATGGCTGTAGGATTAATACCTATGAGTTCGTTTGTTCCTATGGTAATCGTTTCCGGCCGTTCTGTATTGTCGCGCAGGGTGATGCAGGGAATACCCATTACGGTGGTTTCTTCGGTAATGCCACCGGAATCGGTAATTACAGCTTTAGAATTTTCAACCAAATAGTTGAATTCGAGGTAGCCCAGCGGCTCTATTAGACTGAGAGAGGGAGAGACGGAGAGACGGAGGGACTGAATTAATTTTCGTGTACGCGGATGAACAGGGAAAATAATGGGTAGCCCTCTTGATGAATTGATAATTGCTTCCATCAATGCTCTGAACTTATCCTCTTCATCTACATTGGCCGGCCGGTGCAGGGTTACGACTAAGTAGTTGCCTTTTGTAAGTTCGGCCTCACCCCAAACAAGCGGTTTTTGAAACCGATGGCGGTTGGCCAATAAAGTATCTATCATCACATTGCCCACAAAAAATATTTTTTCATCAGCCACCCCTAATTTGCGAAGGTTTTCGTTAGCCAGTTCGGTCGTGGTGAAAAAATAATCGGTCAACGCATCGGTCACCATACGGTTGATTTCTTCGGGCATGCTAAGATCCCATGAGCGGATTCCTGCTTCCACATGTGCTACTTTGGTTTGCAGCTTTTTAGCTACAATGCTACATGCCATGGTAGAGGTCACATCACCCACTACCACAACCAGATCTGTTGGATTGGCCAGCAACTCTTTTTCAAAAGCTACCATTATAGCAGCAGTCTGTTCGGCTTGTGTGCCACCACCGCAGCCCAGGTTAGCATCCGGCTCTGGAATATTGAGTTCTTTGAAAAAAGTGTTGCTCATTCTTTGATCATAGTGCTGGCCAGTGTGCACTAAACGATAATGTATGCTTTCGCCCGTTTTCCGTATGTTATTAATAGCATGAATGATGGGTGCTATTTTCATAAAATTGGGGCGGGCGCCGGCAATAAGTGTAAAGTTCATCATGATACCTTAATGTTTTTTATTTTTCCTATAACTCCGATAAATCGGTAATCAATCATAGCCATTAAAAACAAACCCAGAGTTTTTAAATTCATTTTGCGAGGATGGAAGTTAGTTGTTTTTATAAATTTTAACAACAATCTTCTTATTTGATGAGGAGTTTTAGTTAAACTTTTAGAATTATAAAGGATTGAAATGCCGGTAAAAAAATCGAGTAGTTGAGGATTCAGATATTTTTCATAAACAACCGACATAATTAAATTTGTGGGATTTTGTTTCGCATAAATATATACAAGTTCAGCCGCTGTGATGCTATTCGTAACCTTCTCAAAACTTTGAAGTTGTAATAAGGATCCATGGCGGATAAGATAATTATAAAAAATATCATAGTTCACCAAAATATTTTCACTTTTCAACAAACAATACCAGGTAAAAACCAAATCCATTTTGACAGTCAGCTTTGTTTCAAACTTAAGCTTATTATCCTGTACCGTGCTTCTTTTTACAAAAATAGAGCTGATGTAACCGCCAATTAAATTTGTTTTAAGAAATTCATCCCTTTTATATAGCTGTTCTCTCTTATCTATGCCTTTCGCATTGATATTTCCTTCTTCATCAACTGCTCTGTTAAAACTTCTAATTAAATCAACTTCAGGATATTTATTTATTAAATCAACCAGATGATGTACCGCATTTAATTCTATCCAATCATCAGAATCAACAAACAAAAGCCATTCACCTGATGCATAGGTCAGGCCAGTATTTAATGCACCAGAAAGACCTTTGTTATTCTGAGAAATTACTTTAACCCGACTATCAACAGCATACTCCTTACAGATGCTTAGGCTATTATCTGTGCTGCCATCATTTACCATTACAACTTCAATATTTTTATAGGTTTGCTTAATTATGCTATTTATGCATTTCCTCAAATATGGAGAAGTATTATAAACAGGTACAATGATGCTAATTGTGGGCGTTAAATTCATTATCAGCAGTCATTTAAACATTGAATAATATCTGATCTTTTTTAAAAATATTTTATACTTGTAATGTATAAAAATCACATTTCAAAATAAGGTATTCTGAAGGCAATGAGTGAAATGGTCACAATTTTACGCTTTAACTCTGAATACTTTCATCCAAATGCAAAATGAAATCAATCTCCAATAATTATAACTAAATTTTAAATCGCCCTTCTGAATTTTTAAAAGATAATCAAGAGCTTTTTCGTAATCTAAAATACCTTGTGAGTATTTTGCATATTCTTTGAACATCTTTATAAATTCTTCCTAATAATCATCCTGAAACCAACGTTGCTCTGGAGTAAGAAAACCTTTCTTATCTTTTCTCTTTCTAATTTTTTCTGGTAAAATATCCTGTAAAGCGTTTATAAGAATCCTTTTAGTCTCATCTTTTGCATCTATATAATCAAGAGGTAATGAATTTGTAAATTCTACCAAATAATGATCCAGAAATGGAACTCTGGCTTCTATAGAATGTGCCATAGAATTTCTATCTTCCCATCGTAAATATTTAGGTAATGGGTTATGTAATAACTGATATTGAGAAACCAAATACGGGTCTACTTCATTATATCTATTATTAACAATTGAGCCATTTTTATATTTTGGAATTTTAACAATTTTTTTTAATTCACGTATATTGGAACTTCTACCACTAAACTTTTTTTTAAAGTATTCAGGAATAAGCATAACGAAAAATAATCGTAGCGTTTTGAAATACTTATAAAGGCTATTTTTAGCATTAATTTCATTTTTTACTGCTTTAAATTTGAGTTTTCTAAGCATATTTTCTAATCTCATCTGCTTAAATGAGTTATAACCGCTTAAATATTCATCAGCACCTTGCCCATTTAGTAGAACCGTAACATTCTTTTCTTTTGCTTTTTCAAAAACGTGAAATCCTAAAAAAGCAGATTGAGATTGATAGGGTTCGTCTTGATGCCAAATTATTCTTTCAGAATGAATAAAAATCTCTTTTCCAGAGGGATAGATAAAATTGCCATCAACTCGAGTGTATTTTACAACCTCATCCATCCAAATTCGCTCATCATATCGCTTATCTGCAGAGCACGAAGAAAAAGTTTTTTGAAGTTCTTCCTTTCCTTGTTGTCTGAGAAGGATGTTCACATAAGATACTATGGCAGTGGAATCCAACCCTCCTGAAAGGGCTGATCCGATATGAACATCTGCCCTCAAATGTCGTGCGACAGCCTCTGTAAAAAGTTCTTTAAAGAAGTCAATAACAATGCAAAGGGCCATAACAGAAATAGCAAAGTAACAGGCAATGCTTTTTGTTTTATTACTTTACGAGAATGAATATTTACCAGAGGACCCATCACTAATCAGAGTAGTTCAAGAAACTGTTTTACTACATTTTCGATGTTATACTTTTGAATATTCTCTATACTGAACCTGCTGGAATAATCTCCTTGTAAAAACTTAATTATTATTTCTGGCTCAATTATAGCTTTTATATTCAAAACTGGTCTGCCTGCCAATACATAATCAATGAGCTTGCTGGGTACCTGCACCCCGGTGTTATTGTCAAAATTCACCAGAAAATCCATTTTACTTAAAATCTCAAGCAAATCTTTACGCGGAATATATTCCCGTATTTCAAGTCTCCCATTCAACATTCCCTGATAGGAAGTCAATAACGAAGGGGTGTTGGTATAAACAATGAACTTAAAATCATTTTCAAGTATTGACAGATATTCAAGAAATGGCCTTGGATCACGAATGTTTGGAATAAATCCTCCGGCATATGCAAAAGTTGGGACTTTATTCTCCACCATCAGACCTGCACCTGTTATAGGTTCAATCCTGAATCCCTGAGGAATAACCCGGATTTTACCCTGAAATTCATCATAATAGCCGCTTCTGGCAGATTCAACGGGAATGCTTATATAATCAGCTTTACGCATAAACCACTTTTCTATATACTTAAAATAAAATAGCTTTCTGAAGCTGTCTGTTTCACAGCCCATGTAAGGGTCACCACAATCAGCTACCCAAACTTTTGAAATTTGGTGATTCTTCTTCCGTGCAACTGCCACGCCCCAGTGAACAGGATAAGGAACTGCTATTGAGATCAGAAGGTCATATTCTTTTTCATTCTTCAAAGCCTTACTTACCAGAAATGCAAGTTCAATATCCGGAAATTCGAAAGATAGAGATAGCATCCTGTATATAGCACGTGTTATAAGGAAACCTATTTTTGAACTTCCAAAATGAGGGCTCTTCCAGCGGCGCACCCCAAGATTTTCGATAGAAATACCAAAATCAGATGCAAGCTTAGTGTAGTCAATTTTTTCAAATATAGTAAGCACTTTAACCTCATGACCCTGTCTGGCAAACTCTTTTGCTAATTCGGTAGCCCTGTTGGCGCGGGGACTGTTATGCGGATAAAAAGCTGCTGCAACAATTAGTATTCTCATCTTTTTAGTTCAAAATCTATCAAATGTCTGATAATTCTTTAAGCCGCTTTTCCATCCCATAATTAGGGCTGTTACCTGTTCTCCAATTTAGCCTGAACAATATTTCCAAAGCAGACTTTATATTTTCCGAATGGGCAACTACAAGCATATTGATACTTACATCAAAGGTTTCAGGTCACTCGGTATTATCGCGTAATATGAGGTATGGAATTCCCATAACCACCGATTCTTCAGTAATTCCCTCTGAATCGGTTAATACTGCCACTGAGTTCTCAACAAGAAAATTGAATTCCAGTTAACCAAACGGATCAATGGCAAACAAGTTAGATTTATTGATCCCGGATTCGTTTAAAATACTGCTTATGTGTGGATAGATGAGAAATATTACCGGGAGATTGTTAACATTTCCGACTATTGCTTTAAAAAAAGGACTCGGTTTATCCGTCTCATCAACGTTTGCAGACCTGTGCATCGTTATAACAAGATATTGTTTCTTTTGTAAGCCAGGTTTATCCCAAATTTCCGGTTTAGTAAAACGGTGACGATTTACCAGCAAATTATCAATCATGACATTTCCGATAAAGATAATTCTTTCACCCGGGATGCCGGCTTTCCTGAGATTATTGTTGGCAAGTTCAGTTATTGTATAGAAAGATCGGTGATGCTGTCGGCGACCATGCGGTTAATCTCTTCTGGCATTGTAAGATCGAATGCCCTGATTCCTGCTTCAATATGAGCAACCTTGGTATTCAACTTTTTTAGCAGCAATGCTGCATGCCAGGGTTGAAGTTACAACACCGACTTCCAGCTCCAGAACCGTAGGATTTGCAATCAAATCTCTTTTAAAAGTGATCATGATGGCAGCAGTTTGTTCAGCCTGTGATCCGCCTCCTGTGTAAGGATATAAAGATCTTCAAAGAAGGTTTCACTCATTTTCTGACTGTATGGCTGACCGGCATGAACGAGCCGACATTCTAGTTCAATTCCATAATTCTGATTTTTCTTAATTGCATGAATAATCTGAGCGACCTAAATGAAACTAGGCCCGGTACCTGAAATTATGGTTAAAGTCATTTTATTAAAAGTGTCTCATTTTAAAAAATAATAAATTTCGATAGTATAGCATTCTTTTTACAATTAACAATTTAATATGAAGTATATATATATATATAAATGGCAAACGAAATATTCTATATTCATTTTTTTCTTTTATTTCCTTAGGCAAAGATTTTACCATTTCCTTTATTTTATTGTCAGTTGGGTATTGAATGTAAAAATTTAATAGATAATTAGCTTTTTTAACAACTAAAACTTTATCCCATTTAGGAAATCCATTTCCTATATATTTATCGATTGTACTAAGTATATGATTTTCAATTTTTGGAATTTTACCAATTGATCTAGTTAAAGGATTACCCGCTATATTATAATATGAAATAGTTTTATTTGTGTAACATATATTGTATTTTAAAGCTATTCTAATCCACATATCCGTATCTTCGCCATGTGTAAGTTTTTCATTAAAATATCCGCATTCGTTAAAAACTGATTTTCTTAATAAAATAGAAGATGAGCAAATAGCATAAAAATAATCAAATAAGTCAAAGATTCCTTCTTCAATCTGAGGAAAACGGTTAAGTGCGATTTGATCGCCGGCTTCATTGACCTGCACATAACGTCCCGCCCAAATACCTGAATCAGTAAACTTATTTTTCAAACTAATTAAAATAGACAAAAAATCTTCTTTCCACCAATCATCCCCATCCAATAAAGCAACATATTCAAATTTGGATTTTTCAATTCCAAAGTTTCGTGCTGATGAAACACCTCCATTCTCTTTGGTGTACAAGCTTATCCTTTGATCATTGAAATCCTTAACAACTCGTTCACTTTTGTCAGTGGAACCATCATTAACAATAATCAGTTCAAAATCAACAAAGGATTGATTTAAAACTGAACTAATGGCTTTCGCAATATATTTTTCTTTGTTATACAAAGGAATAATTACACTGACTCTTTCCATATAGACTCAATAGCTCAATTCTTATTACACTTTCTTTCAAATTTTGATTTACCTACGACATATGAATTCATTAAACTTATGTTATTAGATTTGTAGCGTAAGTTTAAAACGATTTTATTTTCGTCATGATACTAAGTTCAAGTATCCTTCTTTTGCGATTTGCTTAAGAAATTTATATTCCGTATTTTTTGTAACCTCGGAGATCAAAATAGTTAGAGAAACACCTGTTAATAATTGTAAGGCGAGAATCCAAATGGGTCTCAAACTCAATAAATGGTTTAACCCAAACAGAATAGCACCAATAAATAATGCAATAAAAAATGAAGAGGCCATATCTTTTAATTGTTGCCTAATAGGATAGTTTACCAGTTTTCCAGCTAAGTTAATCTTTATCATCATCTCAATAATACTTGAGAAAATCATTACAACTACCATAGGGATAATTCCCAAAAAAATACCGGCTAATATGGCTGGTAAAGCCAACGCTTTAGTAATAATTTGCAACTTTAATACCATTGAGCCTTCACCAAAAACATACATTATATTTCTTGAAACAGCATGTAATGGATATAAAATCCCAACAAAACATAACAATTGAAGATATATAATAGCACCTGCCCACTTTTCACCAATCAAAGTCAAAATTAAAGGTTCAGCAATTGCAGCTAGAATGAACATTAAAATTGAAATTATATATTGCGTGCTTAATAAAATAGTTCTATAATTTGCCTTTAGTCGATTAGGTTCATTCTGTATTGAGGACATCACGGGAAAAGAAACCTTACCGACAACCTCAGTCAAAGTCTCTGATGCTAAGTTTTTAAACATTTGCCCCCTGGTATATAACCCTAATTCCACAGCTGAAAAAAATTTCGCTATTACAAGATTAAAAATATTTGAATAAATTTTATCGATAATATCACTTGCTAATAGTTTTGAGCTAAACCCAAATAATTCTTTTAAAGCCTGAAAATTAAACTTCTTTTGTGGCCTCCAATGGTTAAATATCCATAGTAGAGATGAAATCATTGCACTTTCAGCAATAGATTTAAATACTAAACTCCAAACTCCACAATCCTTAAAAGCTAAAATAACCCCTAAAGAACCAGAAAAGAAAGAGGCGAATAGTTTAACTTGCGTTTGTAATTTAAAATTAACTTCTTTTGTAAGTTTTACTGTTTGTATTATCGTTAAAGCTTCAATAATTATTATCAAGCCTATCACTCTCGTGATTTTAATTAAATCTGGTTCCCTAAAAAAAACACTTATGTAAGGAGCTGCAAAATATATTAAAATGTAAAAAATAATACCAGCAATACTGTTGAAGTAAAAGACAGTAGAAAAATCAGTTTCAGAACAATCTTTCTTCCTTATTAATGCTTGACTAAATCCACTATTAATAAATACTCTTGTTAAAGCAATGAAAATAACTATCATTCCAATAAGCCCATACTCCCTTGGACTTAAAAGCCTTGCAAGAATGATACCCACTACAAAACTAGTAATTTGTCCTGCAAAATTACCTGCAAAACTCCAAACAAGCCCTGAGATTGTTTTTTGCTTTAAAGACATTTTGACATGTTGAAATATCAAACAATTTTTACAAAATGCAAAAATTCTTCATTAATCCTTGCGATAAAACTAAAAAAACAATCTCCAGGGAACGAAAACTCAGACTCCCCATCGCAACCCACATCGCCTGAATTGTTTTACCCTCTGCACTCAACAAATACCTGAAATTCATTTTACAAAATGCCCTCCGGTGGTTCCACTATATTTAAATACCAGATTGATATAATAATAAGCGCTCCGGATAATCCCTTGAAACCTTCCAGACATCTTCAGGTATAATTATCTCATATCCGATCCGCCGCTCTGTCATCCCCTCAACCCTGGCAATATAGCCTGCAAGCGCTTCCTGATTGATTTTATCACCTACCAGCAGCAGACTGATCGTATCACTATCCCTCCCCCTTGCAAAATCCCCCACCAGCCAGGCCTGCTCCAGGCCGCCCAGTTGTGCGAGGACCTGGTTGATGATCTGATCAATGCCGGTGTATTTGAGCAGGAGGCTATGGATGTCTTTAAAGAGTGGGTGATTGGTATTGGCTTTATAGATGCGTTTGTTGCCTTCAAAGTGACTTTGGAGCAGGCCGGCGGTTTCAAAACGTTTCAGCTCAATGCGGATGCCATTGGTAGATTCACCAAATTCTGATTCAAGGTCACGCAGGTAGGAGGTGGTGGAAGCGTTCAGAAAGAACTTCACCATCAATTTTATGCGCGTTTTAGAAGTTATCAGGGTTCCCAGCATAAAAAATGACCTTGTTCAGGTCATGAAAATAGGGGTGAAATGTGGCAGGCGAAACAAGGAGTGCCAAATTTTGACAAGTTTTCTATTATGTTGATTTTGTGCACTTTATATTTACCGAAAAAATAAATCACTGGCTTCGCTTTACAGCTCCGCCCCGTCAGTCACATAACCAACAAGGCTGATTTTAAGAAATGAGTAACAAATATACTCACTATTTTTTTGTTTTCAACCCTCCCACCTTAAAAAATAACATCTTAAAAAAGAAGGGGGGCAAACAGAAACATCCATCACATATATCTCAAATCCGGCAAAAAGTAATCAGATAACTCAAGCAGGGTGCAAATATACTGTGGAGATGCGCCTTTTAAACACCCATCCTCCAATATAGTTTGATGATTGGGTAAGAAAAATTTACATTTACGTGTTTTCACTTATGCTGGAACAGCAATAAGGGAAGCCGGGCAAGGCCAGATACGACTGGTTCGACAATGGTTCGACAAAAGCTCACCAACCGTCTCACCAACCGTCTCACCAATCGCCTCATCAACCAAGGCTCAGGGCATCGTTTCGAAAATCAACTCCGCACTAAACCCCGGTGGGAGCCACAATGAACAACCTCCAATGAAGTTTACATCTATGCACCAGCATTTAGAAGAGCGCAATTGAGAGGAAAGCGTAAGGGAAGTAATAGAAAACCCCAGCGGGGTCCACAATGAATAACCTCCAATGAAGTTTACATCTATGCACCAGCATTTAGAAGAGCGCAATTGGGGGTAAAGTGGTGAAATAAGTACAGAACCCCAGCGGAGTGACACAATGAATAACCTCCAATGAAGCGCAGCGGAATTGGGGGTGGGAAACACCATAAAAGTCTGAAAACCCCAGCGGGCTGCCACAATGAATAACCCCCAATGAAGCGCAGCGGAATTGGGGGTAGGAAGGCATCAGGATATCCGGAACCCCAGCGGGGTGACACAATGAATAACCCCCAA
>SWCF01003940.1_pt3 | contig 29633 bp, 24 predicted proteins | sample 4690081 | NCBI WGS metagenome assembly SWCF01 (sample SAMN10267280, study PRJNA491770) | bioreactor metagenome | isolation source: DHS bioreactor inoculated with | place: Japan: off Shimokita Peninsula
TGTGGTCGGCGGGCAGGGGAACGCTCGCCGGACTGTCGGCCGCGGCGCTGCACGGGACGAAGTGGATCGACGGCTCCGCCCCGGCGGAGCTGCTTCGGGCCGGTCACGTGCGTGCGCCCTCCGGCATCGTCGTCCGGCAAGGCATCCCGGACGACGACGAATTGTGCCGCGTGGACGGAATGACGGTGACAAGTCCGGCGCGGACGGGGTTCGACCTCGGCCGCACTGCGAAAGGGGACCGTGCTGTCGAACTCCTCGACGCCTTGTGTCACGCCACCGGTGTGAAGCCTGCGGAGATCCGCGAGCTCGCCTGCCGGCACGCGGGAGCGCGTGGGGTGTCCGCATTGCGTCAGGTGCTCGAGTTCGTCGACGGCGGCGCCGAGTCCCCGCCCGAGACACGGACGCGCCTGCTGCTCGTGCGCGGCGGGCTTCCTGTTCCCGAGACCCAGATCCACGTCCGTGCCGCGGACGGACGACTGCTCGCCCGCGCCGACCTGGGGTGGCGATCCTGGCGGGTTCTCGTCGAGTACGACGGCGGACACCACTGGACGGACCCCGCCCAGCGCACCCGGGACATCGACCGGTACGCGCTGCTCGAGTCCGCGGGATGGCGGGTCGTCCGAGTCGACGCTCGACTGCTCGCCGAGCGCCCGGACGTCGTGCTCGAGCGAGTACGGGCGGCGTTGCGGGCGGCCGGCGCCCGGTGGTGAGGAAGCGAGCGGGAGGATCTCGCGGCATCGGCCGAGTGGCCTCGACGACAACCTCCCGCTCGGCGCAGAAACGTCCCTCTCGCCTACACCAGCGCCGCGGCCGCCCGCGCGATCGCGAGCTCCTCGTCGGTCGGGATCACGAGGACCTGCACCTGCGACGTGTCCGCCGAGATGCGTCGCTCGCCGCGCTCCGGCGCGACGTTGCGTGCGTCGTCGACGACGATGCCGAGGCGTTCGAGGCCGGCGAGGGCGTCGCGGCGGACGTCGACGTTGTTCTCGCCCACCCCGCCGGTGAACACGACGACGTCGACGCCGCCGAGTTCGACGAGATATGCGCCGAGGTACTTGCGCAGCCGGTGCACGTAGACGTCGTAGGCCAGCTTCGCGTCCTCGGAACCCTCGGCGACGAGCCGCAGCAGCGCCCGGAAGTCGTTGACACCCGACAGGCCCTTGAGCCCGGAGCGCCGGTTGAGCAGGCCGTCGATGGTGTCGACGTCCATCCCCGCGCTGCGATTCAGATGCAGCAGCACGCCGGGATCGATGTCACCGCACCGGGTTCCCATCACCAGACCTTCGAGAGGGGTCAGTCCCATGGACGTGTCGACGGGCCGGCCGCCGGCGATCGCGGAGGCCGACGCACCGTTGCCGAGATGCAGCACGATCTGGTTCAGCTCCGACAACTCGCGTCCGAGGAACCGCGCCGCACGTTCGGACACGTACTGGTGCGACGTGCCGTGGAACCCGTACCGCCGGATTCCGTGTGCCCGGGCGACGTCCCGGTCGATCGCGTAGGTCGCGGCTGCGGCGGGCAGGGCGTGGAAGAACGCCGTGTCGAACACCCCGACGTGCGGAATGTCGGGCAGTTCCTCGCGCGCGACCTCCATGCCGATGACGTTCGCGGGATTGTGCAGCGGCGCAAGAACGGACAGTTCCTCGACGGTGCGCACCACGTCGTCGTCGACGAGGGTGGGCTCGTGGAACACCTCACCGCCGTGGACGAGCCGGTGGCCGACGGCGATGATGCCGGCCTCGCGCAGGGGCCGGCCCAGTCCCTCCACCCAGTCGAGGACGATCCGCAGTCCGGCCCGGTGGTCCTCGATGGGACCGACGTGTTCCTCGGTTCCGGTGGTGTGGTGGAACACGACCCGGCCCTCCGGCTCGCCGATCCGCTCGATGAGACCGTGCGCCACCGACTCCCCGGTCCCGGGGTGGACGAGCTGGAACTTGATCGACGACGAGCCCGAGTTGAGCACCAGCACGGTGCCTTCCGTCCGGGCGCTCATTCGTCGGCCTCCTGCGCCTGGATGGCGGTGATCGCCACCGTGTTCACGATGTCCTGGATCAGCGCCCCCCGCGACAGGTCGTTGACGGGCTTGCGCAGGCCCTGCAGTACCGGCCCGACGGCGACGGCTCCGGCGCTGCGCTGCACGGCCTTGTAGGTGTTGTTGCCGGTGTTGAGGTCCGGGAAGATGAACACGGTCGCCCGGCCGGCGACCTCCGAGCCGGGCAGTTTGGCGCTGGCGACGGACGGTTCGATCGCGGCGTCGTACTGGATCGGTCCTTCCACCGGCAGATCCGGCCGGCGTTCGCGCACCAGGGCGGTGGCGGCGCGGACCTTGTCGACGTCGGCGCCCGACCCGGATTCGCCGGTCGAGTAGGACAGCATCGCGATGCGCGGTTCGATGCCGAAACGGGCGGCGGTGGCGGCGGAGGAGATCGCGATGTCGGCGAGCTGTTCGGTGGTGGGGTCGGGGACCACCGCGCAGTCGCCGTAGGCGAGCACCCGGTCCGACAGGCACATGAGGAAGATGCTCGACACCGTGGACACGCCGGGTTCGGTCTTGACGATCTCGAAGGACGGCCGGATGGTGTGGGCGGTGGTGTGCGCGGCACCGGAGACCATGCCGTCGGCAATGCCGAGATGGACCATCATCGTGCCGAAATACGAGATGTCGCTCATGATTTCGCGGGCGCGTTCGATCGTCATTCCCTTGTGGGCACGCAGCCGGGCGTATTCCTCGGCGAACTGCTCGGCGAGGTCGGACGATCTGGGATCGAGCACTTCCGCGGCGCTCAGGTCGACGCCGAGTTCGGTGGCCCGGCGCCGCACCTGGGTCTCGTCGCCGAGGATCGTCAGGTCGGCGATCCGGCGTTGCAGGACACGGCCCGCCGCGCGCAGGATCCGATCGTCGTCGCCCTCGGGCAGCACGATGTGCCGGCGCCGGCGGCGTGCCCAGTCGATGAGCTGGTACTCGAACATCTGCGGGGTCGTGACGGACGGCCGGGGCACGTCGAGGCGGCTCAACAGCTGATCGGTGTCCACGTGCTGTTCCATCAGCGCGACGGCGGTGTCGATCTTGCGGTGCGCGCCGAGAGCCATGCGGCCACGCGTCCGGTCGGCCGCCGACGCGGTGTCGAAGGTTCCGAGGCTCGTCGTCAGGATCGGCAGGCTGGGCTTGAGCCCGGCGACGAGCTGCGCCACCGCCGGGTGCGGCAGGAGCCCGCCGTTCATGATGATCCCGGCCAGCGACGGAAACCCCTCGGCCGCATTGGCATTGACGAGGGCGAGGAGCACGTCGGAGCGGTCCGCGGGCGCGATGACCACGACGCTCTCGGTGAGGCGTTCGAGGATGTGCTCGGCGGTCATGCCGCCGACCATGACGCGCAGCGCTTCGCGGTGCAGCAGTTCCGGGTCACCGCTGTAGAGTTCGCCGTCGACCGCGGTGAGCAGTTCCCCCATGGTCGGCGCGACGAGGATCGGCACCTCCGGCAGCGTCCACAGCGGCACCCCCCGGTCGCCGACGGCCGCGGCGATCTCGTCGAGCCGGTCGGCGGGACAGCGGTTGACGACGATGCCGGTCAGGTGGGCGTGCTGGGCGGCGAGTTCGGCGGTGCACACGCCGGTCAGTTGCGCCACCTCGTCGGGGGTGCGCCGCGAGCCACGCAGGACGAGCAGGACGGGCGCGTCGAGATTCGCGGCGATGCGGGCGTTGTAGCCGAGTTCGCTGGGGTTGGCGATCTCCGTGTAGTCGCTGCCGACGATGACGACGGCGTCGCAGCGGTCCGCGACGGCGTGGTACTTGACGACGATCTCGCTGAGGGCGGCCTCGGGGTCGGCGTGCACGTCGTCGTAGGTGGCGCCGACACACTCGTCGTAGTCGAGGTCGACGGTGATGCGTTCGAGGAGCAGTTCGAGGATGTAGTCGCGGTCGCCGTCGGAGCGGGCGATGGGGCGGAAGACACCGACCCGTGCGGCGGAGGCGCACAGCGCCTGGAGCAGGCCGAGCGCGACGGTGGACTTGCCGGTGTCGCCCTCCGGGGCGGCGATGTAGATGCTCGACACGGACTCGGCGGCGGCGCTCATGGCTCACACGATAGGCGGCTCGCCGCCGGTGCGTCCTTTGGGCTGCGGGAGCAACCCGAAAGACACACCGGCGGCGGGGCGGTGTCAGTCCGCGAGCGGGTCGAGCGCGAAGTCGTACGTGGCGACCCTGCGCCCGGCGTCGTCGGCCTGGGGGTCGAGGACGAGTTCCGGCTTCGTCGCCGTCGCGACGTCGTCGTCGAGCCACTCACCGCCGGCGAAGTACAGCTGGGTGACGATCGGGTGCCGGCCGGGCGCGGTCACCCGCAGGTGCAGGTGGGCGGGGCGCCACGGGTGCCAGCCGGCCGCCTCGATGAACCGGCCGGTGGGCCCGTCCGTCGGGATCTGGTACGGGGCCGGTTCGATGGTGGTGATCGCGTAACGGCCCTCGGTGTCGGCGACGACGGTGCCACGCAGATTCCACTGCGGCAGGTGCGGGGCGAACTGCGAGTAGTAGCCCTCGTCGTCGGCGTGCCAGATCTCGATGCGTGCGCCGTCGAGGCCCCGGCCGTCGAGGTCGGTGACCTGCCCGCGCAGGACCAGCGGGGCATGGACGCGATCCTCGTCGCGCATCGGGAGGGTGCACTGTGCGGCTAGTTCGGGGGCGCCCGGAACGTAGTACGGCCCCTCGATGCTGCCTTTGGTGCCGCGGAATCGCCGGGAGTTGACGTCCTCGATCTCGTGCTCGACGAACACGTCGAGCAGCAGGGGCCACTCGCCGCCCTCGCCGACGTCGATGAGCCACTGCTTGAGCACGCGGTACTCGTCGTAGGTGACGGCATGCTTCTGGATCAGCGCGCTGAATCCCGCGAGGGCTTCGGTCGCGATGGCGGACAACCGCTCCGGTGAGGTGTCGGCGGTGAAGCGTTCGCCCTTGAACTTGTCGGTGGCGGCGTTGCCGGAGGCGACGGCGGTGGGGCTTTCGGTGATGGTCATGGTGTCTCCCGGGAAGTGGTCAGGCGCGGCGGAAGTGGGACACGTCGTCGTTGCCGACGAGGTCGGGCACGGTCCAGCCGTCGAGGTCGTACTCGCTCATGAACTGCTCGGCCAGGCCCTTCATCGAGGACACGTCCCCGCGGCCTTCCGCCGCGAAGAGCAGCTCGGCCTTGACGTTCTCGTGGTTGCCGGCGTAGTTGCGCTCGTAGAGCTCGTGTCGGCCGCCGAATTCGGAGCCGATCGAGTCCCACAGCGCCTTCATCACCTTGACCCGGTCCACCGCGGTGATGCCGTCCGAGCCGCGGACGTACTTGTCCAGGTAGGGCCGCACGTCCGGATTCTTGAAATCGGCCGCGGAGGAGGGCAGGTAGATCAGGCCCGACGCGACGTCCTGTTCGATGATCTCCTTGATGCGCGGGTAGCCCTGCATCGCGAACATCCGGTAGGTCAGGCCGTATTCGAGCTTCGGGATGACGGTGTCCCCGATCCACGGCTCCGGGTTGTCGACCATCGCGTCGGTGAGCGACCAGAACAGGTTGCGCCAGCCGATGACCTCGCCGACGCGGGTCTGCACGCCGCGGAACCCGCCGGCGCCGGTCGCGTCGAGGGCCTTCATCAGCAGGCCGGCGATGAAGTCGAGCTTGACCGCCAGACGGGTGCAGCCCTGCAGGGTGAAGCGCTGGAGGAAGCCGGAGCCGCCGAGGAAGTTGTTGATCTTCTCCACGTCGCCGTACATGAACACGTTCTCCCACGGCACCAGCACCTTGTCGAAGATGAAGATGGCGTCGTTCTCGTCCATGCGCGAGGAGAGCGGGTAGTCGAACGGCGAGCCGACGACGGCGGCGTTCTGGCTGTAGGAGGCCCGGGAGATGAGCTTGATGCCCGGCGCGTCCATCGGCACCGTGCAGATCAGGGCGAATTCCTTCTTCTTGATCGGCAGGCCGTAGTGGGCGATGAAGTTGTAGTTGGTGATCGCCGAGCCGGTGGCGACGACCTTGGCGCCGGAGACGATCAGGCCGGCGTCGGTCTCCTTCTCGACCTTCATGAACACGTCGCCCACCTCGTCCGGGGGCAGCGACCGGTCCACCGGCGGATTGATGATGGCGTGGTTCCAGTACAGGACCTTCTCCTGCGATTCGCGGTACCAGCGCTTGGCGTTGTCCTGGAACGGCGAGTAGAACTCGTCGTTGGCGCCGAGCGTGCCGAGGAAGGAGGCCTTGTAGTCGGGGGACCGGCCCATCCAGCCGTACGTCATCCGCGCCCAGGTGGCGATGGCGTCGCGGTCGGCGCGCAGGTCGTCCGCGGACTTCGGGGTGCGGAAGAACGGCATGGTCACCCCGCCGTTGCCGGTGTCGGTGGGGGTGGTGAGGGTGCCGACGTGCTCGCCGGTGTGCAGCGCGTCGTACAGCCGGGCGGTCATACGAATGGAGTTGCGGAACGCGGGGTGGTTGGTGAAGTCCTTCACGCGCTCGCCGTGCAGGTAGATCTCGCGGCCGTCGTCGATCGACGCAATGTACTCGTCGCCGGTCATGGGCCGGGCGGCGAAGTTCTGCTGCTGATTGGTCGGGTGGTCCGCGGCGACGTTGACCTTCGACCGGTCGACGGTGCCGGTGGCGGGGGCTGCTTCGGTGGTGGTCATGCTCTTCCCTTCGAGAGAGGCGGGCGTGGGATCAGGAGGCAGCGCGGGCGAGCTGCGCGGGCAGTGGGGTGAATGTGGCTGTGGCGTCGAACCATCCGCTGTGCGGATCGTCGAGGCACCCGTTCCATGCGGTCGAGCCGGATCGGTCCCCGAGGTCGTGGAAGGTGCTGCGGAAGAACAGGAGCGGGTCCTTCTCGGCGTCGACGGAGGCGTCGACGATCTCGCCGACGAAGATGACGTGGTCGCCGCCGTCGTACTCGGCCCACGGCCGGCAGATCAGGGTGGCGGCGTTACCGGGGAAGGCGGGTGCGATCCCGGTGTCGTCCCAGTCCGGTGCGACGGCCTGCGGCCTGCCGGCGAAATGCAGTGCGGTGGAGAGTTGGTCGGCCGCGAGGATGTTCACGGCGAACGGCGCGTCGGTGAGGTAGCCGCGCGCCTTCGACGTCCGCGTCAGCGTCACCTGGCACAGCCTCGGCTCCAGCGAGACGGCCGTGAAGGCGGTGACCGTGGCCCCGTGCGGGGTGCCCTCGGCGCCGGCGCACGTGACCACCGTGACCCCACTGGCGAACTGGCCGAAGATGTTGCGAAGTGCTCGCTGGTCCATGGGGAGACCGCCTTCCTGCACGATGTGCGATTGCGGGTCGATCCGGAACGAGAACCAACGTATGACCCGGATCACACTCCGTCGATCCGCGTTGCGAAGGGACGATCCGCATTGCGAAGCGGGCTCGGACCACGCCGGATCGACTGGGCGGCACGTGACCGTCGTCACAGTACGGTGCTAGCGTGGGGAGTTGCCCACACACCGGCACAGCACCAGTTGGGAGGGTTGGAAGGGCGAATGCGAGCACCGGAGAGCCGCGGCTTCACGGACTGGAACGAAGTGCACGACGTGGTGTCCCAGGCGTACTTCCCGCACCAGCTGACGCTTCTCGGCCGTGGGCCCGCAGCCCGCACGTCGCTGGAATCGACCCAGCTCGGCGCCTCGCGGCTGGCGCGGATCGGCTTCGGGGTGGACGTGTCGATCCGTTCCGAGCACCCCGGCGCGTACGGCATCAACATTCCCCTGACCGGGCACCTCGTCACCGCCGTCGGCCGCGACGAGGTCGTGTCGGCTCCCGGGCTGGCGACGGTCTGCCCGCCCGACACCCCGACCGTCATCACCCGGTGGAGCAGTTCGTGCGAGATCATCGGGTTCAAGGTCGACCGCGACTACGTGCAGCGCGAGATGGACCGCCTGCTCCCCCGCCCCGGCAGGCGGCTGCCCGCGCAGTTGGATCTGCGGTCCGGCGCGGGGGCCGACTGGTTGCGTCTCGTGCGTGCGATCGCGGACGAGTCGCTGCGGGACAACGTCCTGCTCCGCAGCGACCAGGTGGCCGAGCAGCTGTGCCGCGCCGTCACGACAGCCCTCGTGCTCGCCGCCGCACCGGACGACCGCGACTGCCCGGCCGGAGCACGTCCGCGGACCGTCAAGAGGGTGATGGACGCGATCCAGCAGGATCCGGCGCGTCAGTGGACCGCCGCAGACATGGCCGAACTCGTCGGCGTCAGTGTCCGCCGCATCCAGCAGGGGTTCCGCGAGTGCGTCGGCATGACCCCGATGGAATACCTCGCCGACGTCCGGCTCGAGCGCGTGCACACAGATCTGTCCGTGAGCGATTGCACCGCAACTGTTTCCGATGTCGCGCTCCGCTGGGGCATCATGCACACCGGACGGTTCGCGGCCGCGTACCGGCGCAAGTACGGCGTGAGCCCGTCCGAGACGCTGCGCGGCGTGACCGCCTGATCCCAGGCGCCTCCGCCGCCGGTGTGCCTTTTGGGCGGTCAGGGCAGCCCAAAAGGCACACCGGCGGCGTCAGCCGCGTCAGGCCAACGCACGCAGGCGCGGCGCCAGATCACGCTCGAACAACTCCAGGAACCGCCGCTGATCGTGCCCCGGCGCATGGAACACCAGATGATTGAGCCCGGCCTTCACGTACGCGGCGACCTGCTCGACCGCCTCGTCCGGATCCGACGCCACGATCCACCGCTTGGCCACCTGCTCGATCGGCAACGCATCCGCCGCCGCCTCCATCTCGATCGGATCGTCGATCGAATGCTTCTGCTCCGGCGTGAGCGAGAGCGGCGCCCAGAACCGGCAGTTCTCCAACGCCTTCTCCGGATCGGTGTCGTAGGAAATCTTGATCTCGATCATCTTGTCGATCCGGCGTGCGTCGCGTTCGGCCTTCTCGGCGCCCTCCGCCACCGCCGGCAACAGCTTCTCGGTGTAGAGCTCCATGCCCTTGCCCGAGGTGCAGATGAACCCGTCCCCCGCCCGGCCCGCATACCGCGCCACCACCGGACCGCCCGCCGCGATGTACACCGGGATCCCACCTTCGGGCACGTCGTAGATCGACGCCCCCTTCGCGGCGTAGAACTCGCCGTCGAAGTCGACCCGCTCCCCCGTCCACAACGCCCGCATCAGCCGCACCGATTCGCGCAACCGCGCGAAGCGTTCCTTGAACTCCGGCCACTGGCCTTCGTAGCCGGTGGCGATCTCGTTGAGCGCCTCCCCCGTCCCCACCCCGAGCATGACCCGCCCCGGATACAGGCACCCCATCGTCGCGAACGCCTGCGCGATCACCGCCGGGTTGTACCTAAACGTCGGGGTCAGCACCGAGGTGCCCAGCTGCAACCGCGAGGTGCGCTCCCCGACCGCGGTCATCCACGCCAACGAGAACGGCGCATGCCCCCCGTTGTGCCGCCACGGCTGGAAATGATCCGACACCGTCGCCGAATCCATCCCCCGCTCCTCCGCGAGCACCGCCAGCTCCACCAGCTCCCGCGGCCCGAACTGCTCCGCCGACGCCTTGTACCCCAACTTCAGACCCTGCGACACCACGAACTCCTACCCGTCTACGTTTCTCAGCCGGGTTCGAGTATGCCCAGCCGACTGTGACGGGCGCGACGTCACGTCTCGAATTCGGCCGGATGCAGATGCGGTTGCCAGTCGTAGACGACGCTGGTGCGCAGGAGGATGTCCTGCAGAGACCGCCGGCGCCGGTCCACCGCCACCCACAGCAACCCGAAGCCGAACATCACGCACAGCCAGGCCCGCGCCGCGGAACGAATCCACCCGACGAGGTCACCGTTGCGGCTGACCACCCGTAGCCCCATCACCACCGCGCCGAGTGTTCGTCCCGTCGTCGCCCAGCACGCCGTCAGGTACACCACCGCGACAACGACGAACACGGCGACGGACAGCAGGATCTGTGCGTCCGGGAGGGTGAACTCCTGCGGCGAGAACAGCAGTCGCGCGAACAGCACGGCCAGGTAGATCCCGCCCATCACCGTGAGCACCACGCCGAGGTCGACGGCAGCCGCGATACCCCGCGTGACGATCCCCGCCGGCCCGTGCGGCTGCCCGCCGCCGGTCACGCGGGTGCTTCCGGGGTTTCCGGCACGCGTCCGAAGAACCGCCCGACGAACCCGGACACCGCGTCGTCGGCGTGCATCCCTTGGCTGCGGACGCCGCGGACCGCCTCGGTGGACATGGACCCCGTCGACTCGCGGATGATGCTCGGCAGGTCGACCCCTTCGATCACCGCGTTCGCGAGGCCGACGAGGTCGACCCGCCCGATGATCGCGTCCACGTCGATCTTCGCCGCGAGCGCGTCCAGGTCGACGCGGTCGATGATCGCCTCGACGTCGATCTTCGCCGCGAGCGCGTCGAGGTCCACGCGGTCGACGATCGCCGCCACGTCCACTCGCGCGGCGACCGCGTCGATGTCGACGCGGGCCAGGATCGGTGCGATCGCGATGCGTGCCGCGACGGCGTCGATGTCCACCCGGTCGAGGATCCGCTCGATGTCGATCCCCTCCGCGAGGACGTCGAGGTCCACGTGGTCCCGCACGACGGCGGTGATGTCCACGACGTCCAGGGCCGCGTCCACCACCCTGCGCACCACGGTGTGCAGCACCCGGTCCGCGATCTCGTCCCCGGCGCGCAGGGTCTCGGCGCCGCGCGACTCGAGGGCGACGAGCGCCGGGTCCACACCCGGTAGCCGGCGCGCTGCGTCGACGCCGAACAGAAGCATGCGACGAATCCCGTCGCCCACGGTGGCCGCGGCCCCCACCGCCACGCGCACCGGGTCCGGGGCGGTCCTGCCGTTCATACCGATATCAAAGCCCTCCGGCGCCCGAAATGCACGTAGTTCCCGATCGGCGGGGGATCTCCGACCGGAACGTTCACGCGGATCGGTTCAGGACCCGAGCGGCCGGACGCGACGCCGGGGCGAATTCGACGGTGACGGACCGGGCTCCGGAGTACGCGAGGAGTGCCTGCACCGCCTCGGTGTACGGGCCCCGAGGGTCCGGGATCCGCCGGACATCCGGTACGGGAACGACGGGTGCCTCCGAAACGGGCAACAGGATCTCCGCGTCGAGCCGGCTGCGGCTCCCCTCGATCAGTAACCCTTCGGTGACCACCCGGCGCACCGGCACATCGTGCCGCCCCCGGACGTCGCCCACCACCAGTGCCACGTACTCGTCGTCGTCGACGACGACGGTGATCAGACGCCCTCGCCGGGTTCCGACCGTCAGCGGGACGTCCGAGACGAGCTCGGCGCCGGCCGGCGACCCGGACGATTCGGGGACCGGACATCTGTTGGTGTGCAGGATCATTCGTCGCCGGTTCCAGCTGAAGAACGGCTCGTCCATGACGTCCACGACTCTCGTTCCTCCTTCGCGCTGACGAGATGTGCTGTCTCCATCTTCGGCAGGAGGGGCGGTCGTGAACTGTCCCACATCCGGACACGGGTTCGCACCGTGCGAGCACCGGCGGCAGATTCGACGACCGGCGGGGGCCTACTCGCCGGTGAAACCGAACAGGGTCAGTTTCCGGTACAGCGACGACCGGGAGATTCCCAGGGCGCGCGCGGCGTGCACCCGGTTGCCACCGGTTTCCCGCAGGACCTTGGCGATGAGGTCCCGTTCGGCGGACTCGACCGCGTTGAGCTGCCGGCGCGGACCGTGCCGGCACCACTCGGGTAGGTCCTCGACCGTGATGGCACCGGCAGGCCGGTGCGCGACGGCGCAGCGCAGCGCCGCCTCGACCTCGTGGATGTTGCGCGGCCACGGATAGCGTGCCAGCACCCGCATGGCGTCGGGAGCGACGGTGCGGCTCTGCGATCCGGTGATCTTGCGGAGGACCTGGGCCACGACTCCTGCGATGTCGTCCGTGCGGTGTCGCAGGGCGGGAACGTGCACCGTCCGGTCGAGCGCCGCGAGCAGCGGGGCGAGGGTCTCGGAGGGCGGCTCCTCGGACTCCTCCATGGTGGCCACGACGAAGACGTGCTCGGCGACGGGTTCCGCCAGGGTCTCGGCCAGGGTGGTCGTGAGCGGGCCGGGCATCGCCTGGATGTTGCGCAGCACGTACAGGGTGGGGTTGGCGGAGGGCACCGTGAGCCCGGACAGATCGGTCTCGCTGCCGTCCACGAGGATGCTCCGCCCCCCGGCGTACAGGGAGTGGAAGATCTCGGACGCGAGAGAGGCCTTCCCCGTGCCCGGCTCGCCGGTGAGGAGCAGCTTCGCCCCGGCGGACAGGGCCTCCTCGATCTCGTCGCAGGCGCGCATCCACAGCGCGGAGGAACCGCTCGAGCGGAGACGATCCGTGCCGGCCGCGGCCAGACCGACCCGTCCGGAGTGCATGCGGTGCTCGCGAACGCGGTTCGGCACGGACGGCAGCGGTGCCGCGGACGCGGCCGCTTCGGAGACCTCCACGAGGTATCCGGCGGTGTCCTCGCCCGCCAGGATCCGGGTCGCCCGGACCCGGACGGACAGGCCGGTGCTCAGTTCGAGCAGTTCGTCGATTCGCGCGCGGTGCCCGATGACGTAGTCGACGTGTTCACCGACCCGGCGTTGGTCCTCCGGCGCGAGGAGGGTGTGGGCGAGCGGATTCGCGAGCGACATCGCGCTCCCGATCGCCATGAGGGCCGCCCCGCCGCGGGCGTCGGCGCGCACGAACGCGTCGAACAGCGCGTGCTGACGGGCGCTGCGGTCGCGGAACAGATTCTGTTCGATCTCCGCTGCCGCGGTCCGCACCACGGTCGTGAGCAGCGGCGACGAATGCTCGGTGAGGCAGCTGATGTCGATGACGCCGGCGACGCGTCCGCTGAACGGGTCCCGGATCGGTGCCCCGGAGCAGGCGAACGGCTGGAACCGTTCGTGGAAGTGCTCGGCGCCCTCGATCTGCACGGCCCGCCCGGATTCGAGCACCGTGCCGACGCCGTTCGTGCCGATCTGACCCTCGTTGTAGTCGAAGCCCGGTGCGAGCGAGACGTGGTCGAGCAGCCGTCCGATGGCCCGGGCACCGTCGAGGCGCATCAGCACCTGCGCCTTGGCGTCGGTCAGGGCGATGCTCACCGGGACGTCGACGGTCTCCTCCGCGAGCCGGTCCAGGACCGGCAGCGAGCACTGGACCAGGCGGGAGGCCCGGTCGACCTCACCCGCGAACCGGACCTCCCCACCGGACGGGCGGACGCCCGCCGCGGCGGAGCGTCGCCACGACGCGGACACGACGGACGAGACCAGCGAATCGTCCGGTTCGCCGGAGTCGAGGAATCCGGCCCGGGCCACCGCCACCCGCAGCCGTCGGTCCGCGCTCTTCACCGGCCGCCCCGCCCCGGTGTGGTCGTGATGCATGTCACGTCTCCAGGGTAGCGCCCGTCCTCCGGCCGGTGCCGCTCCCCGCGGCACCGGCGTGCAGGTCGTCCACGATCAGGCACCGGGGCCGTCGAGTGCGGCCAGCCGGGCGAGCACCGTCTCCGGGACCGCGTCCGCCGGCAGGTGCGCGAGCCGGAACACGCCGTGCGTGTCCGGGACGGCAGCCTCGTCGGCGAGCCAGTACTCGGAGCCGAGGACGTCACCCTCGTGCTCGCCGATCGAGACGGTGTCCTCGCCGCGCAGTCCGATCTCCCACCGGTAGTGCGCGGCCACGTTGGTCACGGGCACGTACGACTGCGGATCGGCCGGCGGCAACGCGGCGGCAGCGCCCGGCGCGATCCGCTCGTCGAGCAGGACCGCCGCGACCGGCACCTCGGCGAAGCCGCGCAGCCAGTCCGCGACGTACATGGCCGCGGCCTCGACACGGTCCGCGTCCAGGTCCGCGACGTCTCCGGGATGGGTCGCCGCCAGCCAGGCCCGCGGTGAGGGGATCTGCAGCAGCAGCGGCAACCGGGTGGTGCCGGCCACCGTGGCGGCGAGCGTCGTCACGGCGCGGGTGGTCGCGGCGTCCGCGAGCAGCGCCCGCAACGCGTACCCGGTCCGGGACCGGGCGGCCATCGCCTCGCCCAGCCGCGGGTCGTCCGCCGCGAGGCGGTAGAACTCGCCGAGATCGAGCAGTGTGACGTCCGGCCGCAGCAGCCCGTGCGCCTGGTTGAGGAAGTTCGACAGCGCGGTGGGATCGGTCCACGGCACGGGGTTGCCGCGGAGCAGGACCCGGCGGCTGTAGTCGAGATGGTCGACGACGAGGGGGACCCGGCGCCCGGAGACCGGCGCGTCGAGAATGGCGGGAAACGAGATGGTCATGATCGTGACTCCAGGGAATGGGTGCCCGCACGGTGAGGGGAGCACACGTGCGGGCACCCGGTTCGGGGTGGATCCGGTGGCCGGAGCGGGCCGGACCGGCTTCAGGACTTGCGGTGGACGATCTCGCCGTGCTTCGACTCGAGTTCCTTCACCCGGGCCGCGAGTTCGGCGATCTTCAGCTCCCGGCGGTCGGGCATCATGATGATCGGCATCCGGTCGATCGTCGTGGTGACCCGCTCGGCCCCGTGGACGGTGAAGTGCGTGGCCGTCAGTTCCTCGGTGTCGCCCCAGGACCCGTAGTACAGCAGGTCCTGCGGCGGCTCCGGCGTCACGAACTTCTCGACGAACTCCCCGTAGGGCACACCGCGCGAGAGCCGGTCGCGCCGCATCGAGGCACGCAGCGCCTCCGTGGCGTCGACGTCCACGACGAAGGTGTCCGGCGCGTACACGACGCCGTAGATGTCGTGCGCCACCTTCGCGGAGATCCGGTCGATCTCGAGATCGGCAACCACGTCCTCCGGGGCGCGTTCGAGCGGATCTCCGTAGCCTCCGCCCGTGCCCTGCGAAATCATGTACAGCTCACCGTCCTTGGCGACGTCGAACTGCAGACCCATGTGGCTGGTGCTGTACTCGGCGCCCTCGAAGGGCTGTTCGTTCATCACCTTCTCGATGGACAGGTCGAACCGTTCCGGGTTGCGGCGCAGTTCGTCGTAGACGTTGACGCCCTTGACCGTCGCGAGGGGGTAGGTGTTGCAGCCGTACCCGCCGAACTGCCCGCTGACGGAGGAGAACTTCGCGCCGGAGGTCACCGTCATGAAGCCCCACAGCGGGGTGCCCTCGGCCGCGACGATCATCTCGTAGCGCATGCCGCCGCGGTACTTGCCGAATCCCTGGTTGTCGCGGACGATCCGCTTGCTCACCAGCTGCATGAAGGGCACCTCCTCCTCCATGACCTCCTGCTCGGCCGTGTCGGCCATCGCGCAGAAGAGCGGGGAGACCGCGTCCTCGCCGTCGCGGAAGGCCTTGGCGCCGCCGCCCATTCCGTTCAGGTCGGCGCACAGGTTGCCGACCTGGTCGCCGTGCTGGGTGACCCCGCCCCACAGGAAGGTGTTGATCTGGTTGAACCAGGGCGCGATGACGTTGGAGAACTTCTCCGGGTTGGAGAACTGCAACTTGGCCCAGGGGTTCTGGAGCGCCGAGAAGCCGCGGAAGGAGGCCTGCAGCGACTGGCCCATGGGGGCGTCGTAGCCGGCGTCGGACCACGTGTGCTCGTCGGAGATGATCTCGATGGGGCTCATCGCGGAGGTGCAGCGCGGCAGGTCCGGCCACCAGAACGCGAGGATGGCCTGCATCATCATCGACTTGACCGAGCACAGCGGCGAGTTGATGGCCCGGTTCAGGATCTCCGGTCCGCTGCCGCGCAGGTCGATGGTCATCTTGTCGCCCTTCACCGTGATGGAGCAGGCGAGCTTGATGAGGATGTTCTCCTTGAGGGTGGAGTCCATGAACTGGTTGAACCGGACCGTGCCGTCGGGCAGTTCCCGGATGCGCCGGCGCACCTCGGCTTCGACGTCCTCGACGGTGATCCGCAGCGCCGCGACGAACGTCTCCACGCCGACCTCGTCGATGATCTTGTCGACGCGTTCCTGGATGCGCTGGACCGCACCGATCTTCACCTTCAGGTCCGCGAGCTGGAGCTTCGGGTCGCGGACCGAGTGCTGCAGGAAGGTGAGCAGGTCGCGGCGCAACTCGCCGCGCTCGACGATCTTGAACGGGCTCATCCGCAGCCCGTCGTCGAACGGGGTCTCCGAACCGGAGGGCATGCCGCCCGGTTCGCAGGCGCCGTTCTCGCCCTCGTGGATCGTGGCGGCCACCCAGGCGATGATGCGGTCGTCCCGGATGATCGGCATGATCATCGACTGGTCGGTGTTGTGGACGTTGCCGAAGCGGGCGTCGTTGTGGATGAACCCGTCGCCGGGGTGGATTCCGACGGTCGGCTCGTCCTTCCAGTACTTCATGATGTACCGGATCGGGTGGTGCAGGATCGCGGAGAACGCGATCACGCCGTGGCAGGACAGGTAGGTGACGTCCCCGGCCGCGGTGTAGATGGCCGTGGTGAGGTCGCCCCACTTGGCGCCCGGTGCCGCGCCCATCGCCTCGCACATCTCGAAGCCCTCGTCGAGGGCGCCGGCGAGGCGCTTGCGGATGCGGTCCACCTGCAGGGGGTCGACACCGTCGGCGAGGCATTGCTGTTCGAACTCGCTGCGGGAGGTGATGTGGTGCGAACGCATGATGTCGCGATCCGGGCCGAGGAACAGCGTCGTCTCGTCCATGAAGTCGTCGACCCACTGCTGTTCCTGCTCGTTCAGCGATGCCGTCAGGCGCTGCTCCGCAGCGGTTGCGAGGTCGTCGTGAAGTGCGGTCATGGCTGTGTCTCCTGTGCTTTCTGCGCTAGTCCTTGAGGAACCAGACGGCGCCCTGCGGTGAGGGTTCGAGGCGCCAGCCCGGCTCGACGAGGTAGGTCGTGTTCTCGGTGGTGACGATCGCCGGACCGGGAATCACGTGGTGGTGACTCAGCGCGTCGGCGTCGTAGATCGCGGTGGTGATCGCCCGGGGATGCGCGACGAAGTGGACGTCGCGGTGCCCGACCGGGGCCGGCAGCGTCCGTTCCCCGTCGTGGTGCAGGGAATCGAACTCGACGGTCTCACCGTTGACGTAGGACGCGACGCGAATGGTCTGGACGCGGATGCCGGCCTCGGGTGCGGCCGACCCCTCGCCGTAGCGCTTGGAGTAGATGTCGGAGAACGTGCGGATCAGGTGGAGCACGTCGCCGACCCCGTGGATCCGGTTGATGTCGAACGCCACCGCGGTCGTCACGAGCTGGTTGCCGTAGCGCAGGTCCATCTCGAGGCGGTGCTCGATCGCGCCGTCGCCGACGCCCTGACGGCGCAGGTCCTCCGCGCCCCGGGCCTCGAGCGCGGCGACGATCTCGTTGAACTCGTCGTAGCTGTCGTAGAGCCCGCGGGTGGTGGCGTTGTAGAGCACCACGTGGACGCCGCGTTCGTGGATGTGCAGTTGCTTCATGTTGCCGGCACCGCACGCGGAGAACACGGAGGAGAACGGCGGGGCGAGGATCTTGCGGATGCCGGCCTGGTCGGCGATCCCGCACGCGTGCAGCGGGCCGTTGCCGCCGTAGGCGAGCATCGTGAAGTCCTCCGGCAGGTAGCCGCGCACCCGCAGCTCCTTGGCGATGCCGATCGCCATCTGCTCGTCGACCGATCGCTTGATGACCTTGGCGACGTCGATGACGTCGAGGTCGAGCTCGTCGCACAGCTGTTCCTCGACGGCGAACACCGCGCGCTTGCGGTTGAGCTTGATGAAACCGTTGGCGTAGTTGTCCGGGTCCAGGTAGCCGAGCAGCAGGTCGGCGTCGGTCACCGTGGGGCGCAGCCCGCCGCGGTCGTAGCAGGCCGGACCGGGGTCCGAGCCGGCGGACTCGGGCCCGAGCCGGACCGAGTGGTGGATCCGGTCGTAGCTCGCGATGGATCCGCCTCCGGCACCGAGGGTTTCGAGGTGGATCATCGGGACCGAGACCAGCCAGCGGTCGATCGTGGGCTGGAAGTCGTAGTGCTTGACGCCGCCCGCCGGCACCAGGCCGATGTCGAAGGACGTGCCACCCATGTCGGTGGTGATGATGTTGCCGATCCCCGAGGACTCCGACAGATGCTCGGCGGCGCTGACACCCGCGACGGGTCCCGAGTGGATGGTCTGCAGGGCATCGGTCGAGTTCATCTGGGCCATGCCACCGGAGTTGTGGATGATGAGCATCGGCTTGTCGTAGCCCGAGTCCCGCAGGTTGTTCGCGAGCTGGCTCATGGCGTGGAACATGATGCCGTGCAGGAAGCCGTCGACGATGGTGGACGTCGCGCGGACGTACTCGCCCTTGCGTCCGGAAACCTGGTGGCCGAGCAGGACCGGGATCGCGCCGAGCTGATGCTCCGGGTACTCCTCCTGGATGATCTCCATGATCCGCAGCTCGTGGGTGGGATTCTCGGTGGCATTCACCAGCGACACCACGAGCGCCTGCGCGCCGGCGTCGACGAGCTCGCGCACCATCTCGCGCACGTTCCGCTCGACGAGCGGGACGACGATCTCGCCGGCCGAGTTGACCCGCTCCTGGACCGACCGGATCAGGCTGCGGTGGACCAGCGGGTCGGGGCGCTCCGCGGCCGGCAGGTTCTGCTGCATCGACGGATCGAGGCCCTCACCGTAGCCCCGTCCGCGGGAGAGCGGGATGGTGTCCTCGAAGCCGTGGGTGACGATGGCACCGACGCGCGGACCCTTGCGTTCGATGAGGGCGTTGGTGCCGAGTGTGGTGGCGTAGCGGACCGAATCCACCTGGGACAGCACGTCGTCCCGGTCCAGCTCGGCGCGACGGCAGGCGAGGTCGAGGGCCTCGTTGAAACCCTGGGCCAGGTTGTGGTGAGTGGTGAGGGCCTTGGCCTCGACGTACTTGTCGTCCCAGGCGAAGAAGCAGTCGGTGAAGGTGCCGCCGATGTCGACGGAGATTCGTTTCATGGTGACGGGGTTCCTTGCGGGTCGCGGTGACTAGTGGTGGTTGTGGCGCCGGCCTTCGAACTCGCCCTCGGCGTCCTGGCCGGGACCGTACGTGACGACCTGTCCGGGATCGGTGCCGCGTTCGAGCCACTGGGCGCGCAAGGCGTCGACGTCCCATTCCATGTCGACGGTCGGGGGGTGTCCGGGCGGGATGTACTCGGTCTCGATCTGGGTGCCGCAGCCGGGGCAGTAGTACTCGAGGATGCGGCAGTAGTTCGGATCCGGCGAGAACGTGAACTCGTAGCGGTCGGGATCGATGATGGGCTGGTGGATCTCGCGCGGGTCGCGGTCGTAGACCAGGGTGCCTTCCTTGTAGTTCCCGCGGGCGCTGCCGAGTTCGTGCCGGCACACCCGGCACACCCACAGTTCGCTGTCGAGGTCGATGACCAGGTATTCGGTCATGGGGATCTGCATGTCGTGCGTCCTTCGAACGAGCCTGCGGTCGAACAGGCTTCGGGATCTGTCGGTCAGTGGGTGTCGGTGAGCAGCAGGTCGCCGCCGGCGGTGACCTCGAACTTCCAGCCCTCCTGCACCCGGGCGGTGAAGAAGGGGCCTTCGACGATGGCCGGGCCCTCGGCGGTGGCGCCGGGCTCCTGGTCGGCCAGCGTGAACACCGGCACCGGCTGCCGGCCGGCGGCTCCGAGCACGGTGCGCTCGCCGGCCGCGCGGGGGGCGCGGGCCTCGGCGAAGGAGCCGTGCGGGAGCTCGATCCGGTTCATCCGACGGGTGGCGACCAGGGTCAGTGCGGTGGACGCGCCGGGCAGCAGCTCGACGCACTCCCCGGGCTCGTACGGCGTCTCGTCGACCGTGGCGCCGTGCGCATCCTCGGTGGTCAGCGTCCAGGACAGCTCGCAGTCGGTGAGGGCGTGCCCTTCCTGGAACATGTCCCGCTCGGCCTTGGCCAGGAGGTCGGTCACGGCCGCGGCGAGGGTCGTCTCGGTCGTGTCCGCGACGTCGGCCTCGTAGCTCTGCCCGATGTCGGAGAACCCGATGCCGAAGGCGGAGAACACCGCGGCGAGCTTGGGGACGAGCACGCTGCGCACGCCCGCGACCCGTGCCGCGCCGCAGGCACTCATCGGGCCGGCGCCGCCGAACGCGGCGATGGTGGTCTCGTCGGCGTCGGACACCGCGGGGGCGACGGCGTTGCCCATCGCGGTGAAGTACGCCTGTTCCATCGCCAGCAGGGCCTCGTCGAGGGTGAGTCCGAGCGGTTCGGCGACGGTGGCGGTGACGACGGCGCGGGCCCGGTCCGCGTCGAGCGTGAAGTCGCCGTCGAGGTAGGTGGCCGGATCGAGCACGCCGAGGAGGAGATTGACGTCGGTGATGGTCGCGGACGTGCCGCCGAAGCCGAAGCAGGCCGGTCCGGGTGCCGCACCGACGCTTTCCGGTCCGACGGTGATCGCCCCGTCGGTGACGGTGATGACGGAGCTGCCGCCGATGCCGGCCGACTCGACGTTCGACATCGGGAAGGAGGTCGGGATGCCGGCGATGGTGCCGCGGCGGTCGGTGAGGATCTCGCGTCCGGCGACCGTGCCGATGTCGGTCGTGGTGCCGCCGACGTCGATCATGAGAACGTGCTTGAGCCCGTAGATCTCGGCGAGCGCCCGGGTGCCCTCGAGTCCGCCGCGCGGGCCGGACGAGTACGTCTTGAGGGCCACGGACTTCGCGACGCGCGAGGAGGCGCCGTCGTTGCGGTAGATCAGCAGCGGGTTCTTCACGCGGTGGTCGCGCAGCCGGTGCTCGGCGTTGTAGAGGAACCGTTCCATGGTCGGGTGCAGGAACGTGTTGATCACGGCCGACCAGACCCGCCGGGCCGGCGTGCGGTCGGTGGTGAAGTCCCACGAGTACAGGAACGGAACCGACCCGAGCAGGTGGCGCGGGAACTTGCGGAGCAGGATGCCGCGCAGCGTCCGTTCACGTCCGTCGTCGGTGTTCCCGACGGCGACGACGATGCGGGCGGCGCCGTCGGTGGTCAGACGGTTGACCCGGGCGACCAGTTCGCCTTCGAGGTCCGCGGCGTCGGTGTCGACGACGGCGACGCGGGTGCCGACGAGGTCGTCGAACAGCGCCCGCTGCTCGGGGGTGCGGCGCAGCTCGTCGACGAGGGTGGCCGAGTCCGTGACGATGCCGATGCGAGGACCTTTGCGCTCGACGAGCGCGTTCGTCCCCTGCGTGGTCGAGTAGCGGATGTGCGCCGTGGAGTGCAGCAGGGTGGGCAGGTCCTCGGCGCCGTAGATCTCCTTCGACACCTTCGTCAGTCCGTCGAACAGGCACTGCGACAGATCGAACGGTGTGGTGAGGGTCTTGGTGAAGCTGAATTCGTGGCCGTCCCAGGCGCAGATGTCGGTGAGCGTGCCACCGTTGTCGATGTTGATGAGTCTGTCCATCGGGTGTCCCCCGTTCGGGTTGCGTGTTGCGGTTCGAATGGGGAAAGCCTGGGCCTGGCCGGCGGATGTGAAGTGTGCCACTTCCGGACACCGGCTATGACGTGGCTCATCTTCCGGCTCGAGGCGGCCTCTACCTGCGGGTTCGGCGCGGCACGGCACCGGGACGTCCGGCCGCCCGGTTGCGGGACGGCTCCCGCCGACGAGCGGTGTCCCGAAATGGGACGGTGCGCAGCCGGGTAGAGGTTTCCGGCGCGGCGGTCGGCCGCTCCGCGTCGGCGGCTACGAAAGCTCCCTCCGGACACCGGATTCGGACAGGCGTGCCGAGCAGGGGTGGCGGCGACCGTTCACCTCGGCGGCTGACGTAAGGTCGGCTCGGTGACACCGCTGGAACTGTTCGTCGTCGCCCTGGCCGGGTTGGGCGCCGGCGCGATCAACGCGCTGGTCGGCTCCGGGACCCTCATCACCTTCCCGACCCTCGTCGCCTTCGGGCTGCCGCCGGTGACCGCCACGATGTCCAACGCCGTCGGGCTCGTCGCGGGTGGGGTGTCGGGCACGTGGGGGTACCGGCGCGAGCTGCGCGGGCAGTGGCCGCGGCTGCGATGGCAGATCCCCGCCTCCGTCTCCGGCGCGGTCCTCGGGTCGTGGCTGCTGCTGAACCTGCCCGAAACGGCCTTCGAGACGATCGTGCCCGTTCTGCTCGTGCTGGCGCTGCTCCTGGTCGTGTTCCAGCCGAAGCTGCAGCAGTGGGTGCTGCGACGCTCCAGCGGCCCGGCCGAGCAGATCGGGCCGGCGCGCATGACGGCGCTGGTCGTCGGCACCTTCGCCGTGGGCGTGTACGGCGGCTACTTCACGGCCGCGCAGGGCATCCTGCTGATGGGTCTGTTCGGGGCGCTGCTGCACGACCACATCCAGCGGCAGAACGCCGCGAAGAACCTGCTCTCGCTGTTGGTCAACGTGGTGGCTGCCGTCGCCTACACACTCGTTGCGTTCGACCGGATCGACTGGACGGCGGCGGCGCTGATCGCCGTGGGCTCGCTGATCGGCGGCGCCCTCGGCTCCCGGTACGGCCGCCGGCTCTCGCCCACGGCACTGCGGGCCGTCATCGTCGTGGTCGGCTCGATCGGGTTGTACCGGCTGCTGGCGTGAGCGGTCGGTGACACACTCGAACGGTGAACGACGAACCCGTACCCGCGCCGGTCTGGAACTACCTCATGGACATGGACGGCGTCCTGGTGCACGAGGAACACCTGATACCCGGCGCCGACGCGTTCCTGACCGAACTGCGGGAGAACGGCACACCGTTCATGGTGCTCACCAACAACTCGATCCGCACTCCGCGGGATCTGCGCGCCCGGCTGCTACGCACCGGCCTCGACATCCCGGAGAAGGCGATCTGGACGTCGGCGCTGGCGACCGCGACGTTCCTGGCGAATCAGCGACCCGGCGGCAGCGCGTACGTGGTGGGCGAATCGGGACTGACCACGGCTCTGCACGACATCGGCTACGTCCTGACCGACAACGACCCGGACTACGTCGTCCTCGGGGAGACCCGCACCTACTCGTTCGAGGCGATCACCACCGCGATCCGGCTCGTCGAGCGCGGCGCCCGGTTCATCGCCACCAATCCGGATCCGACCGGACCGTCGCGTGAGGGTTCGCTCCCCGCCACCGGGGCCGTCGCGGCGCTGATCACCCGCGCGACGGGCCGCGAACCGTACTTCGTCGGCAAACCGAATGCCCTGATGATGCGGTCCGCGCTGCGCGCGATCGGTGCGCACTCGGAGCACACGCTCATGATCGGCGACCGGATGGACACCGACATCGTCTGCGGCCTCGAGGCGGGTCTGCAGACGCTGCTGGTGCTGACCGGCATCTCGACCCGCGAGTCCGTGGAGATGTTCCCCTACCGGCCCACCCGCGTCATCGAATCCGTCGCGGAACTGGTGGGGCGCACGACGAATCCGTTCTGACCGGAGCGGGCGGTTCCGGCGCCGAGAGGGAGGTTCCCGCGCATGCCACTCGGGCGATGCCGCGACAACCTCCCTCTCGCTGTTCACCCCACAGCGCCACTGCCCGGCCCCCACCGGACCGGGCAGCGACAACGCCCCGCCGACGAGAGGATGAGGTTCTCGTCGGCGGGGCTGCTCACCTCCGGAAGGCGCCTCGATCAGCCGATGCTGAAGGGCTGCCCCCAGAGGGTGACCTGGTGGGTCGTGGTCGCGGTGTCGACCGTGACCTTGACGTAGCTGCGGGCCTGGGCGTAGCCGGCGCAACCGGTGACGCCGAGAGTCGAGTCGCCCCAGGTGACGCTGCCGCTCGCGCCCTTGAACACATTGAAGTTGCGGTGGACCTCGGCGCCCCAGGGGTCCGTCTGCGTCAGGTCGAGGACCTTGTAGTCGTAGGCCTGGTTCGGCGTCAGGGTGATGCCGGCGTTGCCCGTCACCGAGGCGCCCGCGGTCGGCGTCGAGCTGGTCGAGCTGGCACCACCGGTCAGGCCGGCCCCTGCACCGAGGTTGGCCGTCATACCGAGCTGGCAGCCGACGATGTAGCCGGGCTGGATCCGGCCACCGAGCTTGTCGACGCCCGGGCCGCTCAGTTCGACGTCGGCCTTGCCCGAAACCCACACGTTGCGGTGCAGCGGGGTCGCACCCATCGACGGCGAGATGTTGGCGGTCTCACCGCTCCGGGTGACGGTGACGGTGATGCCGTCGGGCAGCGTCTGGCTGATCGAGCCGTCCTCCAGCGGAACGAAGGTGTCGGCGTTGGCCGCACCGACGGAGGCGAATCCGATCGCGACGGCGACGGTTGCACCGACACCGGCGGTCTTGAGCGCGCGGCGCAGGCCGGTCTTGAAGCTGGTCTTCATGGTCTCTCTCTCGAGGTTCTACGCTCGTGCGAGCGAGGGTAAGGAGGGGTGGCCTGGAGGTGCTCAGCCGATGCTGAACGGCTGGCCGTACAGGGTGGTCTTTTCGTAGTCGTTACCCGGGACCTCGAGGACCGTGTACGAACGAGCCTGCGCGTAGCCGCCGCAGCCCTGAGCGTCGATCTGCGCGTCCTGGTACTGGATGGTGTACGTGCCGTCCTTCTTGATGGCCTTGCTCTCGACACGGGCGAACTTGACCTGGCCGGCGCTCATCGGCACCGAGATGTTGGCGGAACCGCCGGCGGTACCGCTGGCGCTCTCGGAGACCAGGTTCGCGGACAGACCCGCGTTGAGCCCCAGGGTGCCCGAGAGCTTGCTGATGTCCACCTGGCAGCCGACGATGTAGCCGGTGGTCAGGCGCGGGACACCGTCGGTGGAGGTGCCCTGGGTGCCGTTCGTGTTGATCGAACCGTCGGGGTTCTCGGCGATGCCGCCGTTGGACGGACCGGCCTCCGCATTGGCCGGAACACCCTTGACATCGGCGGTGACCGTACCGGACACCCAGGCCACGCGACCTGCGCCGTTGGCCGCGAGCGACGGTGAGATCAGGGCGCTCTCGGCGAACCGCTTGATGACGTTCCCGCTGGGAGCGGCGATCTCGCCGTCGGGCAGCGGCACGAAGGTGTCGGCGTTCGCCGCACCTGCGGACAGGAAGCCCAGGGCGACGGCGGCCGCTGCTGCGACACCACCGATGCGTGCGCCGCGGCGGAGGCCGGACGTGTGCTTGTTGCTCAATTCATTCCCCTACTCAGGTGTGCGGTTACCCGGGCGCCCCCGGGCACGGCTGATCACGGCCGCGGGCAGCCGCCGCGGTCGATTCGGATGTGCATTCTGGTCAGGTCGGGGCGAGATACCGGTCGGTTTCTCGCACAAGCGGATTCAGGTGTCGTTGGTGTGCCTGCCCCGAGGGGCACTGTGGACCGACACCCCCGCTCGGACCCCAGTTCGTTTCGGAACGATAACACGCCCGGTGCAAAGGGTCACTAAACAGTTACGCCTGTGTTCCAGATCACATCCGAGCACAGCCGTGTGCGGCAGAGGGGTTATCTGTGACTGGGAATCCTACTTGCGCAGAACGCAGTTCGATGATCTAGCGCAACCGCGTCGGGATGCCCGCGACGACCAACGTCACCGCCTGCGACTCGGCCGCGACCCGCGCGTTGAGCCGACCGAGCAGGTCCCGGAACAGCCGGCCGGACGCCGTCGGCGGGACCACGCCGCTGCCGACCTCGTTGCTGACCGCCACCGCCGGCACGGCACACGAACGCCACGCATCGAGCAGTTCCTCGACATCCGTCTCGACCGCGGCGAGGTCCCCACCCGACCACACGTCGTGACGGTCCAGGCGCGCGGTGAGCCAGGTCCCCAGGCAGTCGATCAGCAACGGCTCGTCCGCCTCGCGGAGCACGGCCGCCACGTCGTCGGTCTCGACCGTCGTCCACGACCGCGGCCGGCGGGCACGGTGCAGCGCGACGCGCTCGGCCCACTCCGCGTCGCCGTCGCGCGTGCCGCCCGTCGCCACGTACGTCACCGCCGGGAACGATTCGAGCAACTCCTCGGCGTGCCGCGACTTGCCGGAACGCACACCGCCGAGTACCAGAGTGCGCTGCGTCGCAGCGGCTTTGCCGGTCGTGCGTCCCACCGTCGTCACCTCACCGTCGTCGCCCGGTCGCGCCCCGCTGGCCGCCAGCCGGATCCGCAACTGCCCGACGGGCGGGTTGTGGTGGCCGAGATGCACGGCCACCACCTCCGTCCGCTCGGTCACCGCCCCGCACGCGCGCAGGGTGCGCACCGTCTCGCCGAACGCCGGCAGCGTGTGGTGCGCGGAGCCCAGATCCAGTCGGTCCCCGAACGTCTCCTCCAGGAACACCGCGTCGTAGTCCGCACCGGCGACCCGGTCGAACCACTCCATCGGCAGCGGCCCGGTGTCGCACGCCCACAACAACCGGTCACCGCCGGGGCCCTGCACGTCGTAGAGCACGGAGTCTCCCTCGCTCAGGACGCGGTGCGCGGCGGGCAGCACCCGCACCCGGTACTCCCCGACTGTCAGCACGTCCCCGGCCGCGACCGGCACGAACCGCACGGGGTCGGTGGGAGCGATCCAGTCCCGGCACTGGTCCAGCGCGTCGACTGGGCCGATCATCTCGATCTCGGAATCCGTTGCCGCCCAGGATCGGAACAGCAGCGCCTGCGGACCGAGGTGGTCGGGGTGGGAGTGGGTGAGCAGGACGTGCCGCACCCCGGCGAGCGTGCGGCCGTGGCGCAGGGCCGCGCGCGGCGCCTCGGGACCGCAGTCGAGCATGAGCACGTCGTCCACGAGTGCGGCCGTCTGCCCGCGTATCTCGCCGCGGGCGGCGGCGTCCGAGCAGGACCGGCACAGGCAGAACGGATTCGGCCAGCCGTCGGCCGCACCCGTGCCCAGCAGCAGTACCTCCATCACGGATCCTCCGATTCGACTCGGCCCGAAGAACTTCCGCGCACCGGCACGACGGCCGGACCGGAACCGGGACGGTCCAGCACCTCGACGCGCGCGCCGTACACCTCGGCGATGCGCCGGGCCGTGAGCACCTGCCGGGGCGCACCGTCGGCGACCACGCGACCGTCGGTGAGCAGTACCAGCCGTCCGCCGTACAGCGCCGCCGAGGTCAGGTCGTGCATCGCCGCGAGGACCGTGATCCCGTTCTCCGCGCGCATCGACTCCACCAGGTCCAGCACGTGCTGCTGGTGGCCGATGTCGAGGGCGCTGGTGGGTTCGTCCAGCAGCAGCACCTGCGGCTCCTGCGCGAGTGCGCGCCCGAGGACCACCCGTTGCAGCTCGCCGCCGGACAGTTCCGTCGCCGGACGGGCCGCCAGCCCGCGCAGGTCGAGCCGGTCGAGGACCGACTCGACCACGTCACGGTCGTGCGCCGACTCGGTCGCGAACCGCGGCAGGTGCGGGGTGCGGCCGAGCCGGATCAGGTCGGTGACCGTCATGCCCTCGGGCACGACGGGCCGCTGCGGCATGAGCGCCACCGTCCGGGCCATCGCCCGGCGCCCGGCGTGAGCGGGGTCCAGTCCGCCGACGCGGACCCGGCCGGTTGCGGGTACCAGTCCCGCCAGCGCGTGCAGGAGCGTGGTCTTCCCCCCACCGTTGGGCCCGACGAGGGCGATCCACTCCCCCTGCCCGACGGTCAGGTCCACCCCGTGCAGGACGGTCTTGCCGCCGCGGTCGACGCGCAGGCCCCGGCAGTCGACGGCGTTCACGACACCCCCCGATGCCGGCGCAGCACCACCAGGAAGAAGGGCGCGCCGACGGCCGCGGTCACCACGCCGATGGGCAGTTCGGCCGGGGACATCACGGTCCGGGCCAGCACGTCCGCGAGGACGAGGAAGGCGGCTCCCATCATCAGCGACAGCGGCAGCAGTAGCCGGTGCCCCGGTCCGACGATCAGCCGGATGGCGTGCGGCACCACGATTCCGACGAAACCGATGAGGCCGCTGGCGCCGACCACGGCGGCGGTGCCGAGGGTCGCCACGCACACCAGGATCAGCCGGACCCGCGCCGGGTTCACCCCGAGGCTCGCGGCCTCGACGTCGCCCACCGCCATCACGTCGAGCATCCGGCGGTGCAGCAGGATGACCGCCGCGGACACCACGACGTACGGCAGGACCACGACCACGTCGGACCAGCCGTCGGTGCTGAGGCGGCCGAGGAGCCACGTGTACACCTGCCGCAGGGTGTCGTCGTAGAGCTGCTGGACGAACGTCTGCGCCGCGTTGGCGAAGGCCGCCACCGCGACGCCGGCCAGGATGATCACCACCTCCGAGCGCATCCCGCCGACACTGCGCCCGAGCGCGTACGTGGCGGCGACGGCGACGAGGCCGCCGGCGAACGCGGCGACCGGCACCCCGACGGACGCGAGCACTCCGCCGAGGGCGATCGCGAGCGTCGCGCCCAGGCCGGCGCCGCTCGACACCCCGAGCAGGTAGGGGTCGGCCAGCGGGTTGCGGAACACCCCCTGGTAGGTGGCGCCGGCGATGGCGAGCATCGCGCCGACCAGCGCACCGAGCGCCACCCGCGGCATGCGGATGTTCCACAGGATGGCCTGCTGCCGGGTCGTCAGCCCGGAGTCGACGTCGACGAAGGGCAGGGCGTCGATCAGTTCCAGGAACACGCCGCGCACGGTCAGTCCGGCGGGGCCGACGAGCACCCCGACGTGCAGCACGATCACCAGGACGAGGGCTGCCGCGCCGAGCACCAGGGCCGGATGGCGCGCGGCGCGGGTCACCGGGTGGGCTGGGCGGCGGGTTCGGCGGCAGCCACGATCGCCCCGAGGTTCCGCACGAGGTCCACGACCCGCGGTCCCCAGCGGCTGGCGACGTCCTCGTCGAGCACGTGGATCTGTCCGGACCGGACGGCCGTCAGCTCACCCCAGCCGGCGCGGGCGGCCACGGTTTCCGGGGTGACGCCGCAGCACTGCCCGTCGGCGAGGAAGATCAGGTCGGGGTCGGCGTCGAGGACGTACTCGGCGGACAGCTGCGGGTAGGCGTCGGCACCGGCGGCGTCGCCGATGGAACGCAGGCCGAGCATTTCGTAGATGCCCCCGACGAAGGTGTCGCCGGTGACGCTGTAGTAGGTGTCGTCGAGCTCGTGGTAGTAGGTCAGCGGAGCCGGGCGCGGGGGCAACCCGGCGACGACCTCGTCGATGTCGCTGCGCATCGAGGCGACGAGTTCGCCCGCGTCACCGACGTGCCCGGTGGCGGCGCCGAGCTGCTCGATCTGCGTGTACGCCTCGTCGAGAGTGGTGGCGGCCGGCAACAGGAGCGTGGGGACGCCGGCGGCCTCGAGGCCGGAGACGAGGTCGCCCACGTCGTCCATGGCCACCACGAGATCCGGTTCGTAGCCGAGCACGGCCTCGACGTTCGGTGAGTATCCGGACAGGGCGGTGACGGGCACCCCGGCGGGAAAGTCGGACTGGTCGTCGACCGCGACGACCTGGTCGCCGGCGCCGACGGCGTAGAGCATCTCGGTGGCGGTGGGACTGAGGGAGACGATCGAATCCGGGGCCGCATCGAGGGTGATCGCTCCGTCGCCGGAGCTCACGGTGACGGGGAAGCTCCCGTCCCCGGAGGGCGCGGAGGCCGGTTCGGAGCCGCCGCTCGAGGCGCACGATGCGACGAACAGGGCGAACGCGGCGAGTCCGGCGGCGAACAGCCGGCGGGCCGGCACAGTGGGGGCAGGCACAACCATCCTCCGTGAGGCGGAGGACGAAAACAGCACGGCTGCAACGATCACCGTTGCGGCACGACACCGTCCTTCGTCCGAGGACCAGTACGTGGCCGCCGCGCCGGCCGACCTGACTCGTCCGGCAGCGCGCTGCCGGCCTCACAGTTGCGGGACAGTGCCGGATTACACCGGACTTCACCGATACGCTGCGGCACCCCACCCGGAAGCGGGGTCACCGCAGCGTATCGCAGGGCTCCGGGCCCGCGGACCGCGGCCCGGAGCCCTGCG
>SWCF01004289.1_pt1 | contig 28272 bp, 23 predicted proteins | sample 4690081 | NCBI WGS metagenome assembly SWCF01 (sample SAMN10267280, study PRJNA491770) | bioreactor metagenome | isolation source: DHS bioreactor inoculated with | place: Japan: off Shimokita Peninsula
CAGATCCACCAGGCGGTGCGGCATCTGGTGCGAGATCGACACCACCGTGCGCGAAAGCACGCCGCGCCCGTAGGTGCCGATGAGCCATTCGAGACCGTCGCGCATCCGGGCCAGCGGTTCGGCGCGGGGCGGGGCGACGATCACGATCGCGGCCCCGGCCTCGAGCAACGGGGCCAGACGCCGTGAGCGCAACGCTGTTCCGACGTCGTGGATGCGGGCGAGATGCCGGTCGGCGAGCAGGCTGTCCACCAGCGCCGTGTCCGTGGCGTCGCCGTGGCCGACGACGACGGCCCCGGCGCTGCTGAGAGCCATGCGCGAGCCGAGCTGGCGGATAGCTCGGGCCGGGTCGATCGGTTCGACGCCGACCCGGTCGAGCAGGTTCCCGCCGCCGCAGGTGCCGTCGATCGCGGCGACGTTGGCGCCCAGGCCCAGGCCCAGGCGCAGGGCGGTGGCCAGGCCGAAGCAGGTGGTGGTCGCGCCCGCTGCGCCGGCGCCCGCCACCACGATGGTCGAGAGGTCTTCGGGCTGCTCGAGTTTCGGGCTACGACGCAGTGCGACAACGTTGTTCATCGATTCTCCACGTTCGCGATCGTCAACCCGCCGTCGGCGGGCAGGGTGGTGATCCACTGCTTGTGGATGCCTTCGTCTCCCACGGGCGGGAACTTCAGCAGCACATCGACCGACCAGCGGTGCGGGTCCTCGGTCGGCAGCACGCTCACGCAGTGCTCGGTCCCGACCGGAACGGCGTCGATGAAGGTCTGAATATCGGTGCCGGGCAGGACCATCAGCTCCGCGACGGCCTTGCCGTCCCGCTCGACGTAGTAGGCGTACTCGAACGCCTGGATCACCGCGGGGCCGGAATCGCGGCCACCGGGACCGTTGCCGACCACCCGGCCGGGTTCGGTGACCGGGGCGCACCACGCCGGAGCCGCGACCGTCGACGTCGAGGTGGTGGACGAGGACACCGCCGTCGGCGAGGGCAGCGGCGGCACCTGCGGTTCGTCGGTGGTGCCGACCGTCGCGGTGACCACCGCCGCGGAGACCACCGCCAGCACCGCGACACCGCCGCCGACGAGCATCCAGGTGCGGGATCGATCGGGGCGGGCCGTCGCGGCCGCAGAGGCGCTGTCGGTGACTGGCTGGGCGGTCCTCTCCTCGACGACCTCGACCGGAGCCGCAGCCGGAGCTGCGGCAGGGGTCGGGCGAGCAGGTCGGGCACGGCCGATCGCGGACTTCAATCCCCCACGGGTGCGTTCGGGGATCATCAGCGGGCCACGGGGAAGGTGGGCGCGGACCCACTCCGGGGCGCCTGCATAGGGGGCGACCTCGGTCGCCGTATCGCCGTATCCGGCCCCGCCGTGCTCGTCGTCGGCCGGGTTCTGATCGTCGTATCCGGCAGGGCCGTGGGCTGAGTGATCGGCAGGATGGACCGGGGCCGGGTAGATCTCGGCTGCGGGTTCGGCAGCGACGATCGGTTCGAGGTCGGTCTGGATGACCGACTCGTCGTCGGTAGCAGGCTGTTCGGGGACGCAGGCCGCATCGACCGGGTGGAGGTCCGATGCCGGCACCCCCGCGGCGTCGAGGGTTTCGTCCGGGATCGGGAAGTGCACCGATCCGGTCTCTCGTTCGTCGCTCGCAGTCGGCTCCGGCCCGTACCGCTCGGTCACGTCCGGGAAGAGTTGTCCTCGATTGCCGGTCGACAATGTGTCCTCCGTCGTCGGGTGGTGGGGGCGGGGCTACCCGCCCCCACCGGCGAGATGTTCGGGCAGGTCAGGCCGGGTTGATGCCGTCCGCGGCCGCGGTCGAGATCATCTCGGCGGCAGTGCCGGCCGAACCGTCGAAGAACGTGGTCAGCACGGTGTCCGCTCCCGCGACGACACCTTCGCCACCGGGCTGGACCTTCACCCACTCGCGGACCTGCGAATCGACCTGCGGAGCGGTGGTCACGACGCTGCGCACGGCGTCGGCCGCGGCCTGCCCAACCGGACCGGAGGAGCGCCACTGCTCGACCGTGGCATCGGCCTGCTCGGTGAGCGCCTCCTGGTGCACATCCGGCAGCTGCACCTCGATGGGCTGGCCCTCGTCGTCCCCGGCACCGAACGCGGTTCCGGCAGCCAGACCGGCCGCCCCACCGACCACCGCACCGGGAACCGCGCCGACCGCCGCGCCGATCGCTGCGCCTGCCGCGGTCCCGGCCACACCGGTGGTCACCGCGGGCAGCCCCGGCGACGGCAGCGGCACCACACCCCCGGCCGCAGCCCCGGCGATACCGCCGATGGTGCCGCCGATCAGCGCGCCGGGCACCGCCCCGGCCGCAGCGCCGGCCGCGGCACCGGCCACCGTGCCGCCGATCTGCGCAGCAGCGACCCGATCGGCACGGCTGGCATCGACACCGACCGACTTGTAGAACGTGGCGACCTCGGAGCGGATCAGACCGGCGGTGTTGTTGGTGCGCTCCCGGTCGTCGTCGGTGACCCAGTTCGGCTGGTTGAAGTGGACATCGCCGACCATGATCTTCTCGGGCGGAGCGAGGTAGATCGGCTCCGGGGCGACCGGCTGCGGCGCCCGCAGCGCCAGCGGGTCGATCGGCGGCGGGGCGCTTTGCCGCTCATAACGGTTCGTGTCGTAGTTGTAGTCCGGCAACGGCGCGTACTGACGCTGCTGCGCCGGCGGCGGGGTCCAGTAGATCTGCTTGGCCGGAGGAGCCGGGGCCGGCTTCGGGGCGCTGGTGGTGCCGCCCTGCGTGGACGGGGCCGGGGTGGTCACCCCGCCCTGCGAGGGCAGCTCGACCGGCGCGGCCCAGGCCACCCCGCTGCCCGCTGCCACGATCGCTGCGGCCGTGGCAGGCACGACGCTCGCCTTGGCGAGCCGCGAAGCCCTGCGATGTGTGCTCATACTCGCTTCTCTCTCTTCTGTGTGTCGGGGCGTGGAATCAGTTGAGTGCGGCGGCCGAGACGCCGCCCTGATCGAGCACCGCCGGTCCCGCCTCGACCACATGCGTCGTGGTCACAGCCGGTGCCGCGGTGGTGGAGGCGACCGTCTGCGACGGCGTCGTCGAGACGGTCTCGGAGGTGGTCGTCGGCCGCGCCGTGGTGGTGGCCGAGGTGGTGGGCGCCGTCGACGTGGTGGCCGGGGAGGTGGGCGCCGTCGACGTGGAGGCCGAGGAGGTGGCGGCGTCGAGGTCGGCTGCCGCCGCAGCGAGCCAGGACGCAACGAACCGGGTCGGGGCCTGCCCACCGGCGGTGGCCGGAACCGACCCGTAGGAGCCGTGCTCGGCGGCGACGTTGCGCACCGTCGTCATCGCCACCAGATCGAACGCATCCCGATTGGCCTCGACCTCGTTCTGCACGACCTGGAACGCCTGGCGCACGAGCCGCTGCGAGGTCGCCGGCGGAACCAGCTCGGGCAGCACACCGACCGTCTTGGCCGCGAGCACACCGAAGGCCGCAGCCGGATTGGCCAGCCCGACCGCCGCGACCGCCGCGATCGTCTCCGGGGTCAGCACCCTCTTGGCGACAGTGACTGCGGCGTTGAGGCCGATCAGACCGACCTTCATCAACGCCGCGGTCACGTCCTGCCCGATCGGGGGTGTGGCCCGCGGATCGGAGGCTTCGGCCAACCGCTGCGAGATGGTCTTCTTCGGCTGGATCGACACCGCCTCGAGGGCGTTCTTCGGAGCCGCAATGTCCTCGTTGACCACGTCGACGGCGGTAGTGAACGCCGTCGAGGCCAGTGCCCGGCCGACCGTGGCGACGGCGACGAACGGATCACCGCCGACCTCGACCTGCCCGGCAACGTTGACCACCGCCCGCACGATCGGCGCGTTCGCCGGGGCGTCGCACGCCAAATCACTGGTCTGGCACCAGGACGACACCCGACCCGACAGGCTGCCGTAACTACTGGTCAGATCGGCGACCGGCCCGATGCCACCGCCTTCCGGGGCGGTGAACGACACCGACGACAGCGCCTTGACCGCCTCTCCCCTGGTACCGGGAACCGGCGACGGGGCCGTCTGCGAGGTGCCGGGGAACAGCCCCGAGCCGGCGCTGCGGGTCGGCGCGCCGAACAGCGCACCGGCCGCGATCGAGCCGGCCGGAACGACCCCGGTGCCCTTGCCGACCGACCGCAGGAAGTTCGAAGCGGCATGGGCGCCCTGGGAGAAGCCGACGACGGCGAGCTTGGTCGAGGGGCACTGCGAGAGCACCTTCTGCGCCGCCAGGGACAGGTTCTCCTCCCCTGCCGTCACCGACTCGACATACGACTCGGTGCCGCCGGGCGTCAGGCCGCCGAACGAACCGGGATACGGCACATACGCCCGGTCCACGCTCGCGCCCAGCTCACGGGCCTGATCGAGCAGCGGACCCATGATGTTCGAGAGCATTCCGGTATCTACCTTCACCGGCGCGTCCGGCGACGTCTCGGTGGTGCCCTGCATCCCGAGCACGTACAGATCCGGGCAGTCCGAGACCAGCTCACCGAGCCAGTGCGGTTCATCGCCCGTGCTCGACTGGGCATAGGCCGGGGCGGTACCCAGGCCGGCAGTAGCCAGCACAGCCGCCGAAAATGATACGACTGCAAAGCATTTGGGCCACGCGCTCATATTCCCCTCCTTCACGGCTACGACCTTACTCCATATCGAAGTTATTTCCCACAGTTATTTCCTACAAAATGTCGGCGGCGATTTCCACCTGGCTGCGCATATGCGGCAAAGTTGGTGCGAGAGTTACCGGAGTGGACCCGAGACGGAGGTGAGCGTGCCGCGCCGCGCCCTGTACGGGTTCGATCCCACCCGGCTCACCGAGGTGCGCCGCGAACGTGGCCTCTCCCGCTCCGATCTGGGACGCCTGTCCTCGGTTACCTACAACACCGTTCGCAACTGGGAAACCGGTGAGAGTGCACCGAGCCCGAGCACACTGGAGCGAGTGGCCGAAGTCCTCGGAGTCACAGTGCACGAACTCGCCGTCGTGCCGGAGCAAGCGCAGACCCTCGCCACCTGGCGGACTCGCAGAGGTCTGGCACAGTCCGACATCGCCCAGGAGCTGGGTATATCGAAGTCCACCTACTCCCGGCTCGAACGAGGCGAACGCTCCCCGACGAGTGACGAGAGGCGGAAGTTGGCGACCATTTTCGACACGAGCGAGGAGCAGGTGACGTCGCTGTGGATGCGCGCTCACCGTAGACCGGGCGGATCACGCTGACACCACCGGCACCCGTACCTGCGTTCATACGTTTGACCGACCAGCCAAACGGAAACCCCCCATACGTCTCTATCACAATAGTAATATTACCGTGGTGATAGGCGATAGGCGCGGCGGAGGCCCCTCAGCGGCGATTCTGCTCGCCGCCGGGGGTGGTTGTAGATTTGACGAGCCCGGTTCACCTGGGCCGTTGTTGATTCTCGGGGAGGAGGTGGGCGTGGCGACATTCGCCGAAAAGCTCCGCTATCTGATCGACAATGTGCACCCCAAAGACCGAGGCCCGTTCACCATGAACGAGATCGTGGATGGCATCCGGCGCAACGGTGGCTCGATCACCCAGGGCTACATCTCCATGCTGCTCAACGGCCAGCGTCCCAACCCCGGACTCAAGGTCGCCCAGGACCTCGCCGACTTCTTCCACGTCCCGCTCCAGTACTTCGCCGACGACGACTCGTTCGAGCAGGCCGTGCGCTACATCTCCTGGGTGCAGTCGCTACGAACGAACGACGTGGCATCCGCCGCCCGCGCGTACAACCCCTATGACACCGGCGACGGCGGCACCGACGAACCGAAGCGCCCCTAGGAGACGAGGTTCGCGACCGCAAGGTAGGTCAACGGGGCGATAGCCAGTCCGGTGGCCGCACCGACCGCTATCTCCCTGCTCGTGTGATGCCCCAGTTGCATCCGGGACCAGGCGATGGCCGGCGCGAGAGCAAGCCCTGTCCACCACCAGGGGCTGAGCCCGACTGCGAAAATCGCTACGACGCCGCACCACACGCCCATGTGCACCGACGCCTTGATGCCGACCATGCTCGTCCAGACAGCGACACCGACCAGAGTCGCTATGGCCGCACACGTCAACGCGATCATCTCGACCGGGCCCTGCGCGACGAGCTGCACCACGAGAGCTGTGACGACCAGGGCAAGTATCGCGAGGATCAGACCATGCCGTTCCGAATGCTCCGTTACGTGATGGTTCCCGATGCGCTCGCGCACCATCCCCCACACGATCAGCATCATCGGCAGCACCCCGGCGAACAGCGCGACGAAAGCCCCCCACCCGGGGTGTCCGATCACGATGCCGAGCGTCAGGCACGATGCGACATTGACCGTCCAGGGCGCAGCGATCTCGGTCAAGCCTCTGGCTACCACATCCTTCAACGCTGCAACTCCACCTCACCGGAAGCGCGAAGCGCCTCGAACGCCTTACCGACTGCCCGCACCCACTTCACCGTGTCGGTCCCGCTCGGAGGTCGCAGCCCGTCGACCCCGACGCCCCCGGATTCACCGGTGCACACCCATCGCGCGATCGACTCCGGTGTCGCCGGCCTGCCCCGTTCCGGAAGCCCGTCCTCGTCGGCCTGCATCGACAGCGCGTCGAGCACTTCACTCGCCCGATCCGATACCTGCCGAGCCGGAACGAGCGCAGACCACGATTCCCGCATGACTCCGGGCCAGCGCTGCTTCACCAACACCTGGTACAGCTCCGCGAAGTCCCTCCGCTGCGACCGGCCCATGAAGAACCTCTCGATGGACGCCCACGTAAAGCCCAGCATCGTCAGCACAGACCCCACCAGCGCCAGCTCGGTCGACACATCGAACACGTGGGTGGAGGGTTCAACCCACCCCGCACGGGCAGCAACGATGTACCCGGCGCGCATCCACGCATACATCGACAGAACCGCGACCCCCCCAGCCACGATCGCCAGACCACGTCCAGCGGGAGTGCCGAGATCCCAGCCGTGCACCACCACCACCGTGATGATCGTGCACAGCACAGCAGCTACGACCATCACGAAGGCCGCGGACTCCGCATAGCCCGGCAGATGACCGTAGAGCTGATCGAACTGGTAGCCATCCCTCGCCTGCGGAGCATCAGCTGCGCCGAGAAACAGGACCACAGCCACAACAATCGCACCGACTGTACCCAGCGATAAGGGTCCTACCCAACGGCGTTGAGCACCCGCGTCATGGACGCACAGCGCCACCAGGAGCAACGCCGCCCCCAGACACATCCCCAGGAAGAGGCCGTGCTTCACCGCCGATGCGGCATTGGCAACGCCTATCGCGCTGCTGACGAACCGATCGACCGGCCTCACGTTGACGGTCGTGTGCGCTGCCATGCAGACGAAGACCACCGCGATCCCGAGCGCCAGAACCGAGTGCGATTGACGCCATCGGCGCGCCTTGGTGAAGGCGACCCACCACAGCAACACCGACAGAACAATCGTCGAGTACACCGCTACAGCGCCTCATTGAGCAACGACCGAATACGGGCCGACCTGGCGGTGCCGGCCCCCCAGATCCGTCGGCACAACTCCGAACCGAATGCCTCCGCCTCCATCTCCAGTCGGCGCACACGCTCATCGGAGCAACTCCCCTGTCCGCACTCGCGAAGCATCATCCGAGCCATACCGTGCCATTCGGGTGGAAGAGTCCGACGCGCCGTGTCGTGGACAGAGCGTCCCTCATGCCCCATGAGAATGTGGCCGAACTCGTGCCCGATCGCGCGGTCCAAGTCCGCAACCCACGGAGCGTAGTGAATCTCGTCCCGGTCGGGATATTTACGCCAGAGCGCGAAGACGCCAGGGGCGAGGTCCACGTCCCTGGTCACCACGAGTGGACGACGGCGCATCCGCTCGATCGTCGGCACCAAACCGAGAACCGAAGCCGCTTCATCACCCCGCGCATGTGCAAGCAGCTCGCTCACTGCCCCCGCCACCGGGTCCATAGACGCCCTCCTCCACCTCGGCACCTCGATTCGCTCAACAGAGAACTCGGCACACCCATCAAATCGAGCGGTCACAGCAATCACTTCGACTGCCGATGCCCCGACCGAACATCGATGGATCCCGAGATCCCGACCGGCCGGTATCGTACCGACTGACACCACCCCGTACCCGTGATGCACGACACCGCATACGCCAGGTTCCCCCCGCATCCACCTTCGCCCCCCACCGCGAGGCCGGCCGGCCCAGCAATACTGGCATTGATGCCGAGGGCCCATCGAAATGGCATCACAGGCAATTACGCTGTAGCCGGCCCGCACGCGGAAGGCGCCAATGCCGACAGTGACATCATCGCCATCAATGCTTGCAATTGCTCGACTACGCAGGACCCTCCGAGTCGGGGCGATCACCCCGACCCACCTTTCTGCCCCCGAACAGGGAATATGCATTACCAGCATTACCCGGGGAGACTGCCCGATGCAAGTAATGCTTGCATTACGGCGATACCTGGTAATGTCCTCAATGCCAGCATTGATGAGACGCCTGCGACCCCTGGGTGGCACCGACCTTCGCCAGGAATGCCAGTTTTGCTGGCAAACGAAGCAAAGCCTGCATTGATTACTACGACAGGAAGGGAAGTGCAGTGGTCACACGCGAGAAGGTGTCCCCCAAGCGCGAAGCCGCGGCGCTACGACGAGTCGTCGCGCTCATCAACAGCAAAGGGGGAGTGTTCAAAACAACACTGGCATCCAATATCGGTGGCCTACTCGCCGCTTCCGACTACAAGGTTCTACTCGTCGATCTCGACCCCCAGGGCAACGTCGCCGAGGATCTCGGATACACCAACACCGAGCTCGACGACGAGGGACGCAACCTTGCGCAAGCACTCGCATTCGGCGGCCCACTCGAGCCAGTTCGCGATGTCCGGCCAAATCTCGACGTCGCTCCCGGCGGACACCACCTCGAAGCAGCAACAGCAGCACTCACCTCGAGAGCATCCAAAGACCCAGCAGGAGCGAAACTCGCCCTTGCAATGGCCTTGGCACCGATCGCGCACCAGTACGACATGATCCTGCTGGACTGCCCACCCGGCGACGAAGCGTTGCAGACGGCAGCTGCGGCCGCAGCACGATGGCTTCTGATCCCGGTCAAAAGCGATGCATCCAGCCGCAAGGGCATGGCCGGCGTGATGAACCGCCTCAATGCGGTCCTCGCTGACAATCCCGACCTCGACCTTCTCGGCGTTGTGCTCACAGGTGTCGGCACGTCCGCAACCAAAGTTCAACAGAACGCTCGCGACGCAATCGCTGAGGCATTCGGTGGCAGCACCGACGCCATCTTCGACAAGACGGTGCGGCACTCCGAAGCCACCGCGGCAGCAACACGAGAACGGGGACTGCTCGTCCACGAACTCGACGACGTGGTTCGCAACGGACCCAAGTGGTACGAGGTCCTGCGCGGGGAGGCCCAAGCTCAAGCCCTCGCACCCCAGTCCTCCACGTCCGTTGCGGACGACTTGGTGGGCATCACCGAAGAGGTCGTGCGCCGCATGACCGCAGCAGAAGCCGAGGAGGCAGCATCGTGACCGAGCCGCGCCGGAAGCTCTCAGGTCTGCCTCGCGTCTCGTCCGGCGCACGCCAGGTCACGGGCGATCTGTCCGCGTTGCAGGCAAAGCACCGCAACGTTGCACCACCCGCGCAACCAGTCGAGCAACCCGCTGAGCAACCCGAGAAGAAGCAGAGCAACAAGGCGGTGACGGTGTACATCGCCCCAAAGGTGTACACCCAGGCCCGCCTCGCCTTCAACGCCACACGCACAGCCGAAGCCGACCGCAACTGGTCACAGTTCGTCGAGAAGGCCATTGCGGAAGAGGTCCGGCGACGGTCCGAGCTGCACAACGGCGGGAAACCGTTCGAGGGAGTCGATGCGCCCCTTTCTCCCGGTCGACCGCTCGCTGACACCTGAAGTCAACCAACGCTTTCAATGCCTGTTTTGCTTGCATTCACAGGAATGACGGGCGTCCTGCAAGGAATTGCCGCTCCGCAGGACGCCCTGACCAGGAAAACCACCAGATAGGAGATCCCCGGGTCATGTCCGACGATACAACCCAGTCCCAGGCCCCGTTGCGCAGGAAGCTGCCGATGAGCCACTCGAAGATGCTGGCCATCGCAGCAGTTGCAGCGATGGCGTTGTTTCTCGCCGCGCTGGCGTTCACCCTCTCGTTCGATGCGTTGCGCGCTCTGGCGATCGAGACCAACGTGCAACCGGGGCGGGCGTGGATGGCACCGGTTGCCATCGATGTTGCACAGGCAGCTGCAACGGCCGGCTATGTCATCTTCCGGGTGTCCGGCAAATACAACTACGCCCGCCTGTACTGCATGGCACTGGCGATCGTCACCGTCGCACTGAGCGTGATCGGCAACGCCTACCACTCGTGGCAGATGGCTGATCGCAACCTCGCCCGCGTGGCAGCGGGGGAGGATCTCGGTTTCATCCCGCAAACCCCGTGGATCGCGGCAATCATCGCAGCGATCTTCCCGCTGTTGTGGCTGGCGTTGTTCCACCTGTTCACGATGCTGTTGCAGGTTGTCCTCGACGAACGCGCCCAGCACCGGGCCGTCGCAACGGACGAAGATCCGGTGCAACACCGTGTCAACGTCGAGGATGAAGCATCCGCCCTCGGTACCCCTTGGGACCACGAGACCGGCACTACCGCGAGTGTGCGCCGTCCGGAGTTGCATCCCGCTGAGGAAGCGGTTGCGCCCCTGCCGGTTACGAAGGCGTCCGAACGCAACGATGCAGACGGGGAAGGAACCGCCGTTGCCGTTGCCGAGGACACCCTGCCTCGCTCCGATGGGGCGACCTGCAACGGCTATCCGCAGACCCGGGACGGGTTGCTGCGATTCCTCGAAGATTCGGACTTCCACGAAACCGTCAAGATCGTGGCGTCGATGCTGGTGAGCGAGCCGCAACTGAAGCAGATCGACGTTGCGCAACGGTTGAAGATCGACAAGTCCACCGTCAGTCGCCGTTGGCGGCAGTTCCGGGACGCCGCCGAAGCCGAGGGATTTTCGGTGCCGCCGTTGCCCACAGCCGAAGCAGGCGAGCGCAACCGGGAAAGCGAGCGAGTCTGATCCACTGGGCCGGTCTCGGTGCGCACCGAGGCCGGCCCAGTGCAGCCCTCTCGGACCTCAAGGACTGGTCAGCTGGGAGCTCGCGCACGACGCGACACGCCGAGCCCGAATAGTGTCCGACGCACTGTGGCCCAGCGGTGTAGGGTCATGCCCGCACACAGCGAGTCGGGGGAGGACGGGGAGAGGTATGGCGACGGAGTCGAAGCCACGCAAGTACGCACCTCACACCAAGCGCAAGCTCCGACTGAACCCGAACAGTGACACGCCCGAATCACCACGTCGTTCGGTGCGATTCCCCGATGTTGTAGACGAAGAGCTCGAAGCGCTCTCCCGCCAGACAGGACTCACGGTGTCGAAGTTGATCCGCCAGGCAGTGGACAACTACCTCGCCGAAACCCGTCAGAAAGCGAGCTAAGCCCCAGAAAAAGCCGAAACCCCCCGGTTGGCAGCCGAGGGGTTCAGCAAATTGAAGATCAGATACACACTCTCAAGGGAGAGGATCCCAAAGTAGAGAAGCGCGTACCTGGCCTAACACACCGGTAATGCTACAGGGTCTTTGAACACCTGACTACTTTGGGACCAATCCCAAGACGGGCGTGTCTCCGGTCTTCCTTCACGAGAGGACCCAACATGACCACCGCCCCGCCCGAAAGCAGCGGCAGCACCTTTCCCGATCGGTCGGACCAGACCAGCGACTCTCCTCCGGAGAACTCGCGGCGGTTCGTTCTGATCGACCTCACCGTCCTCGAGGATTACGACCTCAGTCCACAAGCCTTGGCTCTGTATGCGCACCTGAGGAAGTTCGCCGACTACGAGACGGGTCGGTGCTGGCCGAGGAAGGAAACCCTCGCCGCACGACTGAGGATGGCACAGGGCCGGTCCGCCGATCGGTACATCACGGAACTGTGCGAGTGCGGCCTCATCCAGGACGTCCGCCCGCGATTCCGCAACCCCGACGACAATCGGGACTGGGTTCTCGACGAACCCGACGAGGTGCACACGACGCAGACATCCAACCTCTACGTCGTGAACATGAATCCCGTATCTCCGCAGGTCAAACCGGGGTGCGCTCCGGCGCAGGGGGAGGGCGACGCACAGCGCACCGGGGGGGCGCGGCAGAACGCAGACGAACAAGAACCACCTACCAACAACCAACAACCAACAACCAACACAAAGACTTCGCTTGAACCGACCTCTGCGGAAATGACCTCGGTCGGTGCTGCCGCCCCGGCCGACGAATTCTCAGCGAGGTTGATCGAACGGAAGCGCCGCGCCGGCGAGAAGACCCCAAAGGCGATGCCGTTGCACGCGGAGTGGCAACCGAACAACGCCAACCGTGCCGCCGCCAAGAAGCTCGGGGTAGACCTCGACCTCGCGGTCGAGCAGTTCCGGAAGACCATGTCCTCAACTGGTCAGAACCGACGGTGCTGGGGAAGCGCGTTCACCAAGTTCCTCAAGGCAATGGCCGAACAGGAAACCGCACAGTTCGGGATCTCCACCGAGGAACTCATCGGCACGTCGATCAAACGAGCGCTGCAAGGCGCCCCGACTCCTGCGCAGCCCACCACCGAGACAGCACAGACCACCGGATCCTCCAGCAAGCCGGACACCCGGGACGATCGCGACGATACCGCCGCGGCTACCACGAACAAGCGCCGATCGTCCGATATCGACGGTCCCTTCACCTTCAAGTCCGCGATCTGGTCACTCGAGGAGGACGGATATTGCGGCGCAAGTGTTAGGGATCGGGTGCGCGAGCTGTTCAATGCCGGACAGGACGTGGCCACCATCATCCGCCTGGTGAAGCATGAGTTCATGCCCGAACCGGAGCCCCGCACGGCCTAACACCCGCAGTGACGCTGGCATAGGAGGATCTTCCGTGACGGATTCCGCACACGACGCAGCCCGCGAGTTGGTTGGTGAACAGGTGCGACATCCGCAACGCCTTCCCCGCACCGTGGTCGTGCTGGACTGGAATTCGGTGCCGCATTCGGTGCAACGCGGGCTCGAAGAGATCGCCCGCGTCAGCTGGTCTATCGACTACACCCAGCTCCCGCGAGGCCGTTGGTGGCGTGGGAACACTCCCGGTTCTCGCCGGTTACCGGTCGGTTGTTGCCCTACACATGTAGTTGCATGCTTTCGTAATCGCCGCTCATGAGTTGCTGCAACCTCGATGCTCGACACCGGAGGTACCGGCCGATGCCGCACTGGGGTCCTATGTGCGGCAGGAGTGGGATCGTCGGCAGGTTGCGTTCGCATACAGTCGAGTTGCGCTCATCGAGCGGGCCGTTGCTTCGCCTCATCGAGCTAGCCCTCGACCGTGTGCACCGGCTCGCCGACGATTTGCGCACCACCCAGCAGCTCGCAGCGCAATCGACCGCGGTCGACGACCTCTACCGCCGGTTGGCCGGCGCAGACGTTACTGTCTCGACCGCGCACACCACGGTGCACGAACTGGAGGCGACGGCCGAGAACCTGCGAGCGCAGCTCGCGTATCGGTCCATCGGTCAGGGGTGACGAGAAGCCCCGGCAAAGGTAACGGGCAGACCATCCTCTGGTCACGTCGGTAACATCGTCCAGCCGGTACCGCATCGCTGCTACACCACGACCGACCCGCACGGGGACGACGACTACGGTGCTCACACATCGCGCGGGACTACGAACGCAAGACGGCACATGCCGCGAGGCATGGTCCAGGTCGCGGTGATGAGGCTCATGGCGGCCCGCCTGGCCGGCGAGGACATCGAGCCGCACGGTCCGATCGAAGCCGAAGCGGCACGCCGGCGAGCAGAGGACCTCACCGACTGACAGCGCGGGTTCCACAACACTCTTCTGAGCGGTAGCCCGGCGGTCACTGCTGACGGGAGGTGGTCTTCGGGGGGTCTGTCCAGATAACGGTGTAACTGGTTGATTTCTAGCTACTTTCGTCCGGCGGACAGGCGTCCGTCGAAGGTGATCTCGAAGGCGTTCAGTGCTGCCTTCCAGCGGTTGGACCAGCGCTGGCGGGCGGTGCCTTTGGGGTCGAGGCTCATGATGGCCAGGAACACGCATTTCAAGGCCGCCGCTTCGGTCGGGAAGTGGCCGCGAGCCTTGACAGCCCTGCGGATTCGAGCATTGACGCTCTCGATGGCGTTGGTCGTGTAGATGACCTGCCTGATGGCGTTGTCGAACTGCAGGAACGGCACGAACTCGGCCCAGGCGTTGGTCCAGAGCCGGATGATCGCGGGATAGCGTTTCTCCCATTTGTCGCTGAACTCGGCGAACCGGTCCAGCGCGGCCTGCTCCGACGGCGCGGTGTAGACCGGTTTGAGGTCCTTGGCGATCTCGGCCCAGTCCTTGCGGGAGGCGTAGGCGTAGGTATTGCGGAGAAGGTGGACCACGCAGGTTTGCACGATGGTCTGCGGCCACACCTGCCCGATCGAGTCGGGCAGGTGCTTCAGACCGTCGCACACGACGATCAGCACATCCCGCACACCACGATTTTTCAGCTCGGACAACACCCGCAACCAGTACTTCGCCCCCTCCCCGTCGCCGTGCTCGCCGGCCCATAATCCGAGGATGTCGCGGGTACCGTCGACAGTCACTCCCATCACGACGTAGATCGGCCGGTTGGCTACGTTGCCGTCGCGGATCTTGACGTGGACGCAGTCGATGAACAACACCGGGTACACAGGATCCAGTGGCCGGTTCTGCCACTCGGCCATGCCGTCCATCACCCGTTCGGTGATCGTCGAGATCGTCTGCCTGGACACCTCGGCTCCGTACACCTCGGCCATGTGCGCAGAGATCTCACCGGTGGTCAACCCCTTGGCCGACAGCGAGATCACCATGTCCTCCACCCCGGACAGCCGCCGCTGCCGCTTGGCCACGATCTTCGGCTCGAACGAGGATTCCCGGTCCCGGGGCACCGCCAGCTCGACCGGACCGGCCTCGGTCAGCACGGTCTTGGAGCGTCGGCCGTTGCGGGAGTTGCCGCTGCCCCGCCCGGCCGAGTCGCTCTTGCTGTAGCCGAGGTGGTCGTCCATCTCGCCTTCGAGCGCGGACTCCACCACCAGCTTGGTCAACTTCGCCAGCAACCCGCCCTCGCCGGTGAGCTGCAAGCCGTCGGCCCGGGCCTGATCCACCAGCTCCTGCAGTCGCGCATCGCTGACACCCACAGGTGCCGAGTTCGATCCGGCCTCACGATCAATCACATCAGTCATGATGGTGCATCTCCTTTCAGAGTTACACCGTTGTTCTTACAGTCCCCCCTGTTAGGCCGAGCAACTCAGCTCATATCCTACAAATCCGGGCCGATATCATTGGTCCGATAGGTGCATGGAGGGCTCCTCGTCCAGCCAGTAGCCTTCGTCAACTCACCGTGCGCCACCTCATTGGATGGGGCACGTTATGGCCACTGTTCGTGCCCAAGTGGTGCCCCGTTGAGTTGGTCACGGCGTTGCCGCCAGTCGGGTAGGTGCTGGTTCATCAACGTGGTGAAGCGTTCACCATGATTGCGTTCGAAGTAGTGCATCATTTCGTGCACGACGATGTATTCGAGACAATCGGGGTGTTTTTTGGCGAGTTCGACGTTGAACCACAGGTGCCGGGTCTCGCGATTGCACGAGCCCCATTTCGTTTTCATCCGCCGAATCGTCCACTGCGGCACACTCACCCCCAGCAGATCCTCCCACTTGGTGATGAGCTCGGGAATCGCTTGCCGTAGCTGCGCCCGGTACCAGCGATCCAGATAGGCCCGGCGCTGGTCGGCCGAGGTGCCGCCGGGGGTGTAGAGCACGAGCCGGGTGCCATCGATCTCGAGATGTGCTCGTCCGGGGCGTTCGATGACGGTGAGCCGGCGCCGCACCCCCCAGATGTAGTGGGATTCGCCGGTGACCATCTCTCGTTCGGTTTGCCGCTGCGCGGAGCGGAGTTTGTCGCGTTGGCGTTTGATCCACGACAGGCGCTGGATCACGGCCAGGCGGACCTGGTCGTCGTCGAGGCGGGTGGGGGCTGCGACGCGCACCCGACCCATGGGCGGGTAGACCCCGATGTGCAGGTGTTTGATGTCCTTGTAGATCACGTCGATGTCGATGCCGCGCACGCTCAGGTAGGCGTTAGTGGTACTCATCGCGGGCCTTGATCAGGTCGAATAGCTCGTCCATCCGGTCGAAGTCCGGGGGCAGAACCTTATGGAGGGCGCGTTTGACGACTTTTTCTTTCATGGGGTGGCCGACCCAGTCGTGGGGTTTGCTGGTCAGGATCGCGGTGTCGATCTGGATCGGTGTGGCCGGATCGTCGAATCCGAAGTCGATCAGGGCGCGGCGGGCGCCGTTGTCGGCCCACTCGGGGTAGGTGGTGCCGGAGTCCTGGGTGCCGATCTTCTTGGCGGTGTCGATCAGCTGGGTCAGGTACTGCTGGTAGTCGAGGGCTTGGCGGCGGCGTTCGTCGAGGATCGCGTCGAGCAGGGTGCTCATGGAGTCGTAGTACTTCGGGTTCAGGGCGTGTTCGTCGACGATCACCTGCCGGATGTTGTTGACGATCGTCTCCGCCACCGCCTCGGGGTTCTTCTTGATCCCCGGTGGGAGGGTGTCGATGGCCCCGGCGCCGTGCTGGACGATGAGCTCGATCAGCCCGGTGTCGGCGAAGTTCGCCACGATCTGGGAGGCATCGGCTTGGATGTAGGTGTCGAGCAGGTACCGCATCCCGGCCTCGTACTGCTTGAAGTCGATGTTCTCGCCGGCGCCGAGTTTCACCTCGGCCCGCACATCGACGTAGTGGGCGACCTCTTGGCGGATCGTGTCGGCTTCGGCCGGGGTGTAGCCGGCGTCGGTCATCTCGTTGGCGAGGTTGCCGTAGGCCCGCACCGCGGCGGCGATCGACTTGTACAGCTCGACGCGTTTGGGTTCATTCGCCTTGAGCTGGTCGCTGTTTCCGGGTTCGAGCGCACAGAAGTACTGCTGGTACTGGAGTGTGCCCTTGGGCGGAGCGACGGGCTCGATGAGGGCCCGAACTCGCTCGAGCGCGTCATCCAGCTTCTCGCGGGCCTTGTCGATACGGTCCGACAGCAACCCATCGATGTCTTGTTTCTCGTAGCCGTCCAGGGCGCCGGAGGTGTAGTCGGTGATGGCGGATTCGAGGGAGTTGAATAGGTCCTGGTAGTCGACGATGTAGCCGTAGTCCTTGTCGTCCCCGTCGAGCCGGTTGACGCGGCAGATCGCTTGGAACAGGCCGTGATCGCGCATCTTCTTGTCGATGTACAGATATGTCGCGGACGGGGCATCGAAACCGGTCAAGAGTTTGTCGACGACGATCAGCAGCCGCATCTGCCCGGGATTTTCGCGGAACTGGCGCTTGACGGCCTGCTCGAACGCCTCGACCTTGGCTGGGGTGGCCACCGTGTCGACAGGTTCGCCGAAGAAGTCGGCGAGCATCCGCCGGTAGGTGTCGTACTGGAAGCGTTTTTCGGTATCCCCTACCCCGGCGTCTTCCTTCGCCACATCGCTTGCGTTGGGGGTGTAGCTGGTGACGATGGCACATTTGCCTTTGAAGCCCGCGGCGACGAACATGTCGTAGAACTTGCAGGCCTGGTAGATGCTTGAGCCCACCAGCATGGCGTTGCCGCGCCCGTCCATCAGGCGGGGTCTGGTTTCCATGTCGAGCAGGATGTCGGAGACGATCTTCTCGGCCCTCGACTTGCTGGTGAGGACCTTCTGCAGGGTGCCCCACCGTTTCTTCAGCTCCGCCTTCGACAGGTCGGTCATGCCCTTGGTTTTCGCGTCGAACCACGCATCGATCTGAGCGGGAGCGGTCAGCTGTTGGTCGATGTGGCGGGCCTCGTAGCGCAGATCGAGCACCACCCTGTCGGTGACGGCCTCGTCGAACTTGTAGGTGTGGATGAACGTACCGAACGTTTCGATGCTGGTGGCCTTGTCCGCCTTGAGCAGCGGGGTGCCGGTGAACCCGATGAACATCGCGCCCGGTAACAGCTGTTTCATCGCCTCGTGCATCGCCCCCGATTGGGTGCGGTGGGCCTCGTCGACGAACACGAAGATGTTGCCCTTGGCCTTGAAATCGTTCGGGACGGTGGCGCGCAGTTCTTGGATGAACTTCGCCGTGGACTCCTCGTCGGCGTCCTTGCCGGTGTCGGTGCCGCGGAACTTGTGGATCAGCGAACAGATCAGCCAGTGCTCGCTGGTGTTGAGGGTGCCGATCAGATCCGCGCCACTGGTGGTGCGGTAGACCTGCTCGTTGACGCCCTCGAAGACTCGTTCGATCTGTTCGTCGAGTTCGGTGCGGTCGGTGATCAGCAGCACCCGCGCATCGGGCTGGTTCTCCCGGATCCACTTCGCCAACCACACCATCGTCAAGGACTTGCCCGAGCCCTGGGTGTGCCAGATGATGCCGCCCTCACGCTGGGCGATCCGTTCCTGGGCGGCCTTGACCCCGAAGTACTGGTTGTGTCGGGGTGCCTTCTTCACGCCGGTGTCGAAGACGATGAAGTCGTGGATCAGCTCGAGCAGCCGCTCTCTGCGGCACAGCTGCACCAGTCCGCGGTCGAGGGGATCGGGGATCTCGGAGGGTTCTTTCCACTCCAGCCAGTATTTTTCCGGGGTGTCGAGCACCCCGTAGCGCAGGCCTTCGACGTCGTTGCCGGCGAACACGAACTGCACCGTGGAGAAGAACGAGCCGATGAACTCCGGGCGCTGATTGCCGATGGTCTGCCGGATTCCCTCCGACACCGCCACCTTCGAGCGTTTGAGCTCCAGGGTGGCCAGGGCCAGCCCGTTGACGTACAGCACGAGGTCGGGGCGTTTGGTGTGCTGCCCGGCGACGGTGACTTCCTCGGCGATCGCGAAATGGTTCGCGTGCGGGTTCTTCCAATCGATCAGCCACACCGTCTCGGTCTGCTCGCCGAACCCGGGGCGCACCTTCACCCCGTAGCGCAGCAGCCCGTACACCTCACGGTTCGCCTCGTACAGGCTGTGCCCGGCACCGACCGCTGCGGCCTTGCCGAGCTGATCGAGGGCCCGGTTGATGAGCGGGGCGTCGTACCCGCGGGCCTTCAAACTGGCGGTCAGCAACGCGGTCTCGATATTCGCGTTACCGGCACGCGTGGCCCAGTTCCCGAGATACTCGTAGTCGAGCTGATCACGGAACAGCGCCACCACCCGGTCCTGGGTCTTGCGCTCGATCTGCCCGACGTCACTCATCCCTATGCCCCTTGTGTCATGGCCGCATCGATACCTTCGGTTTCCCACTCACCGTAGGTGGTGGGCTGCCCCTCGATCACCCATTCCTTGCGGCCGTTGGCGCTGCGACCGGCGACGATCGCCGCGGCCGCGCTCGGACTGGCGAACACATGATTGCGGGCAAACCGCATCGACGACCCGTCCGGCGAAGACACTAGCGTGCCGTCCTGCTCCAACTTCGACCGCAAACTCGTGTAGCTGTGGCTCTCCGCCCCGGTCCACGTCAACCGCGCACCGGAGCCTTCCAGCACGGTGAACTCACCATCGACCTCCCGGGCCCGGGCGGTGATCCCGAACTTGCGCAGCGTCATCTCGAACACCGGCGACTCGCTCCGACGGGCCACGGTCTCCGGATTCGCAACGGCGGGAGCCATGGTCGGCGCTCGGAAGATATTCACCCCGAGCACCGGCAGCACGATCTTGGCCTGCTCGACGAAGTACTCCATGTCCGACACATCCGCCTCCGGCAACGCGATCGGCGGCGGATTCGTGCCATTGGTCAACCGAGCCCGGCCGGCCTGCACCGCGAGGGTGAGAAACCGGCTCTCCAGATACCGGGCGTGCGCCTTGGTCAGGTTCGTGTCCTTGCTGGTCAACACGATCGCCCGGTCCCAGAAATCCTTCCCTCGCTGATCCTCCGAGCGGGCGTGCTGATACAGCCGTGCGCTGACGTCATCGCCCTCACCGATATACGCCAGCTGCCCACCCAGACTGTCCGGATCATCCCCCAACAGGATGTAGATACCGGTGCGACTGGTCTCCGGGCGCTTCAACAACGCCGCAAGATCCGACCGCGGCGCCGCCACCACATGCCCGGTCCAGTTCATGATCTCCGCCGTCAACAACCCACCCGGCGTGCCATCGGCCAGAAACAAACGCACCGACTTACCGACACTCACCCGTCGGACTCCACAGGCAAACGCGTACGCGTACGACCGGTCAAAAGCTGCTGCATCATCCCGGTCTTGATAGCACGGGCCTTTCGTAGTCGTTCGTGGAGTGATTGCAGTTCCTGGTCAGCATCAACCAGAACCTTGGCGATCGCATCCTGCTCGGGACGCGGCGGGAGCGAGACACTAATCGCTGCCAGCGCACGGCTATTGATGTGAACTACCGCATCACCCTGACCTGCCCGAGCTTTCTGATTGGTCACAGCCGACGTATTCGCCAAAGTTGCTAGGTAGATAGGATTAAACGTATTTCCCCGGAGCACCAAGATGTCACCGCCTGCAACAGCTGGCACATCCCCGATATAAGCAACACACATGCCGATCTCTGTGCGTGTCTCACCAGAGCCGGCAAAAAGCAGGTCGCCCGAGCGAATCGGTAGCGCAGTACTGGCTACCTCTCGGTCAACGAATGATCGAGGCGATGCGGTGTAGTCGACAAAATACGTGTACAGCTCCCCGTACCGGATACAGGGTGTGCCCACGGCACGCACATCATCGCGCTTAATGCCACGGCCTTTGAGAATCACACCAAGCTGTCCGAAAGTCGTGGTTATCCACTTGTCTTCGAACCCTGGCAGGCGTGTGCTGCCGGTAAGGAGCTGCTGCATCAAGCCCTGCTTGATCGACTGCTTCTTGGCGATGAGCCGCTCGAGGGTGGCTATCAGGTCGTCAGCGTGGCCTAGCGACTGTGCTATTTCTCGCTGGTGCGCGATCGACGGCAATGCAAGCTCGACGTCAAGGAACTTCGTCTTAGCGATGTTGTACCGAGTCGCGCCCTGCGCAAGGGATGCAACGAGCGCTCTCCCAGATGAAGAGCGAAAGAAGTATGCAAGGTATGTCGGATCCACCTGCGCGTCAGCCCGAAGTCGAAAACCGAAGCAGAAACTATTGAGGAACGTAAAGGTGTCGGGATCGAAGTCCACGACTGAGGAAAGTGCCACCTCTTCTGGCGTCTCGGACGACCCGTTGAAAAGCAGATCTCCGCGCATCACACGGTTCTGCCGCTCACCCTCCGTAACCCGTACTCGTTCAAGGGCGTGTCCGCGCAAACGTGTGCTGTTGATCACTTCCAGGAATGTCACGAATGAGGCGTCGCCGCAACTGAAGTCTGCTTTAGTTTTGCCGGTCAATCCACCGTAGGTGCTGCCGACATCACGAAGTCGAATGGTCGAGCTCATCACTCGACCCCCATTTCAGCGAGGTGAGCCGCGACTTTAGCTTCGAGCCGATCGAGCTCGGCATCGAGATCGTGGACGGTTGCTGCATAACGTTCGCCGAGTTGTTGGATGCGGGAGACCAGGTCGAGGGTGAGCGCTTCGACTTCACCTACAACGCGGTGCACTGTGGTGGCCTGCCATTTGTCGTCGAGCACGAGTGTTTTGATGTCGTTTTCGGTCAGGTCGCCGTATTTTTTGAGGGTGGCGAGGTCGAGTTCGGCTTGGGCATCTTTGATGGTTTTCTTGGCGGTGGCTTCGGTGTTGTACAGCTCAATCGCCTGCTGCAGTGCTTCGATCTCCTCGGGATCGCCATCCTTCTTAATCGTCTTCAACCTTGCGGCGACGAGGGCTTTGGAGATCTTGTCGTCGTCCATGGCGTCGGCGAGCAGTCCGTCCTCGACAGCGCGCTCTTCAAGGTATTCCTCGACGGCGCGGGTGGCCTCGTCGGCGACGACGGTCAGCTCGTCGATTCTGGCCTGCGCGTCGGCGAAATAGCGAGCGACGATCAGTGCCGGCGGAATAAGGTCCGTCTTGTATTTGGTGGCGCCGCGCCCGGATCCGACGACCAGGTCGGGGATTTCGGAGAGTCTGCGGTCCTTGTCCTCGATGGTCTGCCGGGGTTGGGCGGCGCCGAGCCAGCCGTCGGCCATGAGCAGATAGACGTCGTCGTGCATGACCTCGTGCCAGTAGGTCAGGAGCTGTTCGTAGACGTCGTACTCGTCGAGCAGTGGGACGGGCTTGAAGCGGGCCAGCAGATCGTCTCCGAGGGCGGCGATCAGGTCGTTCGGCGTGGTGTCCTTATCGATCGCTGCGAGTGTGTCGCGGTGCGCAGCGAACCAGTCGGCGGTCAGCGCGCGGGCCTCGTCGGTGAACTTCCGGAATTCGACGGAGTCGAGGATGGCCTGCTGGACCTGGCCCACGTCGATGGCCAGGTCGCTGTAGCCGGGACGGTTCGGGGTGAAGAGGTGACCGCGTAGCCGGGGGAAGGCGTCCCAGTAGTCGCTCAGGGCGTCGAGGTCGCGGTCGGGGATGCCGCCGTGGAGGTGGGCGTGCAGGTCTTGGAGGTCTTCGGGTTCGGAGGAGTCGATGTAGCGGGGGATGTTGAGGTTGTAGTCGTTTTTCGGATCGGCGATCTCGCTGAGCGGCACCATGCGGGAGTAGCGGTCGAGCTCGACCTGTTTGGTGAAGGTGTCGACGATCTTGTGGATGTCCTGGCTGCGCAGGCGGTTCTTGTTGCCGTCCTTGATGAAGCCTTTGGAGGCGTCGATCATGAACACCCCGGTGCGGGCCGGGGCGTTCTCCTTGTCGAGGACGACGATGCAGGCCGGGATGCCGGTGCCGTAGAACAAGTTCGCCGGCAACCCGATGACCCCCTTGACGAAACCGTGTTGGAGCAGGTTGCGGCGGATCGTTGCTTCGGCGTGGCCACGGAACAGCACCCCGTGCGGCAGGATGATCGCGGCCTTGCCGGTGCTGTTGAGGGACTTGAGCGCGTGCAGCAGGAAGGCATAGTCGCCGTTCTTCTCCGGGGGACGGCCGTATTCGAAGCGGCCGTAGTCGTGCTCGAGTCCGTTGCTCCAGGATTTGACCGAGAACGGCGGGTTCATGACCACGAAGTCGAAGGTCCGCAGTTGATCGTTGCGGGTGAACTGCGGGCTGGTGAGAGTGTCGCCCTTTTCGATCTCGGCGATCTCATTGCCGTGCAGGATCATGTTCATCTTCGACAGCGCCCAGGTGGCGTTGTCTTTTTCCTGGCCGTAGATCGTCATGCCGCGCGGGGCCTCGGCAGCGGCTTTGAGCAGCAGCGAGCCGGACCCGCAGGCCGGGTCGTAGACGGTCTGGTCCTGGCTGGTGTGCGGTCCGATGCCGACAACCTTGGCGAGGATGCGGGAGACCTCGGCAGGGGTGTAGAACTGCCCCTTGGACTTGCCGGACTCAGTGGCGAAGTGGCGCATCAGGTACTCGTAGGCGTCGCCGAGCAGGTCGTCGCCCTCGGCGCGCGAACCCCGGAAGTCCAGGTCGTTGAAGATGGTGACCAGCTTGGAGAGCCGGTCCTGCATCTCCTTGCCCCTGCCGAGTTTTTCCTCGTCATTGAAGTCGGCCTGGTCGATGACGTTGCGCAGACCGTTGGCCTCGGCCAGCGTGGCGATGATCTTGTTGAAGCGGTCGCCGATCTCCTTGTCACCCTTGGCGGCGAGCATGTCGTCGAACGAGCCCCCCGCCGGCACGTCGATCAGGCTGTTCGGATCGGTCTTCGCCTTGTCGGACACGTACTTCACGAACAGCAGCGTCAGGATGTAGTCCTTGTACTGGCTGGCGTCCATCCCGCCGCGGAGCTGGTCACAGCTCGCCCACAACGACGAGTACAGATCGGACTTCTTGAGCGCCACGGTCGCCTTCCTGTCTTGCCTGCGGATCGTCCGTCGACGGGTGCCGCCGAATCGATACCGTTCGAACCTGCATTGATCGTGCCATCCCAACAAAACCGGTCGGGACTGGAGTTGCGCTCCAGGACGGATCGGACTTAGCAGTCCGGTGGCTTCGTCGTCCACGGCCTCCCACAGGGTGTTGTCTTCGTTGTCCCCGGGGGTGTGCGTAGCTTCGACGACTTCTCCCAGTGCAGAGGTGGAGTCGTAAACGCGGACCGTCAGAACAAGGTGCCTTGCCAGTCGCCGGGGTTGGTCTTGGCATGGAATAGTGCGTCCTCGTCGTACCCGGTCCGCAACGCCTCGCGGATCGCAAGGGACCGCTCGTAGCGCGAGCGCCCCTGACCGTCGAGCACCGCATGACCAGAAAGTCTTCCCTGGGCGATCGCGTAGCGCACGTTCTCGCTGTGCGTGGACTCCACCAGATGCCCCGACCCGACACGCACGCACAACGGCTCGTTGCACTTGTGCTCACACACCACATCCGGTGCCAGAGGCCCGTGCACCAACTCCACCGAGAAGCGATGCGCAAGCATCGTGCGTTGCCGGTTCTCACGCTGAAAGTTGAACCGCCCATACCCATCGGGCGCACTGATCGCACCGACCCAGTACCAACACGTCGGGGACTTGACGACCTTCGACCAGAACGCCTCGATGTTCGCCTTCGACGGCCGCAACGAGGTGTCCACCACCCGGACCCGCCGCGGCCGCTCCTCCCACTCCTCAGTGACGAACTCGACGTCGAGATCCGGAAACCCGATGTCGAGCGCGGGCTCCACATCGTCATTCATGACCGCAGCATCACGACGCCGCAGGCACCGTCTGCTGGTCGTCCTGCTTGTCCTCGGACGAGGATGCAGCCGACTCGGTGGCATCAGCGACACCGAGATCCGCCTGTGCTTGCATGATGAGCGTCTTCGCCTCGCGGGCGCTCACACCGAGCAACGGTGCCAGCTCCGACGCCGAGGCACTGCGACTGAACGTCACGATCGCTTCGGCGTACTCGCGTAGCAGCGCCGATTCCTGCTCGCGTTCCTGCGGAGTCAACGTCTCCGTGCTGGCTTCCATCTCCTGCTGGATCTCGGCGATCTTCGCCGCGTACTGCTCTTGGATCTTCTTGATGCGACGATCGCGGGTCTGCTCGAGCCGTTCGATCTTCTTGCGCGGAGCCTGCGCCCGCGAGGCGACCGTTGCTTCGAGCTTGGACAGCTTGTCGGTCGCGTCGTGGATGGGGCCGGCCAACGCTTCGAGTTCCGCCTGTCGAGCGAGCAGTCGCTCCCGTTGACGGCGGGCGTTTTCCCGAACGTTCGGCGTCGTGTGCGGACGAAGTGAGCGGCGAGATGCCGATTGCGAAGTCGAGGCCATAGGCCGGAAGTGTAGCGGCTCGCGCCGGTCGCGGGGAGGCCGACGACCGGAACCGAAGACACTCGACTGTCGTCCGGATCCGATCATCCCACCGACAAACCGTGACGCTCACGTGCCTGAACACACGCAGCTCCGCTGCTCTGACAGGACCATCGAGGTCCTGTCGGACCTTGGATCGAACTCCGTTCGCCCCAAGAATCTCTACACACCTCATGCACTGAAGCTGCGACATGGCATGATCAACTTCCGTGATGACCGTCCACAAGCTCAACGCTGGGGACGGCTATGTCTATCTCACCAAGCACGTTGCCAAGGGCGACGCCACTGAGACCCGCAAGGCCGATGCGGTCGATTACTACGTCACCAAGGGCACTCCACCCGGTATCTGGTGCGGCAAGTTGGCCGAGAAGGTCGGTGTCGAGGTCGGCACCGAAGTCACCGAATCGGCGATGCGGGCGGTGTTCGGTGCCGCTCGCACACCTGCCGCATTCGATACCAGGCCCGGACCGAATGCCTCGAGCCAAGACCGGCTGAATTGGTCGCGGGAGACGGCGTTGGGCCGGGCGTTTTCGTGGTACGAGAACAGCCAGGAGTACGTCAACGACGTCGAGGAACTGTGCAGTTCCTACAAGGCGCAGTACGGCGAATACCCGGCCCCTGATGCGAAGAAGGCGGTCCAGCTCTCGACCGCCCGCAAGCATCTTCGCCGCAGGAAGGGCGAGAAGGCCGACCTGCTCAGCGAGCAACAGGTGTGGGAGTTCATCACCGAGCAGTACACCAAGGTTCGGCAGCCGGTGGCCGGTTATGACCTGGTGTTCACGCCGATGAAGTCGGTGTCGTTGCTGTGGGGGCTCGGCGACGAGAAGGTCAAGGCCGCGGTCGAAGAAGCCCATGCGCAGGCGGTGTCCGAGACGCTGGAGTGGATCGAGAACGAGGTGATCTACACCCGCCGCGGGGCCGGCGGTGCGCGCAAGGTCAAGGCCGAGGGTCTGCTGGTGGCCCGGTTCGATCACTACGACAATCGTGCCTCGGATCCGAACCTGCACACCCACTGCGCCGTGTTCAACCGGGTGTTGGCCGAGGACAAGTGGACCACGATCGACGGGTCGATTCTGTACAAGGCGAACGTCGCCGGCTCGGAGAAGTACAACACCCGTGTGGCCGAGTTGGTCTCGCGCAAGCTCGGTGTCACCTTCGCTCGCCGGCCCGATACGCCGGTCGGCAAGCAGCCGGTCTACGAGGTCGTCGGCATCCCGCTGTCGCTGATCGAGGAGTTCTCCCGCCGGTCGGAAATCGAGGCACGCCAGGAAAAGCTGGCGCGTGAGTACAAGGATCGGTACGGCAAGAATCCGCCGAAGAAGGTGCAGTACGCCCAGGCGCAGCAAGCCACCCTCGATACCCGCAACGCGAAGAATCCGCCGCGCTCGTTGGCCGAGTTGCGGTCCGAATGGCGTCAGCGCGCCGAGGCGATTCTCGCCGGACGCGATCCGGCCGATCTGGTCGATGCGGTGCAAGGCGAACGCGATCGTCGTCCGGTGTTCTCCCCCACCCAGGTGCCCGCGTTGGTGGAAGACGTGGTCGATGCGCTCTCGCGCAGGGTCGGCACCTGGACGGTGTTCTCGCTGTCCGCCGAGATCGACCGGCAGTTGCGTCAGTTCAGTTTCGACACCGACGACGAGTTGCGGGCGATGTACGACAACGCCCTGGAACTGGCGCTGCGGGACTACTGCAAGCCGACCTTCACCGAGGAGTATCACGGCCCGGAGCGCGTCACCGAACGCATCGAACGCGGCCTTCGGCGCAGCCAGCTCGTCGATCGCGCCGAGATGCGGTACACCGCAGAGTCGGTCCTCGAGGCCGAGAAGTTCATGCGCGAGCAGGCGTTCGCCGACGATGAGCGCACCGTCTCCGGCTTCGTGATCCGACGCCAGATCCGCCGGGCGGAGCGCACGGCCGGCCACAGCCTCGGTATCGACCAGATCGCCCTGATCGAGCACTTCCTCACCGCGAGGAAGCACGTTGCTGTGGCGGTCGGTGCGGCCGGTGCCGGCAAGACCACCGCCGCTACCGTGATCGCCCGTGCCTGGGAGACCAGCTACGGAAAAGTCGTCGCGCTGGGTCCGTCGGCCCGTGCCGCGGAGGTGCTCGGGGAAGAGATTGCGGTGCAGGGCCGCACCATCGCCGATGTGCTCACCCGCCACCGTGTCGGTCTGCCTACCGGCATCGACAAGGGTGATCTGCTGCTCGTCGACGAGGCGGGCATGGCGTCGGCGCGGGATCTGGCGGACCTGACACGCATCGCAGTCGAGACCGGTGCGGTGGTGCGGTTGTTGGGCGATCCGCAGCAGCTCGCCTCCGTCGAAGCCGGTGGTGTGTTGCGTGATCTGGGCGATCTGACCGGCGCGCCGTTCCTCGAGCAGGTGCACCGTTTCACCACTGCCGGCGAGGCCGAGGCCAGCCTGCGGCTGCGCAGCGGCGATGCGTCGGTGCTGTCCTGGTACGCCGGCAACGCCCGCATCCGCGAGGGCATGGCCCACGAGCTGCCGGACCTGGTGTTCGACGCCTACGTCCGCGACGTCGAGGCCGGCGAGGTCGCTTTGATGGTCGCCCCGACCAACGACCTGGTGCGCCAGCTCAACGAGAAAGCCGCCGCCTACTACCGCACAGGCGGCACCGTCACCGGACCCGGCATCGTCCTGGCGGACGGTCTCGAGGCCGCGGTCGGCGACGTGGTGGTCACCCGGAAGAACAACTCGAAATACGTCGTCAAGCACTCCGACGGCACCAAGTCCGGCCGAGTCAAGAACGGCGATCTGTGGACCGTCACCGCGATCGGCAACGACGGCTCACTGCGGCTGCGCAACAACATCAGCGACGGTGAGGTCACCGTCGCGGCCGACTACATCGCCGAGAACGTGCAACTCGGGTACGCGACGACCGTGCACCGCTCGCAGGGCATGACCGTCGGCCACTGCCACGTGCTCGCCGCGGCGAACATGGATCGCCAGTCGCTGTACGTGGC